>MEHZ011558036.1_pt1 | contig 33528 bp, 29 predicted proteins | sample 897221 | NCBI WGS metagenome assembly MEHZ01 (sample SAMN05514161, study PRJNA337945) | marine metagenome | isolation source: marine surface water | place: Arctic Ocean | collected 2007-12-13 | reverse complement strand
AGGTGGCGACTTCGTCGTGTACCCGTGCGGCGAGAAGGTCTTCGCCTTGGGCAGCGATATCGGCGGCGATTTCACGATCGGCTGACTCGGTCGTTGTGCCGGCAGTGCCTTCGATGGCTATTGATCTGACTGTTCCATCAGCAAGCGCAGTCTGCTGCGATCCGCCTTGGCTTGAAACCACGCCAATGGTCAGCGCTGCGGCACCGATGACCACGATGCCCGCAGCGGCCTTGAGGCCGGCGTGACGCCGCAACTTGGATGCTGGTTCGGGGCTCTGCACGATCGCAACCTGAGCTGTCTCAGCGTTGGCCTGTGCCGTGTGCATGGCAGCGATTTCAGAGGGATGGCGCCAAAGGCGATCATCGGGATGAGGGGCACGTCGAAACTCCTGAGGCCCGTCCTCGTCCTCGCCGTCGTCGCCGTTCACGATTGGAGACACTACTGCCGATCGAGCGATTGATCACGGCGCCCCAATCTGAGTAGCGAAAGGTGCGGGCGGTCCTGGCCGTAATACGATGGCTCCGTGCACATTCCTACTTCGGGTGATGACTGGGTTGGGCTATCCAACGACCCGCTTCCTGTCACCGAGGCGCTCGACTGGGCCCATCGTCCCGACTGTGGTGCCGTTGTTCTTTTCTCGGGAGTTGCCCGCGACCACAGCAGCGACCGTAGCGGCGTCGACCAACTCGAGTATGAAGCCTATGAAGCGCAGGTCGAGCCTCGGTTGGCCGAGCTCGCTGCCGAAGCCCGCACGCGCTGGCCAGCTGTTGGCCGCCTGGTCATGATGCACCGCGTCGGCGAACTCGTTATCGGCGACAGCGCTGTTGTTGTCGTTGCCTCGTCTCCGCATCGGCCCGAGGCATTCGCTGCAGCCCGGTTCTGTATTGATGCGCTGAAGGCCACGATTCCGATCTGGAAACGTGAACGATGGGACGAGGGCGAGAGCTGGGGGCTCGAAGCCCAACACATCATCGAAGTAGATGATTTGGACAATGCGACCGTCGCGGCCGATGGTTCCGTTACTCTTTCTGTCGCCCCCTCAACAGACAGCTAAGCAACTCTCATGTCACCACTCCTCTTTCTCGCCATCCCACTCGTTGTCTTCGCCCTCGGCTCAAGCGTGTTGTATTTCGCGAGTCGATTCAGCGGCGGTGGGTTCAGTCAACGCAAGGCGCCCGCAGACCTGCGCGCAGTCGCTCCGCTGCTGAAAGACCAACGCGATTCCGGCTGGTCTGTCGGTTCGAGTCAGCACACTGGGCGCTAACTCTGGGACGCGACCTTGCGATCGATCTGGGTACGGCCAACACGTTGGTCTACGCCAAAGGAAAAGGCATCGTTCTTAACGAGCCGTCTGTAATCGCGCTCAATCAGAACAATGGCGAAGTTCTCGCCATGGGTCACCAGGCCTGGGAGATGATCGGCCGCACGCCGCAGTACATCGTCGCGGTTCGGCCGCTGCGCAAGGGCGCAATCACTGATTTCGATGTGACCCAGCGCATGATTCGACTCTTGCTCGAGCGAGTCGGCGTGAACCGGTTCAACCGACCTCGCGTTGTGATCTGCGTGCCTTCGGCGATCACCCCAGTCGAACGTCGCGCTGTAATCGAAGCGGCACGCCGCGCTGGCGCCGCCGAAGCACAATTGATCGAACAGCCGCTGGCTGCGGCTATTGGCGCCGACTTGCCCATTAACGAGCCGGTGGGTTCGATGGTTGTCGATATCGGCGGTGGTACCAGCGAGTCTGCTCTGTTGTCGATGGGTGGCGTGGTCGCGCTCGAAGCTGTGCGAGTCGGGTCGTTTGACCTCGATGCCGCTATTCAGCAATACGTGCGCCGCCAGCACGGCATCGCTATTGGCGAACGCACCGCCGAAGAGATCAAGATTGTCACCGGGTCCGCCGCCTATACCGATGGCGAAGTCCAGGCACAGGTTCGTGGTCGCCAGCTCATGACTGGGCTGCCCGAGACGATTGTTCTCAGCCCCGCCGATGTGCGGTCAGCTATCGAAGAGCCTGTTTCCGCCATTATCGATTCGGTGTTGGCGTGCCTGGCTCAGGCTCCGCCTGAGCTCTCACAAGATCTGCTGGTCACAGGTATTCATCTTGTAGGTGGCGGTTCGTTGCTGCGGGGCTTCCGCGAACGTTTGACTCGTGAGACCGAGGTTCCCGTGCGATTCGTCGATGCCCCACTCGAGTGTGTGGTGCTTGGCGCTGGTCGTTGCATCGAGAGCTATGAAGCAGTCAAAGCCATGTTCATGAACACTGGCCGCCGCTAGGTTTCACCGCTCGGCTGAGTTGCACCGCTCGGCTCGGGCCGACGTTGGCCGGACACGGTTTCAAGCGTTGCCGGTCGGCTTCTCCGTCGCTCCCGCCTGCGTTTCTGCTTGCCGGGACCGTAGTTTCGGCGAGGGACGAGCTGAAAGCCGGACTACTCGGTAATGCAAGAGATTGCCGGGACCGTAGACCTGTGAACTCGAAAACAGGGTTTCGGCGAGGGACGAGCTGAAAGCTGGACTACTCGGCGTAGGCGTCGGGGTCTGGAGGGGCGTCGAGTACGCGACCGACTTCGAGGAGGTCCTCAGCGGCTTGGCGAACCTGCCAATCCTTGTCGTCGAGGGCGGAGTGCAGTGCCTGATCAGCGCGAGGGTCGTCGAACGCGGCCAAGGCGAGCGTCGCCCGGCGGCGCACGGTGACTCGATCGGCGCATGCGGCAAGCACCGCGTCGAGGCCCGCAGGGTCTCCGATTGCGCCAAGGGCGGCGGCGGCTGACTCGCGACACAGAGCGTCGTCATGACCGGTGGCGATAGCTGAGAGCTGTGCGACGGGTGCGGTGCCGGTGGGCCATGACACTTCGCCGCAGGCAAAACAGGTGACTTCGACAACTGAGGAATCTGGGTCGTCGAGAAGCGCAGCCGGGGTTATGCCATCGACATGCACTGCTAGTTCGCTCGCTCGGGCCCGGACACGAGGTGCGGGGTCGGCGATGGCAGCACGGATGTGATCGGTCGTGCAGGCGCCGAGTCGGTATAGGGCCGACAGGGCGGCTTGGCGCACGATGGCATCCGGATCGCCAAGGTGGGCTTCGACCGCGTTCTGGTCACCGTTGTGGCCAGCGACCACCACAATGCGGTGGCGTTTGACCACGTCGGCATCAGGGGGTGGGGGAGGTGGTGATGGTACGGCCACTACCCGGCCAGAATCTCGAGCAGGAGCCGCCCCGATGCGATGATCAGCAGGGTAAATCCTGCAATAGCCATTCCCAGGCCGATCACGATCAGGATCAGGATCAAGAGTGATCGGACTCGTATGTGCCACGGCGTGCGAGCGTCGTACCCCACGACTGCCCGGTGGTGCCGTAATGGGTCGCGTCCTCGGCCACGTGCTTCGCGGCTAGAACGTGGCCCGCCAGGCTGGCCGACGCTCACCGCTCTGTGGTCCAACAAATCTCTACCGAATCGTGGACCCGATGTCACTCGCCGCGTCGAAGCACGTACCGTTGCCGGCAGTGGCAGACGCGGGGCAACGGTTTCCTGGCACAACGCCAGAAGGATCAGAGTGACTGAGAGTCCAAGCACGGGTAACACGACAGGCCTGACTGTACCTGCAGGAGCCGTCCCGCATGGGTCGACGCTGACCACAAGGTTGAGCCGATGAATCGCTGGCGTATTGGGCTTGGCGCGTTGCTCGTTGGTGCTGGCGCAGCGGTCCGACAGCGCATGAAGGCACGCGTGGACCCCGGACCTGATCTTGTTGCCCGGGTGGCTACCCGCGACGACGCTCCGGTATCGAGTGCGCCAGTCATGGGTGATCCTGTCGTTGTGCCTGCTTCAGGTCTTGAGTCGGTGTCGTTGGGTGATCCTGTCGTTGTGCCTGCTTCAGATCTTGAGTCGGTGTCGCTGGGTGATCCTGTAGTCGCTGTTTCCGGTGTGGCGGCCAGCGCTATCAGGCTTCCGAACATGCCGGCCGCTGGAAGCCATGCTTTCGATGCTCGATCGGCCGCAGACACAGGCGCCATAGTGCCAACAAATTCGCCGCCGCTGCCAAAGGTCGACGCTGCCCCATCGGGCTTGTCGCAAGTTGCGACGCCGCCTGTTGTTCGCGCTAGCGTTCCCGATGAGCAGGTGAATCTGGAGGCCGTTGAACACATGGCTGAACAGTTGGCGTCGCTTCCGCTTTTAGCTGCTGAGGCGGTCACTACCAGCGACCCGCAGCTCGGAGTGATGGCTGGCACAAACGTGACACCAGACGGCGATGTCCCAGTAGCTCGAGAGTCGTTCTATAGCTCTCATCGCGGGTGGAGCATTGTTGGAAGCATCCTTCTGGCCTTGGTCGTGACGGCGGTCGTTTTGGCATCGGTCGTGCCGTTGCCGTATTACAGCTTGCGGCCCGGTTCGGTCTACGACACCATCGAACGAGTCGAGGCGCCTGGCGACTTGATATCGATTCCCGAGGGCGATATCGGCTTCGTCACCGTCTCTCAGACCGCGAACATCACGTCGTGGCAGTGGCTCAACGCCAAGCTTGACAACAATGTGCGCATTCTCCACGAGGACGAAGTGCGCGGCGATCAGACTGCCGACGAGCTACGCGAGGCCGACATTCGCCGCATGCAGGTATCGAAGAATGCCGCCGTTGTTGTGGCGTTACAAAAGCTCGGGTTTGACCTGGTTATCACACCAATCGGTATCGAAGTCGCGCAGGTCTTCGACTGCACCGCTGCTGACGGCACCCTCGGAACCGGCGACTTGATTGTCGGGGTGAATGGCGTCGATGTGCGAAGTGGCGAGGAGTTGGTCGAACAGCTCATGGAGCAGTCGATCGGCGACGAAGTCGACCTGAGCGTCGAGCGGATCGATCCGAACAATCCAGCCAAATCCATGAGCACTGATCTGGTTGTAATCACACTTGGGTCTGCCGACGCTGACTGCCTAGCCGACGATGTAAGAGCTGACGAACCTCGCCCGTTCATCGGCATTGGTACCTTGCCGATCTTCGAGGAAAATTTCCCGATCGAGGTCGACCTGCGCACCGGCAAGGTCGGCGGGCCCTCGGCTGGGCTGGCATTCACGCTGGCAATCATGGATGTACTGAGCGAAGGTGAGCTAACCAATGGACTGAGCATTGTTGCCACTGGTTCTATTGACCGTGAGGGCAACGTGGGGCCCGTAGGCGGGATCCGTCAGAAGACGGTTGCTGCCGAGCGTTCACGCGCCGACGTGTTCTTGGTGCCGAAGTGCTGCGACAATTTCGTCAGCCGTGAAACCGGTGAACCGCTTGGCATGCCGAGCAACTATGACGAGGCGGTCGCCCACGCCGAAGACATTATGGTGATCGGCGTCGACACCCTCGACGAGGCACTCATTGCCTTGGGCAAGCTTGGCGGCGATGTGGGTCGCTTCCTCGAAGAGAGCTCATCCTAGAAGTTTGCTGCTTCGACAGACGTTTGAAGTCGGCTGGCTCTGTACACATTGCATTGGTTGCGGGGTCAGCGCACAGTCAATGGCTGATTGACGCAGCTGGGGCGCAGCAGGCCACCGCGTGTACTGAAAGCGAGAGGGTGTGTGAGAACTGTCTCCAGCGGCCAGGGCGTCTATGACGATGTCTACGTCAGGGCGTTCGCTGCAGCTCAGTTGTTCTTCGATTTCCTCGACGTATGTATGAAGACGGTGTTGATCTGCAACGCGACCGCCATGTGCGGGTACACCGGTCTTCTCGAAGAAAATATCGATCTAGACAGCGTGGGTGATCTCGATGAAGCGTTTGGCGCCTCGTTGGACCAACGATCTGTATGGGGCGACTGTTCCTCGGGCTATCAATCGGGCTGGTAAACGTCGTTACTCGATCCCGTTCTTGTCCAACGTCAACCCGCTCGAGATCATTTCTGCACTGGCAAGCTGCCATTGCGACGAGCGCCTGGCACGGTATGAACTAATCGGGGCTGCGGCCTATGTCCAGGCATATATGCAAGTTAGGTGCGGGGTGACTGACGGCTGAACCGATGTCGCTGCGACTCAGGGTTGGTTGTTTTTAGGTCGTGAAGGTAATTATCTGGAAAGTTTTTCTTGTCGCTCAACAAGGCGGTTTTGCTTGTGGTGGTGCTGATGTTGCCCATGTTGTTTGTGTGACTTTCTCTCGAGAGCCGCCACCATGCCCCAATGAGGGGTTGTAGCCCGCATACCATCATGTCTGTGGGTGAGCCTTTGCCAGAACAGGTGCTGGATACCGCTGTCGATCCAACCGAGATCGTGCAGCAGTCGTTCGATACCGAACGACGAGGTTTTGATCAGCAACAAGTACAGCAATATCTGCGCGCCGTCGCTGATTCATTGCAGGATGCGCAGCAGCGCGAGGCTGACATGCGCAGCCGCTTGGGTCGGGCGGTTCGCCGCGCCGAAACTGCAGAAAATGCGCTTCGGAATGCGCCGGCGCATGACCCAGCTGAGCTGAACCGCGAGTTCGGGGACCAGGTCTCGTCAGTCCTCGAGGCCGCTCGTGCCGCGGGTAATCAGCGAGTCGCTGCAGCCGAGCAATCGGCCAAAAAAGTGACGGCTAACGCGAAGGCCGCAGCAACGACGATGCGGGCCGAAGCCGACAGCATCCTGCAGGACCGCCACGCCGCCGCTGAATCGGCAGCAACCGAAATTGTTAGCGATAGCCAGGCCGAAGCACAGTTGATTCGCGAACAGGCTCGTGTCGATGCCGACGCAATGCTCACTCAGGCCGCCGATCGGGTGCAACGCGCCAGCGACGAATGTGACGGCCTGATTAGCGAAGCCGAAGAAGCCCGAGCCCAGATTCTTGAAGACATGGAACGCCGGCGCCGCCAAGCCCGCGCCCAGGTCGAACGTTTGCGGGTCGGTCGAGATCGACTGCTGCGTTCCTACGATGTCGTGCGCCGCACGCTCGAGGAAACGACCGTTGACCTCAAGTCGTCGCTGAAAGAAGCAAAGGTGCGCGGCGACGGCGCAGCCCGAGCAGTTGCATCCGAACCTCTTGCATCACGCGACCAGCTCGAAGCCGAACTGCGTGACGCCAAGATGATTGGCCGCATCACGATCTCTGATCCAGCGCCTCCATCCTCAGAAGACTCAGCCGTTGTGGGCCCGCTTCGTTCAACCGCACTGCCTCGTGCTCTCAAGGCCCGACAACAACGGGACCCGGACACAGCCTCATCCACTAGCGTCCTGCAGGTATCTGAAGCGATGAACAAAGGCGCTCTGGCGGTGCAGCCAAAGGCGCCTGCGATCGCCCCTGCCCTCAAGGCATCAGCGGTCGCCGATGCGTCCGAAGACCCAATCGCTGTCATGATGGCCGCCGCCGAGGCCAAACAGGCTGGTATCGCCGCACCTGTGTCAGTCGACCTTAAAGACCGAAACAGCGAAGACCCGACCGACAGCGGCGCAGACGCTGATGCCCTAGACGCTGATGCGCCGGACAGTGAGCTGGGTCAGATTGACGCTGAATTCGCCGAACTTGAAGACGACAACCTCAACGTCGTCGAACCATCTGACGAGATCGAAGAGGTCGTTGCGGTACCGCTCACCGAAGCTGAGCCTGATGCCGCAGCACCAGGCCTGTTTGCTGCACTTCGGGTGCAGCGGTCTGACCGGAAAAGCCTTGGTCGTTCAGCAACAAAGAAGTCAGGCTCCAAGAAGTCAGGCCTAGAGAAATCAGGCTCACAGGCGGCAATGACCGATCAGGTTGCATCACAACAAGCAACCGATCTCGCCCCCACCGAGTTATTGGCTGCCGTGGATGACGATCATGGCAATCTCTCGGCGTCGGTGGCCACCATTCCCGGCATCGAGGCGCAACGCGATGCCGTAATCGCCCACGCAGCTATGCAACTCGAGAAACGTCTCAAGCGGGCCCTTGCCGACGAACAGAACGATGTGCTCGCAGGTATTCGCGCCGCGAAGAAGAAAGTTGCACTGACAGCGATTGTCGGCGATGTCGATACCCACATCAATCGTTATGTGCTCGCCATCCACGAGGTCGCCGCAGTCACCTATGGAGCTGGTGCGGCGCTCATCGATGCCCAAGCGGCTGAAGGCCACTTGCCGGCAGGTGCGGTCGAAGAGTTGCTTGAAACTGATGTTGTGTTGCCGATCCGGCAGGCTCTGGCATCGCTTGACGATCTTGGCGTAGACGCCGCCGACATGCATGTCGACCCGGTTCGGGCCTTCTATCGGCAGCGCAAAACAGACCACTTGGGCCTGGCTGCGTCACGTTTGGCCAACCTGCTTTGTGTCGCTGGCCTGTGCGACGCTCTGCCCGAAGAGTCTCCAATTCCTTGGGCAATCACTGCGAAATAGCTGCGGCGACCTGAGAAGCGTCGAGGTAGCCGGGTAGCATCAGCGCCTAATGCGGCCTGAATCAGCAATGCCGCGGCCGAGACGGTCGCAGTCAACAATGAGTGGTAAAGCGCGAGGGCTACTGGCCTTCATTGTCGTTGGACTCTTTGCCCTCCTCTTATCAGTGCGTGGCATCGCCAACTTTGTCACCGACTACCTGTGGTTTGACAATGTTGGCTACAACGACGTCTGGCGCCAGGTTCTGGCGTCGAAGATCATCTTGGCGATGATATTCATCACGTTCTTTTCGGTCTTGTGCTGGACGAACCTGTGGCTCGCCGACCGCTTAGCCCCGCAGTACCGTGAAGCCAGCCCCGAAGAAGAAGCCGTTACGCGCTTCCGCGAGGTCATTGGCTCTCGTTGGGGGTTGGTCCGATTTGGCGTGACTGGACTGTTCGCTATCAGCATCGGCGCAGGCGCAGCGTCGCAGTGGCGCAATTGGTTGCTGTTCACGAACAGCGTCGACTTCAACGAGATAGACCCGCAGTTCGGCCGAGACATTAGCTTTTATGTCTTCCGTATGCCGTTCCTGAGCTTCGTAGCGAATTGGCTGTTCACCGCACTCATGGTCGTGCTGGTGCTGACTATTGCAATGCATTACCTCTCTGGTGGCATCCGAATCCAGAGCGTCAACGAACGCGTCACACCCCAGGTCAAGGCGCACGTGTCGGTGCTGCTTGCTGCTATGGCAGTCGTGCGAGCGTTCACGTACTGGCTCGATCGGTACGCACTCAGCTACTCGACCGACGGCAAGTTTGCGGGCCTGGGTTACACCGATGTCAAGGCTCGGCTCCCCGTTCTCAACCTGCTGATCCTGATCGCGCTGCTCTCTGTTGTGTTGTTTGTCGTCAACATCCGCCGCAAAGGATGGGGCCTTCCCGCCGTTGCTGTTGGTTTGTGGGCGCTCGTGTCGATCGTGATGGGCGGCATCTATCCGGTAGTGGTGCAGCGCTTTTCGGTTGACCCCGACGAGACCACCAAGGAAGCGCTGTACGTCGAACGCAATATTGATGCCACCAAGAATGCGTTTGGTCTCGGCGATGTCGACCAGCGGGTCTTCAACTACGACGAGGACCTGACCGGTCAAGACGTCGCCACCAGCGAGCTAAACGTCCCTTCAGTCCCGTTGCTGGACCCGAGCATCTCTGTGCAGACTTTCCAGCTGCAACAAGCCGAACGTTCCTTCTTCAAGTTCGACGACAACAGGCTTGACGTCGACCGCTACTTCATCGATGGCGTGCAAACGCAGGTGCTGATTTCTGCACGCGAACTTAATCCGTCGGGCATTCCAGAGAGCGGCTGGGAAAGCGAAGTGCTGAGCTTCACACACGGCAATGGTTTGGCGTTGGCGCCAGCGAATTATATTCGCGACAGTTTGCCTACGTTCCTGATCGGCGACGTGCCGCTCGAAAACGACATCGAAGACGACATTCCGATTGACCAGCCCCGTATCTATTTCGGCGAGAACATGGACGGTTACGCGATCGTTGATACCGATCGCGACGAGATCGATTCGATCGACGGCAGCACCCGAATATCGCACAACTATGCCGGCGAAGGAGGCGTGACCGCAGGGGGCTTCTGGCGCCGCTCCTTGTTCGCTCTGCGTTTCCAGAGCATCGACCCGCTGATCTCTGACTTTGTTCGCGACGACAGCCGCTTTGTGTGGAACCGCAACATTGGTGATCGCGTAGAGAAGGTTGCGCCATTCCTTGAGTTCGACCACAACCCATATCCAGTGGTGGTCGACGGGCGAATCCTGTATGTGATTGATGCGTATACGACGACCAGCAACTATCCCTATGCCCAGACCCGCGAGAACCTAGGTGTCGCAAATGGTTCGGGTCTTCGGTCCGAGTTCAACTATGTGCGGAACTCGGTCAAGGTGACGGTCGACGCCTACGACGGCAACATCACCCTGTATGTCGTAGATCAGAATGATCCGATCATCCTGGCGTGGCAACAGGTCTTCCCTGAGCTGCTTCGGCCCTTCGACGAAATGCCCGAGGCGCTGCTCGACAACCTTCGTTATCCCGAAGACATCTTCACCATCCAGACCAATATGTGGGCCAAGTACCACATCGATGTCGACGAAACCGCCGACCTGCTCGAAGGAAGCGACGAGTGGGCAGTTGCGCAGGATCCGGGCGGGGTGCTCGGCGCTGGCCAGACCTCGACGACGAACGCACAGGGTGTCGAGTCTCGTGCCGAGACCCGAGTCGATCCCTATTACAGCTTGTTACGGCTTCCCGATGACACCAAGCAAGAGTTTGTGATTTTCCGATCGTTCGTGCCGTTCTCGGCTGATGATCAGAGAAAAGAGCTTCAGGCGTTCATGGTCGGCGTCAGCGAAGTCGGGTCACAAGATTATGGCCGGCTTGTCAGCTTCGAGGTCGCCAACGTTGGCGGCGATGACGAAGCCCCAGGCCCTGGCTTGGTCGCGTCGCAGATCACCTCGCAGGAAGAAGTCAGCCGGCAGATCTCGTTGCTGAATGCCCGCGACGAAGGTTCGTCGGTCGAGTTCGGCGACCTGATCGTCGTGCCGATCGAGAGCTCGCTGATCTATGTTCGTCCGCTGTACGTGATTGCAACCGGTACCAGACAGCCAAACCTCGAATGGGTCATTGTGTCCCATGCCGACAATGTCGTCATGTGTCACTCGATGGCCGACTCGATTCGGGCGCTCTTTGGTGTCGAAGTCCGCGGCCTGCAAAGCGACGATGACGATCCCACGTGTGTGGGCGACGTAACGTTCAATCGTTTGAGCACATCGAACTCTGGCAGCAATGAGGCGCTGGTGATTGGTGATGGCCCAGCCGCCGAAGAAGCACTGAAGCTTCTCAACGAAGCCAAAGACGCGCTCATGGATGGCAATCTTGGCCGCTACCAGGAACTGGTTGATGGCGCCCGCGGCGTGCTTGTCGCCGCTGCCGAAGCTGAAGCAGCTGAGAAGGATGCAGCCGCTTCCGATGACGCAGACACCGCAGAAGTCGACACCGCAGAAGTAGACACCGACGCCGAAGACACCGACGGCTAACACGCTCGCGTTGGCAAGTATGGGTAGCCGACCATGTCAACGGGGTTGCGCCGGACTAGATCTAGCATCGTGGGCCAATGGTCCACAAAGGACTTGTCCAGCTTGACGAGGCCCCGGGCGGCGAATCGCCACGACACCGGCGTTACTACGCCCAGCTCAAGCCAGCCAGCAAGTCTCTCCGGCGGCCGCCGGAACTGCCAGGGATAAGGCAGGGGAACTAGATGATGTCGCCGCACAGGGTAGAACAGGGTCCCAAGAATCGTTTAGCTAGCCAGGTGTGGCATTTGCGACATAAAACATGTGCGAAACCGCCCAGTGCGGAAGCAGAATCCGTCCCATACTTGTTGCCACGAGGGAATGTTCCACGCTCTGGCAGCGTTCATTCCTTTCGACAGGACCAACGCAACCTTGCAATCACAGGGAGAAGTGCACGCTAATGACTGAATCAATCCTCCAATCCGAAATCGACCGCATGATCGATTCGCTCGACGGAGCCCTCACGAGCCATTCTCGAGTGATCGATGGTCTGCTTGACCTTCGTTCAGCCTCGGGCGATGACGTGAAACTGGTTGCGGTTATCGAGGAATCACTTAGGAACATTCCTGGTCGCACGAACGTGGCTACAGAATGGTGGAAGACGCAGCTCACCACATTCCGGCTGATGACCGACGACGCCGTCGGAGCCCAGAACTAACCCCTTTCCCAATCGGCCTACGTCGATACAAATGAGACGCACGGCGCCCAGGCCGTGCGTCTCTTTGCGTTTTTGGCCCACCGGGTTTTTCGGGCGTTCAACCTGCGATTACGCAACACCGCACCCGGCTGCGCAACGCGTCACGCGGTGGGAGGCCTGGCCTAGGCCGGTTGCAAGAATCTGACGACGTAGTTTCGGTCCAAAAATCGGGGCTGCACCGCGTCGTGATCAACAGCGCAAACCACAGGCCAAAGAAGCGGCGCCAGGAGACGGTCAGGCGGGGGTCGGCCCACCAGGTGCCTTGGTATGACGGAATAGCCTGGACTCCCCGCATGCGAGATGACTGCTGCCGGGCGAATATGGATGTTCCATAGCTATGCATGCATGCAGTTTTCGGTGATCTCGGGGTTCGTCGATCGGTGTGTTTGTGTAGGAGCCAACCAAGACGTTCCACGACGTCACGCACAGAGACATTCAAACGAGTTGGCTCAACCGCATTGCGCCGTCGCTGTTGCGCGGCGTTGCCTGTAGCTGTGGCGACTTGGGCCGCCCGTCGTATCGAAGCCGGCGTACTGCGATTGTTCCCCTATAGGCGGGCGGTCCAGAAGCTGGCGACGCTGAATGAGGGCACGCTCGACAAGCTGACCATCGAGCTCGATCGCTCTTCAGCCGCCACCCTGGCCGAGCAGATGGTCGAGCTTGGGCCCAACAGCTACCCCACGAACGAGGACGCTGTTTCCTGGTTCAGGGCTGCATATCTATGTTCGGTTTCTCATGTCGGGTCGCAGGCCTCGCTCTTAGCTCGAGAAGGGAACTATTCTTCGCATCGTGACGACAGCAACAGTGGTGGGTTCCGGACCTAACGGTCTAGCGGCAGCAATTGTGCTGGCCGAGGCTGGTCTCGAGGTCACGGTTGTTGAGGCTCGCGACACGATCGGTGGCGGCACTCGTACGGCCGAGTTGACCGAGCCGGGCCTGCTGCACGATGTTTGTTCTGCAGCCCATCCATTTGCGGTTGCATCGCCGTTCTTCCGTGAGCGGGATTTCTTCGGTGCCGAGAAGTTGGAACTGGCACAACCAGAGATCTCTGTTGCCCATCCACTTGACGGGGGAGTGGCTGGCCATCTCTCGCGATCGGTCGCCGAGTCATCACCAATGCTGGGCCAAGACGCTCGGCGCTGGCAACAACTCTTCGGCCCACTGGTCCAGTCATTCGGTGATCTGGCCGGCGATGCGCTTCGGCCCCTGCCGAACATCCCGAAGCATCCTGTGCTGTTCGCCCGATTCGGCATGCTTGCTGGTTTGTCAGGAAATCGGTTGGCGAAGCTGTTCGGAGCGCCAGAGACGCAAGCGCTGCTGGGAGGGAACGCCGCGCACATCATTCGTCCCTTGACCCGACCAGCGACCGCCTCGGTTGGCACCATCTTGACTGCCGCTGCCCATGCGGTTGGCTGGCCGGTTCCCGTTGGTGGATCGGCCGCGATTACTCAAGCCATGGCCGATCGGCTGACCGGTTTGGGCGGCTGCATCGAGACAGGGCGAGAAGTCGCCGACATTGCTGAGTTAGACGCCGACGTTGTCATGCTCGACATTGGTCCGGCTGCGGTTCTTGATCTGTATGGCGATCGGCTGCCGTCGAGTGTGTCGTTCTGGTTCCGCCGCTGGAAGGATGGGCCCGCGGCATGGAAGATCGACCTGGCAATCGATGGTGACATCCCGTGGCAGTCCGAGGTCTGTCGGCGGGCGGGCACCGTGCACGTTGGCGGCACGCTGGCCGAGGTGGTGCACGCGGAGCAACAAATCCATCGCGGAGTCATGCCTGATCGTCCCTTTGTTCTGGTGGGGCAGCAGTATTTGGCCGATCCATCCCGCTCGAGCGGTTCGACGAACCCGATTTGGATGTATGCGCACGTCCCCAACGGGTATGGCGGCGACGCTACCGATGCGGCGCTGAACCATGTCGAGCGCTTCGCCCCCGGCTTTCGCGAGCAGATCCTTCGATGTGTTGTCACCACACCTGCTGGTTTACAGGAATACAATCCGAACTATCGCGGCGGCGATATTTTGACCGGTGCGAATAATGTTCGTCAGTTGGTGCTTCGGCCTCGCCCTGCTCTCGATCCGTATTTTTTGGGCGTCGATGGCCACTACTTGTGCTCAGCTGCCACCCCACCAGGTGCTGGTGTGCACGGCATGTGCGGTCAGTTCGCAGCGCAGTCCGCTCTAAAGCGACTCGGACATGTGAGCTAGGTGAGGGATCGAATTCTGCGACGAACTGCCTGGCTGGTGAGTTGAACGTCGAGGATTTCACCGAGGGAGTCCGGTTTCACTGGTGGCAGTCCCTTCGGTGCTGTGGGTAGCGTGCAGCCCGTGATTGAACTCGAGTCGCTCGATGCCTTCGATGCGTATTTGGATGGCCATAAGTCGTTGACCGATGTCGCCTGCCAAGGCCTCGATCTGCGTGAACGCAGTTGGCGCCTGTTCGAAGCTGATGTACGAGAAGCGTTCTTCTTGGGCTGCCAGCTTGAAGGGTCCGCGCTCGAGTATCTGAACGGCCAGGGGGCCTGCGTCTTTCCCGCAATCGAAGGGCTGCCATTTCGTAGTTTCCGAGGCGACCTTTACGACGCGGCGGAGCTTTACGCGGGGTACGTGCCTGGCGAACATGAGAGCTACCAGGTCACGCCCGACGCTCGTTCCTATCGAGAGCACAAGCGCACGACCGCCAGCCTCCATGTCGTGGCGACGCTGGCCGAACGGATTCACGATCACGCAGTGGACAATGCTCTGCATCAACATCTTGCTCAGGTGGGGCCTGAGTCAGTGGTAGCGATTATGGGCGGCCATGGCCTGACTCGTACCAACGATGCCTACATCCAAGTCGCACGGCTGGGTCGAGCACTTACAGCTGCTGGGTTCTATGTAGCGACCGGCGGTGGGCCTGGCGCAATGGAGGCTGCGAACTTCGGCGCATGGATGGCAGCGCATCCACCTGAAGCACTAGATCATGCACTGTCGGTGCTTGCTGGTGCGGCCACCTTTGAGCCGGTTGGTGAATGGCTCGATGCGGCGTTCGAGGTGCGCTCCCGGTGGCCTCAGCCTGAGCCTGCGACCGGGTCGAGCCTTGGGGTGCCGACATGGCACTACGGCCACGAGCCGCCAAACGTGTTCGCCACCGAGATCGCTAAATACTTCGCAAACAGCATTCGAGAAGATGGCCTGTTGGCGATCGCCTTGGCTGGCGTCGTATTCGCGCCGGGTAGTGCTGGCACCATTCAAGAAGTCTTCCAGGACGCTGCGCAGAATCATTACGAGTCCTTCGCCAAGGTCAGTCCCATGGTGTTCCTCGACGTCGAGTATTGGACGACGGTCAAGCCGATCTATCCGGTGTTGCAGGACCTGGCAGCAGGCATGCCCTATGGCGACGTGCTCGCCGCCTTCGACGAGATCGAGCCAATCATCGACTTCCTCACCACCCATCGCTGAGCCCGGATCCAGTTTGGGCGACGGTCGCCACTGTGGTGGTGTCAGTCGTTTAACCGGTTGGCTGATGAGAGCCGAGTTCGGTGCCCTGCCAACGCTGTTTACCTACCTCTAGAGTGGCGGCCATCAGTGATACCAGCGAATCGTCGACCGAATTCGTTGCCGAGGGCCCAATGACAGCCTCAGCCCAGCCACAGCCAGATGTGTTGGACCCGGCCAAGCTCATTTGTTTGGGCACCAGGGTGCAGACCATGCTGACCGAGCTCACGGACACCGAGAATGATGAGGCTGGTTTGCAGCCTCTGACGCAGATCGATCACGAGACGATCGAAGAGCTTGGCGAGATTCTCAGCGGCGACCTGCACGAAGAACTCTTGGAATTCAACGATTGCTGCGGCACTGACATACCAAGCGAGAGCGAGCTGCGCGTGGCCCGCGCCCAGCTTGTTGGTTGGATCCAGGGCCTATTGAGCGGCATGCAAGCCACAGCGAGCGCTCAGGCCGACATGGCCCAGATGGCCCAGATGGCCCAGCAACAAAATGATGGTGATGCAGGCTCCTATGCAAGGCCGTGCACTGGGCGGATCGGGCGGCCCCCACGGTCAGCCACTGCAGAAGCCTCAAAACTCCGGTCCTGCTGTTCCCGACAGCGGCTACCTCTAAGCCGGAAGTCCAGGGTCAGGGTTTGCGCACTAGGACAAAACTAAGGATTAGCTCATGTACGTGCTGAATGTGATCGTTGCTCTGCTGCTGGGCGTTGGATTCCTGATGTTGGGTGTCGGCAAGATCATCGATGTGAAGATTATGACCGAAGCCCGTCAACATCTCGGCCTCCCAAGCGGCCTGTTCAAGGTCATTGGTGGCCTTGAGATCCTTGGTGGCGCGGGTGTGCTGGTTGGTCTGCACGACGACCTGCTGATCATCGGAATTCTGGCAGCGGTTGGCTTGGTGGGTATGACGATTGGCGCCGCGTCGTATCACCAAAAGGCGGGCGATGGCATGAAGGAATGGCTCCCCGCTGTGATGATGGGGTCGATGGCGATCTTTTATGTCATCCTGCGAATAGCGACGGCGTAAGCGACAAGTTTTCGTCGTAAGACGAGCGTGACTCGCTTGTCTTCACCCGCGCGTTGCGCGATGGGCCACCTGGGGCTATCTTAACTCTGCGGGGTGGAGCAGCAAGGTAGCTCGTCGGGCTCATAACCCGAAGGTCACAGGTTCAAATCCTGTCCCCGCCACTAAGAAACAAGCCGGTCCGCAAGGGCCGGCTTTGTTCGTTTCGGGATCCTTGGTCACAGATTGGTCATATGACGTTGCCCTAGTGGCCGAGCAGGTCCCAAATTTCACTACTACTGCTGTCGCCCCCGCAAAGATCAATCTCGGTCCGAGCTCGCGTAGCCAGGAGCAGTGGCTTGCTGGGTCGTGTACGGAGTGCGTCGTGTATCCGTCGATCGAATCCAGCGCCGGCGAGAGGCGGCACAGTTCTTAGCGTCGGGTTCATCGCCACGGGGTCAGTGATCCAAGCGTGCAGAACCAGGTTGCGCTGTCTGTAGAGCCAACGCACCACTGAGCCTCGCCATGGTCAGGCGCCGATTGGTCGCGCTCATTGCTCGAAGCCAAGTTCCTGCTGTTGCGTGCGGATGTAGGCTATGACTTGTTCGATCTGGTCGTCAGTAATGTCTTCGACGGCGGGCATGTTGCCGAAGCCCCAATGGTGCTGGGGCGCCCCGTTGCGGATGGCGGACCGGTAGGAGTCGTCGCCGTGATGGTTGGGTTCATAGACAATGGAGAGCTGTGATGGGCCCTTGTTGGTGCCCCGCAGATCCTCGCCGTGGCAGGACGCGCACCTGGCCTGATAGATGGTTGCGCCGTCAGCTTCGGCGGCAAGCGGCACCACCGGTGGCGCCGCTACTGGATCATCGCTACCACATGCTGAGAGAACGACGGTCAGCGCCACAACAAGACCGGTGAGTATCGACGTGGGCTTCATGTTGCTGACGCCCCGATTAGAAGCGCGGTCGTGATCGTCACGGCAATGAGTGCCACAGCTTCAAGGGTGACGACGCTGCGGAAACGATGGGCGACCGCAACGTCGTCTGGTGATCGGTCGAGTTCTGGGACGATGATCTTGTGGTTGTAAGCACCGCCGGCAGCCGCAATAGCGACGAGCGCGACCTTGACCAGTAGCAGTTGCCCCCACGAGGTGGTCCAGAGCTGGCTTGGCGAGTCGACAATGACGACCGATAACAAGACACCGGCGATCGCTGCGGCGACGAGGGCGACCGTGGCGACGACGGAGAAACGCACAGCGAGTTGCAGCGAGCGAGTGGCGACGTTATTGCGTTGTCGTCGGGCAATCACCAGCGCCAACATGACCACACCTCCAGCCCAGGTCGCGGCGCTCACGACGTGGACCAGACTTGCCACTGCGTGAAGCCAACGCGGGCCCTCCGAGACCGTGTGGCCGTCGAACAGGAACGACACTATGACGAGCGCAATGCCGACGAGAGCGGCCGGGCTGGCGCTGGGATGCCAGGCGTGATCACCCTCGTGCACGTAGGGCTCGGTGCCCGGCGGTTCCATCCACTGCGACGGTCCGGAGATCCGAGGACCCGACCCTATGGAAACCAGCTGCTTGACGGCGATGACAGGGTCGCCAGCAGTGGTGGCGGTGCGCGTGTCGAACCTTGCTCCGGTCATGACAAGACCGCCGCCAACGAGACGGAGCGCGATCGCCAAACCTAGCGATGACCAGAGCGTGTTGGCCCACGCAGCCGGCGACCACAACCCGGTCCAGTCCGACTCGAGCGTTGCCGCATGGGCCACAGCTGCGCCGACTGAACCCAGGATCAGAAGCGCTCCGGCCCGACGAACCCAATACAGCACCGCCCGAACGTCTTTCGTGTCGCCCCGCAGCACCAAGGCGGCAAACACTGCGCCGCCGATCACACCAACAGCGCCTAGCAATCTCAGGATCCTGCTTAGCCGAAACAACCACGATGCACCTGCGGCGGTGTCAGTGTTGGTGTCCAGGAACGACTCGAGGTCGACGCTGTCCCCGTCGATCGTTTGCGATCCTGCTGGCGCTGCTGCGGATCCTCTGGTTTCCTCGGAGCCTGCCGCAACCGATAGCGGATCTGGTTCTGCCTCCTCTGGCGCGGTGATGACTGCTGCCGCTTCGGTGCTGACGGTGAAGCTGAAGCTGCCGTCGATGGGGTGAGCGTCAGGTGCTGCGACCCGCCAGCGAACCCCGACCACACCGCCGGCGAGCGGCTCGTCGAACCGTAGCGTCCACGTCAGATTGTCGACGCTAATCGCCTCGTCGGGGGTGCGGATCTGGCCCGACGGGTCGAGGGCGACGAACCCTTCGCCTGCCGGCGTTGCCTGACCAGAAAAGCTCAACGAGATTTCTGTGACCGGCTGGTCGATGGTCTGGCCGTCGCTGGGGTTGGAGGACTCGAATCCGGTGTGGGCAGACACCGGTGACGCTGTGCCCAGCAACACGACGAGAGCGACAAGCAGTGCAGCCCAACAACGTTGAACAAGTCTTGGGGCGACGAAATGCATCAAGATAGACTACTACGGTGTGTAGTAGCTGTTGTGGCAGATGTTTGTCACGTGACGCCATGGCACAGATGGTCGAACAGCGAGGCGAAATGGTGCAGTTGAACACCGACCGAGACAGTGATTGCAAACACGCCAGTGAACGCAGCAGCAACGACGGGCGGTGATGCCGTCAACTCACGGTGCGGCCAGAGGAGTGCTTCGACTCGACGCATTACTGAGCCACCTCCGAGGGATGCAACAGCACCGAAGCCGGGAGCAAGTACGACGGTAGAAATAGCTCTCGCAACCACGCGGCGGTCGGCGACAACCGACGCGGCAGCCTCGTCGGCTGCGCGTTCGGTTGCATGACGGATCTGAGCGCCAAGCGGTTTCAAGAACGGCAGGACGGACTGGCTGAGCTCGACCGCCAACAGGTATCGATGGTGGCCCAGCTGGAGATGAGCTCGTTCGTGAGCGAAGACGGCCCGACGTTCGTCGGTGCTGAGCGGTGCCAACAGGCCCGTCGACACGACGACGCATCCGACTCGGGTGGGAACCGCGTAGGCGAAACAACGCTTCGATTCCACGACCTTGAGCCGACCGCTCCTTTGAACGCTGTGCACGGCCTGCCAACGGGCGAGCAAGATCGCCCCGCAACGAAACGTCGCAATGAACAGCGCCATCAGGGCAACAGTTCCTGTGACGGGACCGACCTCGTGATGGAGCGGGATGACGCGGCACCACTCGACAAGCGGTGACGAACGCGCCGGCCCCACAACAAATCCCAAGGCAGTGGCAACCACGATGAGTGTGACAACGCCTGCGGCTGCCACCATCGCTGCAGTCAACAGTGGAACCGAAAGGCTTGGGCGGAGGCGCCATTCCACCTGTCCCATCAACGCAATAAGGACCACGCCAATCAACGTTGGCAGCACGAAACCTGCGCTCATGACGACTCAAGGTCTGCAAGAAGGCGACGAAGCTCTGCTGCTTCTGCACCGGACAGCTTCTCGACGAACGAGCTCAAGACCGCGTCGCTGTTGTCGGCTGAGGAGAGCTGGTTGCGCATCTGCCCGGCGCGGTGCGACGCTTCGCCATCAGGCGCCCAATAGGCGTAGGCCCGGCCCCGGCGCTCCCGTTCGAGGCGTCCCTTCTGGTGTAGACGCGTCAAGACCGTCATCACCGTTGTGTACGCAAGGTCAGGTGCCACGGACTCGTGGGCTTCAGCTGGCGTGACCGGTGCATCCATAGCCCACACGAACCGCAGGACCGCCTCTTCGAGTTCGCCCGTCGCGCGTCGAAAGACCATGGGTTCAGTATCGCCGACGGGTTGGGGTTGCGTCGTCATCTAACCCGGGTGTGGGTGCCCGAAACTCCGTCGGGCCTGGTCAGGTGGCCCTGCGGTAAACAGTGGCGTGCGTGGCCCCTACGTGGGCGGCGCTTGCTTGCGCCGCCGAATAGCTATCGCCGCAACGACGAATACAGTGAGCGGCACAATGGAATAGATGTAGCTGCGCGTAGGCGGACCGTCTCTGTCGAAGGCCAGTTGCGTGGCGGGCACAGCAGGGGACATACCGGCTGCAGGGAATGTGAGTTCGGCAACGGCGGATCGTTCGACAAGTCCGCTGCGCAGGGTGATCTGGGCTTCCCATGGGCCGGGGGGGCAGGTCCGCTCGGGTCGTGATCGTCACCGGTTCGGTGGCTCCGATCGCCAATGTTGCGCCCAGATCGGCGGGATATGGCCCTGCATGAAGATCGCCGGACGGGCTGCGAAGGTCGAGCGCTCCGGTGATGTCGAGCGCTCGACCGCCGGTGTTGGTGACGCTGGCGATGACTGTTGGCATGCCGTCGAGAGAACGCCCCGCGGTCAGCGATGCGATCGAGAAGTCGGCCGCAGGCGGGCCGCCTGGCCCGATCGACAGATGGTCTGCGAGCACCGACTCAGCCCGATCTCGGTACCGCCGAGACAAACCGCTAGAGAACGCTGGCCAGGCGCCCTTCAGCTCTGATGGTCGCGATCGGAGCGTTTGCCCCGGTACACCCGCATGTCGATAGCCCGCACAGCGTTGACGCGGTCCTCTGGCGTAAGGCGAAACAGCAGCCGGGGTTCGGTCCGCATGTTGGCGAAGAAGGCGTCGGGGTTACCGCCAGGGACCGAGCCAACATACTTGTCCACGAGCAGGCGGCTGATCGCCCAGATGTCGAAGTCCGGCAGCTCGCATGGCTCGGCCATGGCGTCAATGCCTATGTGACCAGCTGAGTCGCCGAGGGCCTCGACGCAGAGCGAGCATCGCGGGTCGGTCAGCAACTGTTTGCACCAGATGCGGCCATAGGTGCCGGTCAACCAGAAAGCATCCTGGTGCCACAACCACCAGACGGGCACGGTATAAGGCAGGCCGTTCGAGCGCAGAGTCGCCAGCACGCCAACATGGGGCTCGGTAAGGAAACGAGCATAGAAGTCAGGCTGCATTCTCGGCATTTCCTGATCATGGCAGCACTGGGTAACGATAGGACAATGCCGAAGTACACCGTCATGATCTTCACCAGGGCTCACAAAGGCCGCGAGGCCGAGTTCGACCAGTGGTACGAGGACACCCATGTCGACGACGTGCTTGCAACAGCACCAGGATGGACATCGGGGCAACGGTTCAATCTTGTGCACCAAGCAGGCCTCGAAATGCCTAGCCCTCACCTGGCGCTCTACGAGGCCGACGGCGAGAGTCCCCAAGCAGTCCTGCGGACATTAAACGAGACACGACACAACCGTGAGATCAGCGACAGCATGGACGCGTCTGACTTCGCCATGTGGGTTTTCGACGAGGCCGGCCAACGCCACACCCTCAACGTCTAAACACAGCCCGACCGTCAACCAAGGAGCGGGCGGCCTATCGAGACCACACACCCGGACTTCTGCGATCAGATTCGCATCGAAGCCCGGCGCATGCGCCGCGCTGGTTGCGTCTTGCCGGCGCTGCATTGCGCTTGCGGCGTGGCTCTGCAAAGGTTTCGACATGGCTATTGCACCCACGGCAGAAGAAACCGAGATGACACTCGCGGAATATTTCGCAGATGGCGAACGCCGAGCCCTCGCTCTGGACAACCGCGGGCCGGTGCGCTTTGTTGGCGACGGAGCGCTGCATCCTGATATCGCCGAGGCCTACTGGAAATACGGTTTCTATGTGTTCGAGGGCGTCTTTGGCGCCGAAGAGCTCGCTGATATCGAATCTGGTCTTGCGGAGTTCCGTTGCAGATTACCGACCGAACGCACCAGCGATTTGGATACCGACGGCAATCAAGCCATCGGTGTTGGCCTGCAATCTCGCACGGTGCAGTGGGGCAAGACGCTGTCTGACCCTCTTGGTGGGACCAAGGCCTCACACGGCCGACACCCCGTGAAGATGCACGAGCCAGAACCCACTCCGGACGCGCCAGACGAGGTCGTCTACGTGGTACTTGGCTCGCTGCAGTTCTGCGACGCAGCCCTGCGCGCCTATGGCCACCCCGACCTGCTTGGCGTTGCAGCGGCCCTAAACGGTGACGACTTCGCTCCGTTCAACGAAGCAATCTTCTTGAAGGACCCCGGTGTTGGGCCGTCGGTGGCATGGCATCGCGACGGAGTCACCCACTGGGAGTCACCCGATTGGGACCAAGGCTCGCACGGGTTCAACTTCATGGGCCAGGTTTTTGGGTGCACCCCAGCCAACGGCGTGTGGGTGCTTCCGGGCACACATAAGCAACGACACGTCGACATCGCTGCGCATATGGCCGAATCAGGTTCGGACCGATTGCCCGACGCGGTGCCATTGGTTTGCGCACCAGGCGACGTGGCGATTGTGAACCGCCAAGCAATACATGGCTCCTTCGCCAACACCAGCGACTCGCCACGCGTCACCCTCAATATGGGTTTTCACCGCCGTTCTTCAGTACTCGGAGCAATGAGCAGCGGCATCCACGGGGGAGTGGCGCCAATCGATGAGCAGCGAATCGCAGAGCGCTCAAAGATGATCGGCTGGGCAATCGATGCTCGCCGGCAGCGTTACAGCGACGAATCCCCGTTCAGCTACAAGCCACTCGCTGGTCAGCAACTGATATGGGACGACGCGGCGCGCGCCCAGACCGTCGACTACAACTTCCTCGATCTCAGCATCTGAGTGCGCCAAGCAATGAGGCCGACGCCGTGTTCGACCAACAACGCACATGCACGAGGCACACGTGCGGTCAACGAGCGACAAGCCCAGCGGCAACCGACCTTGATATCGGTGCAGGCTCAGGACCTATGATCGGGTCGTGGGGGACAAGCTGAGCGTCCAACAGATCGAGCAGTACCGAGACGCAGGCTGGGTGTCACCGATCTCGGTCCTGAGTGCAGCTGCTGCCGCAGCAGCGCGAACGAAACTCGAAGCCCATGAGGCGACACTGGGCCATCCGGTCGATGCGAGTCAGCGCTCAAAATGCCATCTGCTATTTCGATGGGTCGATGACATCATGCGCGACGATCACCTACTCGATGCCGTCGAAGACCTCGTTGGTCCGAACATCCTGTGCTGGAACACGATCCTTTGGATCAAGGAACCACAGACGCCGAGTTACGTTGGATGGCACCAAGACCTGACCTACTGGGGACTGGACAACGACGAACTCGTAACTGTTTGGGTCGCGCTGTCGCCGGCCAGCGAGGCAAGTGGCTGCATGAGCGTCATTCCAGGAAGTCACCACCAGCTCATGCAACACGACGAGACGTGGAACGAAGACAATCTGCTGACACGTGGCCAGGAACTCTCGATTGACCCGGCGAAGCATCCGGTCATCGCCATGGCGCTCGAACCAGGGCAGGCCTCATTGCACAATGTGCGGTCGGCCCACGGATCTGGTCCGAACACCACCGACGATCGTCGTATCGGGCTGTCGATGCACTTCATGCCGACACATACCCGGCAACAGCTGAGCGACTGGGATTCGGCTGCGCTGGTTCGTGGCAGCGATGACTACGGCCATTTTGAGCACTGCCCGCAGCCGGCCCATGACCTGGACCCAGTCGCCGTAGCGTTCCATCGCCGGGCTTCTCAAGCGTTACGCAAAATCGTCTATGCCGGCACCGAACCAGACACAACCACGTTGTAAACGCCTGCAGCGGCGCAGCGAGAATTCGCGTTGTGCTGCTTGTTCACTACGAACAGGAGCACGAACACAACGACCCGCTGGATCTGAACGACCAACCCAATAACCAAGACCGCTGCCGCAGCCGGAAACAATCGCCCTGCTAGCCGCTACTCCATTGAAAATGTATGACCGAGTGTCAGCCTGGCTGCAGGCAACAGCGTCATGCAACAAGAACAGATCCTGACCAGCGAAGCGACCCATCGCGAAGACGACGTCAACGACTGTTGCCGACAAGCCGCGGGCTACGGTGCCAATCATGCAGAATCTCACTGGACACGTCGCATGGATCACCGGGGCCGGCACCGGCATTGGAGAATCAGCGGCCCTCAAACTCGCAGCCGCCGGATGCACCGTCGTTGTGTCCGGGCGCCGGCCCGAACCGCTCGACTCGCTAGTAGAGCGAATCGTCGCAGCGGGTGGAGTCGCGTCGTCGGAACCACTCGACGTCGCCGACAAGCACGCAGTCAGTGCCGTTGTGCAACGCATCCTTGAGGCACACGGCAAGATCGACATCTGCGTGCTCAGCGCCGGCATCAATGTCACCGATCGCAACTGGCCGGTCCTGACAACCGACGCATGGGACGACATAATCGCGATCGACCTGAATGGCGCTTTCTATTGCTGTCACTCGGTGTTGCCGTCGATGCGCGAACAGGGCCAGGGGCTCATAATCAACGTCTCGTCAATGGCGGCCAAAGGCATCAGTGCGCTGACCGGCCCGGCCTACATCTCGGCGAAGCATGCAATGAATGCGATGACCGCAAGCCTGCTTCTCGAAGAACGAAACAACGGCATCCGTGCCACCGTCATCTGCCCCGGCGAAGTAGCGACACCGATCCTGGACGCGCGGCCGGTTCCGGTGAGCGATCAAGACAAAGCTCGGATTCTTCAGTCCGAAGACCTAGGCGATCTTGTGCTGTTTGTTGCCCAACAGCCACCGCACATCACGCTGAACGAGATCCTGATCACGCCTACCTACAACCGTTTCGCCAGCTGACACGAATCGGGGGATAAGCGCCGCTTGTTCCCGCTGGTCGCCAGTGGAGTAAAACCGTGCCACAGCGACGTGTGTAAGAGGAACGATATGAGTGACGACCACAAGCCAATGGTGCAATACGAAGAGCGCGACGAGGGCCGCATTGCGGTCATCACACTCGATCGTCCCGAGGCTCGGAACGCACAGAACACGCAGATGACCTACGAGTTGAACGACGCGTTCACTCGGGCGGCCTACACCGACAGCGTCAAGTGCATCATTCTTGCCGCAAACGGGCCGCACTTCTCTTCCGGCCATGACCTGAAGGGCCCCGGCGACTACGAAGCGCCCCCGGTGTGGGTCGGCGGCTCCACAACCCGAGGCGGCGCCGAGGGGCTGATGGCCTACGAGGAGGAGATGTACCTGCAGATGTGCCGCCGATGGCACGACATCCCCAAGCCAACAATCGCCGCGGTCCAAGGCAAGGTCATCGCCGGCGGACTCATGCTGATGTGGGTGTGTGACATCATCATCGCCGCCGCCGACGCCAGCTTCCGTGACATGACTGTTGAGTACGGCGTGAACGGCGTTGAATGGTTCAACCATCCATGGGAGTTTGGTATCCGCAAGGCTAAAGAACTGCTGTTCACCGGTGATGCAATCGACGCGACCGAGGCACACCGGTTGGGCATGGTCAACCATGTGGTTCCTGCCGATGAGCTGCTCGATTTCAGTGTGAGCATGGCCGAGCGGATTGCCCAGAAGCCGTCGTTCTCGCTCAAGCTGGCCAAGATGGCGGTCAACCAGACACTCGACGCCCAGGGCTTCATGGTGTCCCAGCAGCAGGCCTTTGGGCTGCAACACGTTGGCCATGCCCACGCTCGAGGCGAACATCTGCGCAAGACAGGCACCGACATGTTTCCCGGTGCCGGCCGCTCCCGCAAGCCGTTTGCTCAGCCAGAAGATGAGCAGCCAGAAGAGTCCTAACGGCTGGCTAGCGGCCTCGTCGGGTTCACGACTCGATGACACCGGCGAGTTCGAGCAGCCGATACGGCGGAAGGTACTGTTCGAGAACCTCGACACCGAGTGCGTCGGCGACGGCATTGGTCAGCGCTGCCGGAGCACCAATCATGCCGCCCTCGCCCACCCCACGGGCATCGTTCTCGCCCTTGGAGAGTGTCTCCATATGCTCGATCTCGATCTTCGGGATCTCCATCGCCGTGGGGATCAGATAGTCCATATAGGTCGTCGACAGCAGGTTGGCGCTGTCGTCGTAATGGTGACGCTCATAGAACACTGCACCAACACCTTGGGCGACACCACCACGCACCTGACCGTCGACGACGCCGGGGTTGATGATTGGACCACAGTCCTCGACGACGAGGTAACGAGGAATCTCAACCCGCCCCGTGTCGAGATCGATATCGACCCATGCAACATGGGTGGCCACGGACCAACCCCCATTGCCGACACCTTCGTACTTCATCTCTTCAGTGAACACAGGGCCAGTCGCCACACCCTGATCAGACGCGACCTTGGCGGCTACATCCTTGTAGGAGATGCCGCGTGATGCCACGCCCGCGACATGGATGTTGCCGTCGATGATCTCGATATCTTCTTTCGCGGCCTCGAGCATGTCGGCGGCAACAGTGGCGACCTGATCACGCAGCTCACGTGCGGTCACGCGCATAACACCGGCTCCCAACGGACCGCCGCGGCTGCCGCCGGTACCGATGAAGCTGAACTGGGTGCGATCAGTGTCACCCCACACGATCTCGACATCTTCCATGGCGACACCGAACTCATCGGCGGCGACCTGCTTGTACGTCGTCTGATGGCTCTGGCCGTGGGGGCTCTGCGACGTGTACATCATGATGCGCCCGTCGGCCTGAATCTCGGCTCTACCGTCCTCGTACAAGAACATGTCGGACCCAGGTTGGGCCGCCGATAAGAAGTTCGGCGGCCCGGGTGCTGCCTCGTGGTAACTCGAGATGCCAAGACCAAGACGGTGCCCGCGGGCTTCGGCAGCAGCCTTGTCAATTTTGAGCTGATCGAAGTCGACCATCTCGAGTGCCCGGTCAAGCGTCTTGGCAACCGACATTGTCTCGTCCAGTTTTGGTCCCGTCAGGAATGCCGCCGGCATGTTCTCTTCACGGATCACGTTCTTGAGTCGTATCTCGGCGGCAGAAATGCCGAGTTCTTTAGCGACAACATCAAGCATGCGCTCACGCATCCAGGTCTCGTTCGCCCAAGGACCGCGATACGGCACGACCTTGCCCTTGTTGGTTGCCACGATCTTGGCGTTCAACTCGAATGCCTTAAAATCGTAGGCCCCCGGCATGTAGAGCTTCCACAGCAGAACAGTCAGGGCCGGAGAGATTGGGAAGGCGGGGTACGCCCCATTGTCGAGCACCGCATCAACCTTCATCCCCTTGAGGGTGCCGTCATTGTCGACAGCGATCGAGACAGTGAAACGTTCCTCGCGCGCCTGACCGCCGTCGAGCAGATTCTCGACCCGATCCTCGATCCACTGGACCGAAGAGCCGAGCTGGCGGGCCGCAGCTGCAAGCGCGATGTCTTCGCGATTCACTGCACCCTTGGAGCCGAATGCCCCGCCGATGTCTCCCGCCTTAACCGTTGGGTAGTCCTCGGTTGCCAGCAGTCCCATCGCCATGCGGCCCTGCGCTCGAAGGAAGGACGCATCCTTGTTCATCTGGGCCTTCGGGCCGGCAGGGTCCTGCTCTCGCAGCTTCTGCCTGTTCTTGGTCACAAAGGCTTTGGCGGCGGAGCCGAATGCCTTGCGGCGGTCCTTGTTGCGCACGAAGCGACTCAGGTTGCGCAAGCCCCCCTCGTTCACCAGCAGGCCGGCCACCGCCCACTTCAGGAAGTGCGGCGCCTGCGAGGTGTTGTGAATCTCTAAGTGGCCCGTCTCGGGGTCCACGATCACCACGCTGCCGCGGGTCTCCATTGGTTGGTTGGTCTGGCGGGGGCAGTCGAACGTGCGAGTAATAACTCGGTCAGCTGTTGCGAACACCGCGTTGACGTCGCCGAAGTCGGCACTGATCTCGCCCAGTACGTTGCCGTCAGCGCGGTCCCAGACCTGCTCGCGGCCAGACGTGAGTGCCTGATCGATCGTGCCGGTCCCTTGGAGTTCGCCATAGTCGACCTCTAGTAGCTCGAGTGCGTCCTCTGCGACGTAACGGGACTCGGCTAAGACCAACGCAATGGGATCGCCGATATGGCGGACCTTGTCGCCGCTCAGGCACTTGTACAACGGCGTGTACAGGCCGTCGACCATGAAGAACGGCGGGAACAGGTTGGTGACCTCGTTGAGTTCGACGGCCGTGAACACTCTGGCGACGCCAGGCAGCGCGGCTGCCGCTGCCACATCGATCGAGTTGATCGTGGCGTGCGCGAAGGGGCTGCGCAGAAACGCGGCGTGAAGTATTCCGTCTGGATTCAGGTCGGCGACGAACTGGCCCTCGCCGACCAGGAAACGCTCGTCCTCGACGCGGGTGACTCGCTGGCCAACAAAGCCAAGCCCAGATGTTTGACGATCTCCTGCAGCAGTCATGCGTTCTCTGCTGCAGCACGGATTTGGGCGCCGTTACTAGCGATGAGGCTGACGGCGGTCTCGACACCGTCGACAATTGATTGGTAGCCGGTGCAACGGCACAGGTTGCCGCTGAGCTCTTCGCGTATCTCGGCTTCAGATGGGTTCGGGTTGTCTCGAAGCAGTGCAACCGCGCTCATCAGGAAGCCGGGTGAGCAGAAGGCGCACTGAAAGCTCATTGCCTGGTACATGCCCTGCTGCACCGGATGCAGGGTGCCGTCATCGTCGGCCAGCCCTTCGATGGTGACCACGTCGGCGCCGTCAGCCTGCACTGCAAGCATCAGGCACGCCCGTGATGGTTCGCCATCAAGCAGGATCGTGCACGCACCGCACACGCCGTGCTCGCAGCCCAGATGGGTGCCGGTTAGGCCGACCTCCTCGCGGATCACGTCGGCGAATGAGCGGCGGGGCTCAACGTTCAGGCTTCGCAGTACGCCGTTTATCGTCACGTTGATAGCAAGCGTTTCGCCAATGGGTGTTGTCGCGGACGGAAGGCTCATGTCGGCACTCCGATTCGGCTGGTGGCCTGGGCCAGGCCGCGGCGGGTCAGCACACCAGCGATATGGCGTCGATAGGCGGCAGTGGCATGAATGTCATCGTCGGGAGTGAGCACGTTGCTAACAATCGCAGCAGCAGCGCCAAAGGCTTCGTCGTTTGGCGTCTGGCCGATCAGGGCAGCCTCGGCTTCGGCTACCCGCACCGCGGTACTGGCTACACCGAAGAACGACAAGGCCGCCGACTTGATCGTGGCACCGGGGGCATCGATTATGCATGCCAGTCCGCACATCGCATAGTCGCCGTGGCGGCGGCTGATTTCGACGACCGTGCTGCCAGCGGTGGCGCGTTGGGCGGGGAAGTGCACGGCGGTGAGTAACTCGTTCGCCTTGATCGAGGTCGTGAAGAAACCCTGGAAGAAGTCGGCAGCTGCGACCTGGCGGCTTCCGGTCGAAGACGCGACGTGCATTGTTGCCCCAATAGCCAGGCACACGGCAGGCATCTCGGCCGCTCCATCGGCGTGGGCGATGCTGCCGACGACGGTGCCGCGATTGCGGATCGCCCGGTGGCCAACGTAGGGGAGTGCAGCGGCGACGAGCGGTGTGTGTTCAGAGACCTCGGCCGACTTCTCGGCTTCGGCATGGCGGACCATCGCACCGATCGTGACGCCATCGCCATCGCCAACGCTGATTGCCTTGAGTTCGTCGATGGCGCCAATATCGATGACATGCTCGGGCCTGCCAAGACGCAGCGCCATGATTGGCAGCAGGCTCTGACCTCCGGCCAGGATCTTGGCCTCGTCGCCGTGTTCGGCCAACAACGCGAGCGCCTCATCGACCGAGGCTGGCCGGTGATAGTTAAACGGTGGATTCTTCACGTAGTCACCCCTGGCGAGGACGTTGGAACAACGGGTTCGCTGGTTCACCTGAGAACAACGACATACATGTCTCAAGCTGGCGCGATGTTTCAATGTCGAAGACTAGTTACTGCTGGACCTGGCGCGCCGAGCCGGAGCGACTCAGACGATCATCGACCGCAGCGAGTCCACGAGCTCGGCATTGACGGGGATGGGTTCGTTGGAACGGCGGGCAGCGAAGCGACGTTGACCGGGAAGACGGACGCTGTCCAAGGCCTCGAGTTCGCTCAGAAAGGCATCGCTGTGCTCGGCCCAGCCTGGCCCGGCCAGCACCTCGGGTGACATGGCCAGAATGAACTCGCCACCAATGGCGGGACCGCCATCGCCATTATCAACCCGCGCCGCCTCGTAGCTGAAGTAGTCACCGACCAACCCGGCGGCGAGCAACTCGATCATGGTGGCGATCGCCGAGCCCTTGTAGCCACCGAAGGGCAGCATCACGCCACCGTCGAGGATCTCTTTGGCATTGGTTGTTGGGTTGCCGTCGGCATCGAGACCGGTGCCCGGAGGCAGTTCGTGGCCGTCGCGGGCGGCGATGCCGATATCGCCGGCTGCCTTGGCTGCTGTGGCCATGTCGAACACGTACGGATCGCGACCGGGGCGGGGATAGGCGAACGAGATCGGGTTCGTGCTGAAGAAGGCCTTCTTGGCTCCGAATGGCGCCACCATCGGCGTGTGCACGGTGCAGGCCAGACCGACCAGGTCTTGGGCCGCGAGTGCTTCGACCTCGGGCCATAACGCAGCGAAGTGGAAGCTATTGCGAATGAGCAGTACCGCTACGCCCGACTCTGCAGCGGCGGCGGCCAACAACGGCGTTCCATAGTCGATCGCCAGGGGAGCGAATCCTCGGTCACCATCGAGCCGGATCGCTGCACTGGTCAGCGGTTCTTCACGGGGAACAGCATGCCCGTTTACCTTGCCGCTTCGCAGTGATGCCACATAACCCGGCAACCGAAACAGCCCATGTGAAACAGCCCCGGACCGCTCGGCTGAACTGATCGTGCGAGCCGAAGCCTCGGCGTTGGCCTCGTCACACCCGTTGACCAGCAGGCAACTGCGCGCCAAATCATGGATCTCCAGCTCAGTGAGTGCCAGGGTCGTCATTGCTGATCTCCAACCAGTCGGTTCTCCCGATCATAGGTTTCATGCCACACCGCGATCACTCCGCACCCAAAGTTGCGTACAACCTCCGGTACAACACGCAGTACCGCGGTGGCTGCCCAACGAAGTTGCGTACAACCTCCGGTACAACACGCATCACTGCGTTCTGATTGGGCGAACAGGTCCCTGGTCCTGGCGGCGCCGGGGGGTTGCTAGCCGAAGCGAACTGGTGTTTCGCCGTATGTCCAGTCGGACCGCTTCAGATTGGCAGCCGGATCGATATGGGCGACGCCATCGACTAGGTCGACCAGTTTCGGCAGTGCCAGATCGATATCGCCGTGGGCGCCGTTCAACCGCTCGGCCAGGTCATCGGGAAATTGTCGTAACAGGCTGGTGACGACGCGTTGCTCTTGAGTGGGCAGGTAGCAGCGGCTGGCGTCGGTGACTGTCTGAACACGCCGCTCGATGGTGGCGATCGCGTTGCTATGTGAACCTGTTCCCATCACCAGGTGCTCCAACGCTGTTGTGATGTCCTGGGTGCCTGTCTTACATGGGTTGCATTGGCCACACGACTCCACGTGAAGGAAGCGCGACACCTGATAGGCAACGTCAACCATGTTTCGCTGGTCGTCGAACACGATGAACCCGGCTGAGCCCAGACCACTTCCTGCATCGGCCAGCGCCTCGTAGGAAACGGGCGTCGCAAGTTGGTCGCTGGTCAAAACCGGATTCGACACACCCGAGAGGACCGCCTTGATTGTCCGACCCGGTGCCGGGCCGCCCGTAAGGGCATGGATCACTTCGTCGAGCGGCTGCCCAAGCTCGACCTCTGCCACGGCGACACGTTGGACGTCGCCGGTAACCGTGACAATAGTGGGGCCCGGCGAGACTTCGGTGCCCATGGTTCGATACCAGTCGGGACCGTGGCGACAGATCAGGGCTGCATGCGCATAGGTCTCCACATTGTTGACCAAGGCCGGGTTGTCGCTGTGCTCGGCTGGTCCGCCCGGTGAATCATCAAGCCCGGCTGACCAACCGAGTTGGGGCGAGGTAGTGAACAGTCCGTAGTGGTAAGGAGGGAGGTGCCGGGGCAGGGGATCCTCGCCTTCGATCACCTCGAGCATCGCCGTCTCCTCGCCAAAGAGATAGTGGTCCGGGCCCTCGACGAGCGCGAGCTCGATCCCTGCGAGCAGCCCGGCCCGGTCAAACTCGGCGCGAGCCTGTCGAATACGAGCTCGCGTTCGAACATCAGCTTGGTTGCGATCACGACTCGGCTGGCCTGCAAGCAATGGGCCGCAATCAGGGCGCCCTCTATCACCAGGTACGGGTTTGACCGCAGAAGCGATCGGTCTTTGAATGTCCCTGGTTCGCCCTCGGCCGCGTTCACAACGACGAAGGCATGGTCTGCAGCAGAGCTTCCCTCGGCCAGGCCCCGCCATTTACGGCCAGTCGGGAATCCAGCACCGCCGCGGCCACGTAATCCAGAAGATGAGATGAGATCGATGACGCCCCATCGGTCCTGCGCTCGTGCTTTCGCCAGGCCCGTCAAGCCACCGCTGGACTCGTATTCCTCGAACGACTGGATGGCTGCCAGAGGAAGGGCGTGGTTGGTGAGACGGATCATGTTGCTCCTCGCGAGCTAGAACGTGAACGAGTCCTTTCTACCCACTGGCTGATCGCAGGTTGGTCCGGGCAGATCCCAGACACCGGTGACTGGCTCACCTTCGAGGGTCACGGCGCGGTCGTCGTGGTTACTCGTCAGCCCGACGGCTCGCTTGCGGGCTTCCACAATCTTTGCCAACACCGCGGTCCCGCCATTGTTGGGCCCCAGACCGGATGTGGCGTTCGCCGTTTCACGTGTCGGTACCACGGGTGGGTCTACGACACGACTGGCGCAGTCGTTGGTGTACCCGAACGAGAAGACTTCGATCCCGCACACCTCGACGGGCTACGAGCACCCGCGGTCGCCGCCGACGAATGGGGCGGCTGGGTCTGGGTGAACATGGCCGGGCCCGACGTGGCCCCTGCGTTGATCGACGCGATCGGCGTCGACATCGTCGATGACCTTCATTCCGATCGACGTAGACCGCACCCGCTTCTTGTGCTGGCAACTGATCTATGACGGCGACCTTGCCGACCCCGACTACGCCGACTATCA
>MEHZ011582961.1_pt1 | contig 33561 bp, 23 predicted proteins | sample 897221 | NCBI WGS metagenome assembly MEHZ01 (sample SAMN05514161, study PRJNA337945) | marine metagenome | isolation source: marine surface water | place: Arctic Ocean | collected 2007-12-13 | reverse complement strand
CGAGACGAACACACCAATCAGTGCACCGCCCATCAACAGGATGGTTGGGAAATAGGTCGCGCCGTTTTTCTCATGCCATGTGGCGATGATTGTCACGGGCAGTAGGAAGGTGGTGAGCCAAACCATTGGGAACGAAAGAGCGTCCAATCCAACCGTCCAATGGATCCCCAAAGCGGGGAACCACTCGTAGGAATCGTGGAATTGGTAGTTGTTGAAAGAAAGACTTGAACTCGAGGTGTCTGAAAACACTTCGAAAAACATCATCGTTGTGTAGGCGAGTAGACCGAGAGAGAACGCAAAACTTGCCATCCGAATTGGATTGTTCAACTTCTGATGTGCCGTTTTCTTGGTGTTCGCAACGAACGCCAACAGCACAATGCCTGCAATCACTGGGAAACCAACAAGTTGCATTGAAATCCAATCAGTACCAGCTTCGAACAATCAAGCCACCCCCCAAACAAGCATGAAAATCACCATCATACCAACCGCGACCATCAAGATGTAGTCGCGGGCTGAACCCGTTGTAAGTGAGCGGACAACGCCTGAGAGCGATTGCGATCCTGTCTCGATGGTTTTGATTGTTCCGTCGATGACGTTGGTGTCAACCTCTGCTGCCTTCGATGAGAAACCAGCAACGATCTTCATCATCGCCATATCGTAGTAGTGGTCGATGTACAAGCGGTTCTGGAGTGCCACAGCGAGTGTGGATTCAGCAAAAGCAGTGTTGTCGAAGTTGAAGCGACCCTTGACCCAAGCATTGAGGCGGATGACTGGAGTCATCCATGGCTTGGCTGTTTCACCCTCTTCGAGTTGACCACCGTACAAGGCCATAGCAAGACCAGGTCCAGCAACTGCACCAAGGGCGATGGCGATGTAAGTCAAGACGAAGAAGTACATGTCACTGTTAGCAAAGGCGTGTTCCATCTCATACACGATGCCTTCGAAAAGGGACTTCTCGCCCAAGAACGCATAGTGTTCATCTGGTGCCCAATGAGTGAAGCCCATACCGGCGAGGAAAACCGAGGAAAGGCTGACAAAGGTCAGGATAAACAGCGGAGTTTTGATCCAGGTGTTGGTTGGTCCAACGTGAGCTGCAACCTCGGTCTTTGGCTTTCCTGCAAAGGTTTTGAGCCACATACGGGACATGTAAAACCCGGTCATACCAGCGCCGATAAGCACGCACATGGCAGGGAAGAGGAACCGTGGATCGTCTTGAACGACTCGCCAAGCGTTGGCGATGATGCCTTCCTTGGACCAGAATCCACCGATCAGTGGAAGACCCATAATCGAGGCAGAACCAACGAGCATAGCTGTGGCGGTGAGTGGCATCTTTGACGCCAAGCCGCCCATGTTCTCCATCGACTGAGCATCAAAGTCGTCGTCGTGATGGTCATCATGGTCATCCCCGTGGCCATCGTGGTGGTGCAGGTGATGGTGAGCATGGTGCATTTCGTGAATCACTGAACCGCTGGCCATGAACAACATACCCTTGGCCATAGCGTGGTTGAACAGATGGAACAATGCTGCTCCGAATGCAACGATAACGATGTAATGATCTGCGTCATTGTGATGCCAATCCAGCGTGTTCGCGAGGTACATGGCGCAACCCAGTCCGGTGAAGATGTAAGCGAGTTGGCTCATGGTGGAGTACGCCAAGACTTTCTTGAGGTCCATTTGGACGAAGGCGATTGCTGCTGCCATGACTGCGGTGATACCACCGACAACAGCGATGATGTACGCCAAGTCAGCGAGGTCGCCATGCAAGGCTTCAGCGCCAAAGAATGGGAACATTCGAGCCACGAGGTAGAGACCTGCGTTGACCATCGTCGCAGCGTGAATCAATGCTGAAACTGGGGTTGGACCTTCCATTGCATCTGGCAACCAAACGTGGAGTGGGAATTGGGCCGATTTACCGACCGCACCGATGAACATCAATCCAAGGGCCCACTGAAGGGTGCCTGCAGAGTGTTCTGCGACGTGCTCGATGTTTGCCGTATCGAACACAACGACGTAATCCAAAGAACCGAAGAGATCCCAGAGCATGACCAATCCGATCATCAGGAACACATCGCCAATTCGGGTGGTCAAGAACGCCTTCTTAGCAGCGTAGGCTGCGCTTGGTCGTTCGTAATAGAATCCGATGAGGAGGTAAGAGCAAAGCCCCATGATCTCCCAGAAGATGAACAACCAAAGGAAGGAATCCGCCAGAACCATGCCGAGCATACCTGAACAAAACAAGGTGAACTCAGCGTAGAATCGATGGTTGCGGTTGTCGTTGATTGGGTCGGTGTTCATGTAGCCAATGCTGAAGACGTTGATCAACAGGCAGAGGAATGAAGCGATGAACAGAAGCATCACGGTGATGTGATCGACATACAATCCAAAGCCGAATTTCTCTGTTGTCACGCCAGCGGACGTGCCGTCCCATACACCGGAAGTAAACCAGTGCAAAACCGAGTCATGACCTGCACCAGCACCGCCGATGAAATCCATGATCAAAAGAACAGAGATGATGAGGACTGCACTCATGACCCCGAGTGCAATCAAACCGCCTTCTTTGACGGTGTTTTTCCAAGTGGGGTTCCCGTTGAACACCCGGCCGAGGAAAAGGATCACTGCGAAAGCCATCATTGGCAAAAGCACGATCAGAGGGGCGTATTGGAACATGTCGGAAGCGACATACATGGTTTCTTTGAGTTCTCCGCCTGCCATCATCTCACCTCAGTTCTTGAGGACGTTTACATCGTCCAATGAAATCGTGTCGTGTTGGCCGTACATTGCCAAGAAGATTGCCAACCCTATGGCGACTTCACTGGCTGCAATGGCAATGGCGAAAAGAGTGTAAACCCATCCGGTGGTGTCACCGTGATAGATGGCTGCGGCTGCAAACTGCATGTTGGCGGCGTTGAGCATCAATTCAATGCACATCAGGACAATGATGGCGTTCTTTCGAGTGAACGCCCCACCAAGGCCAATGACGAACATAAGAGCGGAAAGTCCTGAGACCAAAGCTGGATCAATCATTCTTCTTCACCTCCGAATTCCCACAAGAGATTTTCCATTCGCTCGTCACGAACAAGGTAGGCTGCGCCAATCATGGCCATCGACATTAGCACGCCAAGGATCAACAGTGGAAGGGCCCAATCGGTCAACAAAGCATCGGCAAGACCGCTGGTGCTCGGTTCGTCTTCGCTTGCATTGGCCCAAACGGAATCTGCGCTAAGCACGGAAACGAGGATCATACCAAGAACAAGCAAACCCACACGGGTAGCCAACGAGAGGACCTTCATTCGAAGTCCTCCTCAAGGATCTGACGGCGGGTCAGCATGATACCGAACAGCACCACAAGTCCCACGCTGGCAAGATAGACAAGGATCTGAATGGCTGCGAGGAATTCAGCACCCAGAAGGATGAAAATTCCTGACACCGCCATGAAACTGAAGATCAAGGAAAGCATCGAATGGGCCACTCGTTGAGCGAGGATGAGACCAAGTGCACCACCAAGAGCGATGGTTGCGAACAGGAAAAAGACACCCAGTTCTGCTGCATTTGCAACGTCCATCTCAAGCACTCTCCTCTGCAGCTGCCGCCTTGGCAGCCTTCTTGGCTCGCTTGGTGCGTTCCTTGTTTGCTCGCTTGGCCAACTCAATGTCGACCACTTCTTGGTGAACACCAGGAAGCACACGAGTGCGGCTTGCATCGAACCACAGTTCTTGACGGGTGAAACCGGACATTCCGTCGTATTCATTGGTCATGAAGAAGGATGTGAAACCACACGCTTCCATGCACAGTCCGCAGAACATGCAGCGCCCCAAATCAATGCGCCCGGAGACGATTTGATCGTCGGCGACACGAAGATCGCTTTGGTCGACTTCAGCTTCTTCGCCGGAGTCGTTCCATCGAACGGTGGCTGTGCTGCCCGACAGGTCGAGGACCTCGGCAAATCGCCACTCGCTTGGAGTGTCGGTGTGAGCGGTTGCGAGGTTGAAGTCTTCGAGGGTTGCAACAACTTCTGGTTGAAGCATAGCAGCATTGCCGCCAACTTCGAGGTCCGCTCCAAAGCCTTCATGCTCGCCTTCTGCGCCGTCGAGAACGTCGACACGAAGTTCAGTTGTCATGTGCAGGCAATCGTTCGGACAAATGTTGACGCACATCTTACAGGCTGTGCATGTCTCCCAAATGACACCGATTCGTCCGTTGTAGTTCCCTGGAACGAAGAGCCAAGGTTCCATTTCCTCAAGTCGTTCGTAAGGGTACTGGACGGTTTGTGGCTTCCACAAGGTCGGGAACAAATCTGATGTCACTCGATCCGGTGCGAATTGTTGATTCTCAATGTTGTTGAATTTTGAAGTCTTTCGAGCCCGTACCCGGTCATCATCTGATAAGAATTCGGGGTGTTCGGTGTTGTGGTAGCCCATTCCGATGCGCTTTCCGAACAATTTTCCAACAATGGGGAAGGTTCGTAGGGCGGTGATCAAGGTTATCTTGAACGGGTACCAAAACAGGTTTCTGAAACTTGGTCGTGCGTTTGGGTGCATTGGCATTCTAAATCACCTCATTCCTTTCCTGGAGTGTGCGTTCCCGCAGCCTGCAGTGTGTAGACGTGGTACATACGGTCTGGAGCAGCATCTTTGTCTTCATCGTTCAACAGAATGAAGAAGACCCCCATCCACACAAGCGTGGTCACTAAGGGAAGAAGGAATGGGACTTCAAGACCTGGAATTATCCAAGCATTGCCGCCAGCAGCGGTGTCTTTCAGACCGTTTGGATCGTACAAGAACAGGCGATAAAGGGTTGAAAGTACAACTTGGAGCACCGACAATGGGAGCAGCATGCGCCAGCCGAATTCCAAAATCTGGTCGGTGCGGATTCGAGCAAGGGAAAATCGAGCCCAGACGAAGACGATCAGGAAGACGAGCCAGGCTTTGATCAGCACAACGATTGCGCCAGGAATCAACACGTAGGCATCTCCAAGCAGCGGGATTTGGCTGATTGTGCCTTGGAACGGAAGGTGCCATCCGCCGAGGAAGAAGTGAGTGAACAAGAAACATGCTGCGTAGGTTCGGATGTACTCTGCCATGAAGAGCATACCAAATCGCATGCCTCCATACTCAGTCCACCATCCTTCGACCAGTTCTGCTTCTGCTTCTGGCATATCGAAAGGTACACGCTCGACTTCAGCGATCATGGTGATCAAGAAAAGAGCGCCACCGAGGGGCATCAGGAACAGGTTCCAAGATCCAGCGCTGTGCTGGAAGTGGATGCTATCGATGATGTTGAAAGTGCCCGAGAGAATGGCCACTGAAAGCAAGGTAAGCAGCAGTGGAATCTCATACGCAGTCAGTTGGGCTGCCGAGCGAATACCACCGATGAGGGTGTATTTGTTGTTCGAAGACCAACCTGCGAAGAAGACACCAATGGGGGCAATACCAAAGATGGCGATGGCGTAGAGAATAGAAAGATCGGGGTTGGTCGCGTAAATGCCACTTGAGAGAGGAATGATACCAAGGATCAAAAGCGTTGAAGAGACGATCAAGAAGGGTGATATCTCGAAGATCAACTTGTCTGCTCGACGGGGGACCATGTGTTCCTTAAGCAGGAACTTCATACCGTCTGCAACGTTTTGGAAGAAACCTGGAAGGATGGAATAACCCATCCACGAGCGGTTGTTGACACGATCGACGGTTGGGTATTTTTCGTCTCGGTTACCGAACTTCTTGTTCAACCAGCGGTTTGCTGCTCCAACGGGGATGCCTGCACCAAATGGTAACATGTTCCACCACTCACCAGCTGTTACGCCGTTTTCACCAACCCAAAGCGAGCGAAGTGCAGTGGTTGCGCCACGGCGATCGTTCATTCGGGCCACAGCCTTTCGCTCAATCCATAGGATGGCGAATTGGCTGAAAAACAACATCAAAAACACAATGTTGACAACCGCAAAGGTTCCTGCGGCAAAGGCGATTGAGGTTGCGCTTTCTTCCAAGGGGGTGCCCTCGAGAGAAGAGATGACAAGTTCGCGAACAGGGCTGTCCTTGCCCAGGAAAATGCCTCGTAAGTCATAGATGTCATCCATGGCAATCACCTCAACGGTCGGTTTCTCCAATGCAGGGGTCAAAGCTACCCATGATGGCAGGGATATCTGCAATCTTGTAGCCGATCATCGTCTTTGCGACGAAGGGGATGGTGATGAACATCGGCGAGCGGATGGAAAGTCGGTACGGGTTCTTTCCTCGGCCTTCACCGCCGCCCTGAACGTAGAATTGTGATGCGCCACGGGTGCACTCGTAGTTGCTGAAGCCCGTTGCGCCTTCAGGGGCGCGAGTTGGAGCCTTGGTGAGGATCATTTCGTCTCCACTGGCATAGTTCGTGTTCATGCCGCCGGGGATCTTGTTGAGTGCGTCGAGGACCATGCGGCAGGATTGTCGCATTTCTTCCATACGAACACGGTAACGGTCGTAACAGTCGGCACCCTTGACGGAGGTCGGCTTTTCGACGGATGGTTCCCAATCGATTTCGTCATAGACGGAATATGGGTGAGCCCAGCGAACGTCGTAGTTGACGCCTGCTGCACGAACGTTCGGTCCAGAAACACCAGCGTCGACCATTTCTTCGGCGTTAGCGTAACCCACACCTTGCAAACGGACCAACCAGATGGTTGATTCATCGAGCATCATTTCGTATTCTTCAATACGCTTTTCGAACAACTTGGTCTTAGCGATGACACGGTCGGCGAATCCGATTGGCATGTCACGCTTGACACCACCGATACGGGGGTAATTGTAATGCATTCGGGAGCCACCGAGTTCTTGCAACAAGTCAAGGAACATTTCTCGGTCTCGCATGCACCAGGTCATGAGGGTGAGGTTTCCAATGTCAGGACCGAACGCACCGAGCCACATCAGGTGTGAAGCAAGGCGTTGCAGTTCTGCGGAAATGAGCCGGATGTATTCTGCTCGCTCTGGAACATCTGCTTCGAGGAGGTCCTCTGCTGCATAGATGTATGAGTTCGCCCACGTCATGGCGCTCACGTAACACAAACGATCGCAGTAAGGCGTCACTTGAGTGAAATCCCGTGCTTCACAGATTTTCTCTACACCACGGTGGATGTAGCCGAGTTCTGCATCTGTGTCGACGACGGTTTCTCCGTCAACCTTCACACGAAGTGTCCACAAGCCGTGCGTCATTGGGTGCTGGGGCCCCATTGTAATCCACATTTGTGCCATAACAATCCCTCACTTAACACGGCCCTCGTCCGCTGGTTTACGCAAGAATCCTTGCGGGTCGTCGTACATTTCGTTGTGGTCGTGATAGCGAAGTTTGTGTTGCTTTTGCAACGGGTGGAAGCCTTCAGGGCTGTCGTTTGGATTCAAAACGCGGTGCATGTTCTCGTGGCCTTCAAATCGAATACCGACCAAATCCCATGTTTCTTTTTCATTCCAATCGGCGCCGACCCAAATCGACTGAATCGATGGAACGGTGGGTGTATCGCCTTGTGGAAGCGGCATGAAGACTTCGAATTCCATTGGAATGTCCATGCCTTCGAGTTCTTCGGCGACGATGACGTGGTGAGTGTTTGGCTTTTGATTTTTGATCGGTTGGCGCAAGAAGTGGTAGGCAACTTCCCAGCCTCGTTCATCGGGTCCATCTGGGAAATGTGTTCCTGTGACCATCGAGCAGTAATTGACGCCGAGGTCGTGGCGCAACCATTTTGCCAATGCAATCCAGTGCTGTGGAGGGCAGTTGAGTCGGACAAAGGCGTACTTCTTGGCGTTGCTATGATGCTCAACGGATGCGGTAATACCGCTTCCCTCGAACCGCAGATTGATGGCATCCAAACAGGCGTTAGCCGCCGTGGTGTTTTGATCTGCAGTGATGGTGGTGCCCATGATCAGTCCTCTCCCACAATCATTGGCTTTTCGCCCATTCGGTCTTCGCTTGGTGCTCCGCCAATACGAATGATCTTCTCACGGAGAAGGCCGAAACCGTCGATTAGAGCCTCGGGGCGAGGTGGACACCCGGGGATGTACACGTCGACGGGGATGACGGTATCGACGCCTTCGAGAATGTTGTATGATTGGAAATAGGGGCCGCCGGATATGGCGCATTCGCCCATGGCGATGCAGTACTTTGGCTCAGGCATTTGCTCCCACAATCGTACCACCTTATCGGCGAACTTCTTTGTGATTGGACCGTTGATGAGCAGGACGTCGGATTGGCGGGGGGATGAACGGAACAAGACACCGAATCGGTCGCCGTCAAATCGAGGTGTGGCCGCAGCTGCCATCTCAATAGCACAGCACTTGATCCCCAAGTGGAGGGTGAACAGTGACTTGCGCCCTGCCCAGTTAAAGTAGCGGCCTGCGAGGACACTGAGGAACTTCTTGATCCGTGTGGCCTTGAGAGCCTCGTCGGTCACGCCGCCGACCATTTCGACAAGCGCGCGGCTGTTGAATGCTGCGAAATTTTCTCCTGCTTCTGCCATAAAATCACCTCAGATGTAAATGCGTCCTCGCTTTCGGAACACGTACCAGACGCCGAGTGACATCGTGGCAAAGAAAACGGAAAGAATGACGAGTGCGTTGATCGCTTCATCCACGGCACCGGGTGCCGCACCCTGAGCAGTAGCATCAGCTGTAACAATTCCACCAAGGACCATGAACATGAACGCCACATCGAAGACGAGGAAGATAATGGCGTACCAATAGTATTGGAAGTGGAATTGGATCATCGCGTCCCCGACAGGTTCGCTGCCGCATTCGAATGTGGTCAAACGACGTGGGTAGAGGCTGTGATCCCGCTCATAGCCTTCGAGCAAATAGGATCGAGTGATGTGTGGGCGGGCAGGATCAACACGAGGTCGGACGACCCAAGTGATGAGGAAATTCGTTAGCGGCATGATGATTCCGAGGATTGTCAAAAAACCTATCGAAAGATAAGCGCTCGGTACCGATTCAAGTCCGGACATATGTTCACCCTGTTGCGAAGCATACGCTCCGCATTTGTCTCGACTTGAGGGACCCACATAAGCGTTCCCAAATCAGACTCAAGGAGGGCCACGATATGCTGTGCGAGGAACAAGGCCACTGCGGGGTTGTTAACCCGTACAATCTCACAGTGAAATTCAAATTCCTATCAACTCGTAATTCTTGCCGGATTTCGACAAGGAACCCTGCGGATTAGTTCTTTGAACCCTTGATAAGGCGCGGAAGGAGCGCCGCAACGAGAAGCAAGAAGACTCCGAAACCAATCGAAGAGACCAGTTGTTCACTCAATCCGAGTCCAAGCAGGCCTTTTGAAGGCTGACCTAGGATTTCGAATTCAATGTTCACTCGGTCGACAACTCCCGTATCAAGCGGTTCAGCGGAAACGGTGAATTTGAATGTGTCTTCAATCTCTGCAGAGAACGGAGGACGGACGAGCACATCGATGGTGACCGTTTCATCGACATCGAGCCAACAGGTGAATTCAGAGCCAGTGGTCGAACAATCGGATTCATCAGAAAGACTGTCCAGTCCAATGTTCCAGCCACGGAAACTCTCCGAAGAGAAGATCAGCACTTCTGCCCTGGTGTTCCCTGTGTTGGTGAGGTTCAGCATGAACTCCATCTTATCTGGGTATTCGAGGGACATTTCAGTCTCGAGGCCTTCGGTCTCAAACTCAAAGTCATAGACGATTTGGACATCGAGGGCGATGGAGATTTGGCCTGAACGATCCGCAGCGTTTGAAACGCTGGTCACGATCAAATCAAGCACGCCGCCTTCACCTGTGCTTGCGCTTGGATTGACGGTGAGTTCAAGTTCCATGTAGAGCTTGAATGGACGAGCTTCGTGGGACTGGTTAGTATAAACTGGCAAACCAACCATGATGGATTCTGCACCGTTCTTAGTCGAGGAAGTGATTGGAAGATTGTTGACGTCAAGAAGGAAGGATTGGTTTCCGAAGTCCCAGATTCCGTAGCCAACTGGAACGCTCACTGAGCCTTCAACTGGTAGCCCGTAGAGGGTGAGTTGGCGCGTTGCAATGCCTTGGAGCCCAGACAAATCGAACACGGCTTCATCGTTTCCATCGCCGGTGTTCTCAATCCACAGACCGTATGTTTGCGTGCCGGATGGTGGAAGAACTGCGGTGCCTGAACGCTGATCAATGCCGCCGTCAACCAAGCGAACATCCATGGCGAAATTCCGATCTGAGAGGATGGCAAGGAACTCGAACTGTCGTTGGTTATCGGGAACCCCGTCTTCATTTTCATCACCAGTGCTGCTGTCTCCGCGGTTGGTGATTCGAGAAGTGATTCGAGTGTAGGCCAGTTCTTCTTCGCCATCAACACTGACAACAAGGAAGACTTCGACTGTGCTGCGTGCATTAATTTCAATGTCCACAAACTGAACGCCATTCGAATCCTCATAATGGACGCCCCATGCAGGAGATGCAGTCTGTTGCATCACTGAACATCGGAAACTGTCCTTGACGTTGCCCTGATTTTCGATGGTGATTGGGAATCGTACTTCGGTTCCTGAGCGCCCTGTTTGATCGGTGGCTGTAGCCTCAGCATCCATGGCGTGCACGGCTTTGACGGTGATACGGAGCACGACTTCGTCGTAAGCTGCCCCACCGCTTGAAGGTAAAACAGTGAACGTGAGATCGATTTCTTCTGTGGCGAGGGCATTGATGGGGACATCGATGGTCACCGATACATCGCCGCTCTTTTCAGATCCGTGCTTGGAGTCGACGCTCACTGTGGAGGCATCCAAACGAACAGACCAACCCGAAGGAGGGCTGGAGGAAGAAATACGAAGGGTGTCGGGACCGTTGCCCTCGTTGGTGATGGTGAGGGTGGTTGTTCCGTTGCTCCCTGGTTCGATGTTTGGCATCAAGGACTGAGCGAGGGATATGCTGGCTCCGTAAGATTGGCCGACCTTGACTCGCAACTCTTTGCTGCACTTGACTTGAGAACCATCTTTACCGAGGATATTGATCACCGATTCTACACCAGCAGTGACGGAATCATCTGGTGAAACTTTGAGGTCGAACGTTCGGGTTCCGTCGCCGTCGTCATAGGGTAGGAGGCCTGACGACGCTCCGTCATAGCTGACCCATGTGGCACGGCTGGCTGGTGAAGAGGATTTAGCCATGGTCACTGACCAATCGCTGTTGCCTTCATTGGTGAGTGTTGCCGTCAGTGTTCCCTCTGATCCTGGGTTGACGGTGATCGAGGTCTTGGAAAGGGTCATTTCGCATTCATGCAGCTCAGGAACGGTCAAATCGAATTCTTCAGAATCGCTTGCGTTTTGGCTGGGATCGCTTGTTACGACACCGGTGACTTCCCAGCAGTACTTCTCGGCTGCTTGGCCATCTGGGACTTCAACAGAAACCACCACGGTCACTGATTCATTCTGGTCGAGGTTGACTGACTCTTCATCGAGTTCAACGGTGAGGTCATCAGTGTTTTGACATCCTGAGCCATCTTTTTCTTCGACGGTAAGGGCGATGGTCTCATTGGTTTGACCGGTGTTTTTGACATCGACATCGTATTCGACGATGGATTGGCCGCCCCAGGTTTTGGAGGTAACCGGCATGGTCACTTCAACACCAAAGACTGCGCTTCCGGAACCATCACCTGCAGTTGTGGTCACCGTTCTGGTCTCAGTTGCAGGTTGGCCAGGAGGGGTCGCTTGCTCAGTGGCTGTTGCGGTAAGGGTTGTGTCACACGTACCCTCGGCGGTTGTCCCCAAGGTTACGTTCATGCTCGTTTCCTCATAAGAGCCGGATTCGATTGGCGTTGGAATTGGTGCCACGGTTGAAGAATATGCGCCGCATTCTTGTGTTTGCTCTTCATTGGTCGACAGCGTCACCGTGATTGGATCTGCGCCAGTGTTGTAAATTCGAACGGTGTATTCTCCTGAGTCACCGGGGTTCACTTCCAAACCACTTGACGGTGAAATTTGGATGGTGAGGCTCGCATCTCGGGCTTCGTCTGCTGCGGCGGTTGGCGTGAGCGCTGGCACCACTGAGAGCAAGAGCAAACCCACGAGCAAAAGGGCACTGCGTGATGCGTGCTTTGTTGATTCTTGACGGGGGTCCATGACCCCCGGTGGAAGCCTTAGTATCAAAAGGCTCCCCACTGATGTTTCGGAGGGTTATTTTTTATTCAAGCAAGGACAAACGTCGAGGGGTTTGCTGGACAATTGGCGCAGGTTTCCAAGGAGTCGGATTGGCAGCCTTCAAATTCGGCTCGATGGTATCGTGCACCGCACCCTGGGCATCCTTGCATTGGCCCGATAATGGTCTGACGGCACGACCAGCACATTGGCCCAGAGACAGGTTTCGGGGCTATGGGCGTCAAATGTAGACCTGCTGAATCATTTTCTTTTGATTTGCGAAGCACCAAGAATCCAAGCACACCAGCAAGCAGAAGAAACACGATCGGTCCAAGCACCCCGATTGGCAATGTACCACCTGATGTCGCTGTTGGTTCGCCCTTCGACTCAACCTCGAGGACCACGCTTGACGTTGCGACTGAACCACCTTCGACGAGCAACAAACCGATGGTTCCCGCTCCGGGCCGACTTGCTTCAACAAGCAAGCGGACCGTCATTGATTCACCCGGTAGGAGGTCTGCGATATCATCGCCAACAATGGAAGCGGTCCAGTACGTGCTTGCTTCAACCTTCAACTGGTGTGAGAAAAGTGTGTTCCCAGTGTTGGTAAGCGTCACTTCGAGCGTGGACTGCGTACCAGTTTGGAAAGGTACGGTCCGTTCCTGCTCCCATGATGCATCAAGGACGCTGGCCACGTAAAGCCCAACTTGTTCAGTTCGTTCAACACCGCTACCAACCAACGTTATGCTGAACGATGGTTCGCTCAAAGGCGCCATGGAAGCAGGGATTAAGACGGTGCAAACAACGGGTGACACATCGTTGAAACCGACAGGTTCCACACCTTCACACTCGCCAAACAGCCCTTGGTCGAGCGCGATTGAAACCTCAGGAGCCCACTCCACATCAGCATCATTGCCAACCAGCCATGTGAACACCAAAGGCTGGCCTGAAGGATGGGCGCCAGGTCCAAGCGGGTTCGGCCAACTGGTGCCATCTTGAAGCACCAAACTGGCAAACTGAAGGGTCGGCACTGGCAAAACTTCAACCTCGAACTGTCCAACCCAAGTCGTGCGGTCGGGTCCCGAATCCATGTGGTATTTCACTTCACCAGAACGACCGGTTCCATCACCTTGAATGCCAATAAGAATGTTTTCAGTCGAAGCCCAGTTTAATTCAAGCATGTCCATTCCTGAGACAACGGCCCATCCAGTTGGTAATTCAAACGATGGTGTGAGGTTCAAATTGATGTTCCCTTTATGCTCGACTGAGAACATCATGCTAAAGGTAGAATCTGGGCGTAAGACACCAAGATTCGTTTCTAAATCGATGGCAACGGTTCGGATTTCTTCGACCTTAATCGGTATTTCAAAGACCCAACTGTCTTGAATTTCTGTTTGGGAGATCGCAGTCAATTGGACAATCCGTTCAGCTCCGGCGCCCGTCATTACTTGCGGCGGCGTGAAACTCATTCCAATCGTGCGTTGAGTGTCTTGATCAATCAAGCCGGTTGAGCCAGATGTGGCTCCAGGGTCGCTGGCTAGATCATCGAATCCAGCAGACCATCCGGCAGGTGCCTGGAGGAAAAGGTCGTAGCCTATGTTGGCGTTTCCAATGTTAAACAAGCGTATGTCAATCGAGGTTGGCGATGTTGGGGACACGGGTACGATTTGATAATCATACTCCAAGCGCAAATTAGCTAGTTCCGGAACGATAAAGTCGAGTTGGTAGGGGTAGGTCACACCGTTGTCAACATCGAACCCCGTGAGGGCGATCTTGTAGGTGCCAGGAGTTGGGGGTGTTGGGTGAACCAAGGTCACAGTGATGTTGGCAGTGCCTTGACCTTCAAGGCTGAAATTAGATTCTGTCGCTCCAACATACCATGACTCTGATTGGCCAGTGCCTGTGTTGATGATGCCATCTGTGCTCATGCTGGCGTTGGTTGCAATCAACGCTGTGTTGGTGAGGGCTACGGTCCATGAGGTGGTTGATGCGCTGGTGTTCAGGAGGGTTTGCAATTGAGGTTCTGCAAGCAACTTCACACCGGGTGCCGTGACATCAACAATCAACTCATGTCGGTTGTTATTTTCCAAAATCTCTTCGATCTCATCCTCTGGATCGATGATGAAAGACAAGGTTGCTTCTCCTGAATCTTGGGGGGTCCAATACCACACTTGGGTCTTGGTCGAACCTGCGCCAACATCGGTGTTCTTGGTGTCGATGAGGACGTTGTCGACTTTGAACTCAATGTCAAAGAAGTCAGCCCGGACGTTTCCAACATTGAACACCTTGGTCGTGAGTTGGACTTGATCACCAACTTGAGGAATGGAAACAGACATCTGGAAATCACCGATAATGAACTCAGGATCAGGACGCAAATCATTGACACCATGACCGCGTACGGCGATTGAGAACGGTTGCGATGTGCTGCCGCCGTGGAAGGTATCCTTGACCTTCACGGCCCAGACACCGGTTTCAGGAGAATCCAGCAAGACCACTTCGAGGTTGTTCAGCGTATCACCGCCGCCGCCCGTGGTCGAACGACCGTTGGCGAAATCATTGCCCAAGTAAACGATCCCCGAAGGCGATGTGAGTTCTAAATCGAGGTTGTTGACCAATTGCGTGTTTGAAAAAGTCGACCCTCGTTCATCGGACCATGCAAGCACGGTCTTGAGCCCACCATTGGATTGGGTGATGTTGAAGGTGTATGTCTTGGCATTTCCAGTCCCTGAAAGCACTGAGCGATCATCGACCCAGATGCCTTGGCCCGATGTCGGAGCAAGGGTGTCACGTAGGTTGACTTTCCCCCAACCTTCGCTGTCGTTTGGAATGTCTCTTGAACCGATATCCGTCGCACCCAAGATCATCAAAGCCTTGACGAGGGCACCTTGGGGGGAGGGACGTTGAGCGATTTCTTCGAGGTACTCACGGATCATGGCGGCTGCGCCTGCTGCGTTCGGAGTCGCCATTGAAGTCCCTGTGTACTCGAGGTAGTAGGTGCTGGACCAAGTTGAGCCACCGGTGTCTGCTGCTTCTTGAGCCCTGCATGAACGCACATAGCCACCAGGAGCGATGAGATCTGGTTTGATTCGGCCGTCATCGGTTGGCCCACGAGAAGAACCAGACATGATGGAATCGGGTGAGCCTGAGTAGCGGTTTTGGTGATTACCGACTGAAATTGTGTTCTTGGCTGTGGCTGGCGAACCGACGGTACCGGTGTCTGGGCCGTCGTTACCGGCTGCGAAAAGGATGGTGAGGCCGTCACGACCGTTGTAGTAGCGGTCGTAATAATTGGCCCGATCATCGACGTCTTCTGCTGAGGAGGTGTACCTTCCTTGGTCGCTTGTTTGGGAAGATCCCCAGGAGTTGGTGTGTGTTCGCGCACCGGCTGAGTATGCTGAATTGAGCAAGTAATTCAGTGAAGGTGATTGGAAGTTCCCGGTGTTGTCATTTTCCATTGCTTGGAAGTAAAGTTCGGCTTCTGGTGCCACACCGGCATAGCCTCCTTGCGTACCATCGCCGAGCACCGTGCATGAAACGTGGGTTCCGTGACCAGAATGCTTGTCGGCGGTCGAACCATCACCAATCACGTCACTGTTCGACACCACACGGGTACCAAAGTCACCGTGGTCTTCATCCAAACCGGAATCTGCCACGGCTACAATCTGGCCTGAACCATCGAGGTCGGTGGTAAAGTAAGAGGTCATTTGGCTGGTTTTCATGTTGCTACGAGCGTTGTCGTTGTAGGTGGTAAAGGCAGGATCAAACTGGAATGTTCGCAACGATGGTTGGGCGATGAGCGCCAACAGGTCTGTTGTTGAAAGGGTCCCTTCGTATCGGCCTTCATCCCACTTCCGGACATCCTCAAACGCCAAGGGGGCTACATCAGCAAGCTTCTGCATCAATGAGGCACCTGATGCGTCTGAAAAATCAACGCCATCAACGGGCCCGAGTTCATCGCGCCACCCTTCAATTCTCATTAATTCTCCTTGCAGGTTGGCAACGCCGCCTTCGAGCAACAGCACATCAAGAACTGCGCCATCGACCAACAAACCCAGAGGGACGCTGTGCTGAGCCAGAACCCCTTGCATATCAGCCGCTTGCTCGAGTGCTTGTGGTGTGCCTTGAACAATCAGTCCTGAGGGAAAAATGAATTCTCGAACCGTCACGCCTTGAATGTCTTCGAGTTGATGCCGAGCATCTTGCATCTCGATGGTCGCGTCAATCAGGAGCAAACGAAGGTCTGCACGACCTTGCAACCAAGCATTGGACATGGGCCGATCGAGGTGGAGCCCTTCGGAATCGAAGACGCCAATCCGAGTTTCAGCTTCAAGGAGCCGCTGTTCAGGGATCAATTCATCGCTGTAAACGCCGAGTGCATCGGCATAAACACCGTCGACTAAATCGAAGCTGACCCATTCAACATCATCCCCATTTTGGAGGGGTTCAACACCAACGTGTTCGTTGAATTCGATTGATGAAAAGGTGCTCTGCAGGACAAATAGCACGACGAGAAACCACGCCCCCAACACCGTGCGGCGTCCTTGCATGGATTGGCCTTCCATCACCGTGCTTTATCGCTTGGGGTCTGCTGAACAGTGTTCAAGCCACAATAGGCATCAGTTCAGGGGCCAAAATTCGCGGTCTGCCTTGTCTTTGAAAATCTCTGTCGCCCATTCCCCTACTTCATGATCCCAGGATTGGCGTTTCTCTTCCCCAGTGTAATCGGTCCATTCGAGTTCGATTGTAATCAGGTATTGATCCCAAACCGTGTAGCCGACGACAAGCATTTCTAAATCGTCACCAGCAATGGAGGAATGTGCGTCGATTGATTCAACCTCGATTCGCATTGTTTGGTGGATCTCGCTGCCGTTTTCAGACGCAAAATGAACTTGCACCACCACATCTGTGATGGCACGGCTCCCTGTGTTGTGGATTTCAGACATCATCAGATGGCCACCACGTTGCATGTATTGCGTCTCTACGTTGACAGAATCCCTGGGCAACATCCAGTACCAACCGCTCAGAATCACGCCGATAAACATCAACAGAACAATTCCGGCAAGGGCGACTTGCCGTGGTGAAATCTTTCGCCCAAGTGAGTCGACTGCACGTTTTGCACGGCGGACATCGGCCATGGTTTCTGCCATGTCTTCAGCAGCATCGAGGGCAGCCAAATCCAACAAACCAGTTGGAGTGCCTCCTGAAATATCGTCCTCATGGACAAGCATCTCTCCATCTTCACCGATAGGGATATGCCTTCGTTCAGCTTCCATCACACCACCTCAGAAGATCATGGCCAATCCACTTGCAATGATGGAAGTAACCGGTTCCACCAAAAGTACGTGGCGTGTTTCAACACCGCCACCAGAAAGAGTTCCAATCAACGAAAGGTCCGTAACCATGCCATTGACGCCAATCGAGGATGCTGTCGGGATGATTCCCGTGAATTGGGTGTCGAGCAAAACCCCTCGCCCTTCGAGCTCCCATCCATCAAGCAAAGGCACGTAATAGCCGGGTTCCATGGAGACTTCAGCGCTTGCGATGATTCGACCATTGGTGATGTCATCAAGCACAATAATTGGGTATTGCATCGGTCCAGTGTAGACATGAATTGTAGCAGACTTGAGGTTCTCGCCGATGACTTCAACGCGTTCGATGGTGACACCGGGCGCTGATGGAACATCTGTTTGTTTGATGTACACGCGCTCGACTCCTTGGCCGTCAGACGCTATGCGCATGCCCCAATCGTCGGTGGCCTCCATCACGAAGGTCTTCGGTAGACCTTCCGCCAACATCAGAACATCACCTCGAATATCCACGGCTCTGCCGCTTGCTTCGAGGTACAAATCCATGTCTTCGGTGTTGGAACGATAGTCGAGGGACATCATGCCTTGGAAAGCAATATCGGCGCGGATATCGAACTCTTTCTCTGGCTGGGCCGCAAGCCGCATCTCTCCCGGAAGGTTTCTCATGAACGCTGTTGCAGGCCACCATTGGTCGTCAACATAGCGCATTTGTTGGATCATCAGTGAATCTGCTGAGTGACCACCGGAGGTTTGGTACTGGGTTGGCACCGTGACGTTGATCAGGAAAATGTCACCAACAGTGGTCGAGAAGTCTGTTGATTGCGGAACGCCGATGATCAACGCCTCAACACGTGTGAGGGCTCTGCGATCGATGAACACAGCATGAGCAGAGTCCAAACGGGTACCAAGGTCATAGGTCATATCAATCGAAACCCGAGGCACGGTGAGGTTGTCTTGAGTGGAAAACACTGCGTTCGCAATGACGTTGTTTGGTTGCGTCGTATCCAATCCATCGATGATCAATTGTGAATCTCGCCCTTCGAGTCCGTTGATGATCAGACTGAACTGTTCTCGCAAAGGCTGCCAAGCATCCATTGCCAAATCCACTTCATAGACAGGAATTTCATTGATCATTCGGAAATCATATTCGATGAAAATCCGACCAGATGGAAGGCTTGGCATCCACGACTTGAGGTGCCATGAGCGACGCAATTCGATGGTGATGCCTTGATTGGCCCACGCCGTGGTGTTGATGGTTTCCAATTCGCTGTCGAGCACGATGCCGTCTGCAAGGATTTCTGCAGCAAGTGCTGGGTACGACACGTTGCCCTGTTCGAGGGCTTCGATGAAGTCATCAACCTCATCAGGCGACACTTGGTAATCAGCAAGGATTGCATCGACAACGCTGCGACTCGTGAGTGTGAAGGTCGGCATTCTGCTGTAGTTGAAGCTCACCATTGTGGCTTCATTGAAATTGGCTGAGAGGCCGTGCACCCAGGATGGTGCATCCCCTACATTGGATCCTTTCTTGACATCTGCAGTGAGGTTAAACGCCTCACCGGTAACGAGGTTAATACCAAGCGACATGTCGTTTTCATCGGTGCTAACGCCACCGAGATCGACGGTCATTGCGTAGATGAGGTCGTTGACAACCGTACCAAAGCCAACAAGATCTCCAAGGAAGAAAGACAGGGCTTCAACACCATCCCCTTCATCGAAGGTCGGGAGTTCAAGACCTGTTGAGTCAACAGCGCTGGGGTAAGCAATCGTGATGTCGGCAGGCAGGGGATTGATGGCGATTCGACCATTCATGCCTTTGAACCGGTCGGTGTACTGGCTTTCGTCTTCAAGCAGGATGTTGAACGGTGCTGATTGGGCCCGGGTCATTTCAACCCTCGAATTGCCTTCAGGTCCTTTCGAACCAGGCTCGAGTGGCGACAACCTTTGGATGCTTGTCACTTCAGAAATTGCGACGCTGAGGCTTGCTTCGCCCGTGTCTTCATCGACCCAGAAGCGGAAGTGGTCGCCATCCATGGTCAACGGTTGAGTGGCGTTTGTCATCTGAATGTGAATGGACTCCATTGGTTCGCTCGCCACGTAGCCAACCGTGTCGCCAAGGACCAAAGAGAACTCTGCTGGAAGGCCCTGTAGGCGGATGGCGTTGCGTTGGTCTGGGCTCTCACCGCCATAGGTGATGGTCCCAATTGGATCGCTTGCTGTGTACGTCATGGCTTCAGAAGTTTGGGTTAAATTGAATGTTGTTGGACGGTTTGAAACGGTCGCTGATTGACGTATTGCTGAAGTCAAATCCCCATCTGTGTGCATCATGTGGCCGATCAACAAAGGTCCGCCTTCAAGCCCTCTCAATTCCATCTGTCGAACATCGTTGACTGGATCATAGGAGTGTTCGACATCGGTGATGCCGCCGATTCGCGCACTCATCGCCACTGGAACAAGCGGGGTAATTGGTCCAAGCCGTCCGTTCACGCTCGTCAATTCGGTGTCTTCTGAAAGCAAGATGTGATCGATTTCAGGCAACCACGGGTTGTCACTGCTTGATATTGAAAAGGTGACTTGCCCGATCGGCATTGGCTCACGCACGGAATTTGAAAGGGTGGCCCGTACTTGGTTGCGGCATTGCAAGGCAACCGAACCGCCTTCAGATCCAGCCGTGCCGACAATCGATTCTGGCAGACCGTTCACGATGTCTCCGACATCGAGGATCACTTCGATCACCGTCAGTAGGGCGTTGTCCAAAATTTGAGCGATGGAGTTGAGGTTGGGGTTGTCAAAGTTCACTCGGCTGATTCCACTCTCGGGAATTTGGAAACTACCTTCCACGATGACAACCTTGGGGACGTCGTCAATTATCAGTTCGAGAGAAGACCGGTCTGCTTCATAGCCACCTCGCATGAACGTCGATTTGTATTCAATGCGGTCGATCGATTCTGTTGCCGCCATGACAATCAGGGTGTTTGGTGGTTCAGCGGGATTCACAGGAAGGGTTGGATCGTTGATGTTGCTTGTCGTATCGCCGGTGAAGTTCTTGATTGCAATGATCAGTGAAAGGCGTTCAGGGAGGTCGCCAGGGAACCCTTGGCTGCCTGGAGCTTCGCCAATCATGGTGAAGATTGCTGCAATTTCTTCGGCTGGCATGGTGCCCGATGGAAGACCACGAATCCAGCTGCGTGAGTCTGTGATGTTACCAAATGGTTGGTCGCCTTCTGTTGTGTTCGAGCGATCTTCGAAGTAATGCAGGTAAAGATCAGCACCCACGTCTGAATAAATTTCAACCGTATCAAAGGTGTTTTGGCCAAGGTTATCATTTCTCAACGTAATGTCAATCTCTTCTGGCAAACGAGTTTCGCCTTCCTCTGGGTGAAATCCTACATCGATGTAAGCGACCTCAAGAATGGGGGCAGTCGTTCCACCTCCGTAACCATCGAAGCGAATGAAACCAACACCAACGCCAAGGCCACATTTGTGGTCATCGCTCTTGGCAAGATGATCCGCGATTGGATCAAAGTAGGATTCGTCTTCGCAATCGGTTTGCCGGTTCTCGCCCGATGCATCAGGGTTTGACACCCGGATGGCGTATGGAGCGGAAATCGAAGTAAGACTGATGTCGCTTGAGTTGATGGTTCCTCCGAGCAGACCTGAAAGGAAACTGAGCCCGTTGGTGATGACGGTGTTGACCGAGAAGGTCATTCGCTGCAAGCCAACAGAAAGAGTGTACTGGTGAGGTGGTTGAGTAAATTGACTGTCGATGACGATGGCGTATGATTCTGAATCTTCCAGCGTTAAGTCGAAAGCAAGACCTTTCATCAAGCTCACTTCCAGTCCTGCCAAATCATCCCAAAGTGGGTCGTTTTGATCCAAAGCCGTCACGGCCCATTGGAAGGTGGGGCGGATCCAAAGTTCTTCGATGCAGGGAACGGTCAACGGTGGCACGCCACAGTCGCCAAATTCGAAACCGAACCCATCGTTCTGGGTGACGAGGCCCTGAATGGTCAGACCGACCGATAAATCGTCACCGCCATCGCCGTCGATGTCGATGTAATTGTTGAACAACACAAGGTCTGTGCCGACGATAAGTTCCCCAGTGAAGGTACCGTTCTGCCAAGCTTCGAAGGATGGCCCATCGTTACGAGAAGAGAAGTTAACGTAGATGGCATAGGTGTTGATACCGACTCCCAAAGGGTTGCTAAGGCCAAGTGAATTGACTGAAAACAAGGTCTCGAAGAGGTTGTATGGCCATCCTTCGGGTTGTGTTGAGGTGTCGATCAGAAACTCATAGGGGCGAGGATGATCCACTTCGAAGGGGGTGCTGTCTCGTAAAGTGACGTTGTCGAGGTAAGCGCTCGCTTCGCTGAGTGCGTCGTTTTCACCCATTGGTCGTGCGTTCAGATCAACAGCATTCAGGGCTTCAAGGGCCTCTTGGGTTGCGATTTCATCTTCACCACTTTGGGTTCTGGAGTTGAGTGTGTCCTCCAATGCATCAAGGACTCCGAAATCATCACGAGAGACCGATAAATCTGCTTCGGCCGGTGTGGCAATCGATGCAAACATCAACACGACCAAGAACAGCGCCATGCGGCGAGGGTCCCTTTTCTGAGGCAATCCAGCACGTACGACACGAACCGCTACCTCATCCATGACTCTAAGGAAGCAGGGCCACTATGAGAACCCATCCCCTTGATGGGTAGATTTTCGTTGATACAAAGCCGGAAAAGCAGATTCAAGCGGTGATGACGTTATCGGTGTTACACGACGGGCAAGCGACCACTGCTTGCTCTATGCCGTCTGGTAACGTCACTGAAAATGGTGCGCTGCAGGCTGTGCATGCGTGGGAGGTTGAAGCGCTTGGTTCAGGGAGGTTTAATTCCGGTTCTTTTTCCTCAACGGGTGAGGCACTTTGCTGCATGCTTGGTGGAAGTTGAACCCCCCCGCTTTTGACCACGGTTTTTGGTGCTTCGGCCGTCATGGCCTCGTCGATGAAGTCGTGCATTGGGGTTTGAGAAACAGGTTGAGGTTGCGCCTGAGGGCGTGGTTCTTCATCGTTCAACAGCGCCATTGCAGCTGCTGCAGCGGCTTGACTTCCTGCACTGACCGATGGGGGCGCTGTTGGGGGTGCAAACGCTGAGGTCGGTTGGACAGAAGCACTGTCGCCATAGATCGATTGGAATTCAGCTGCTTTCGCTTCCTCTTCTTTCACGACCGTGGATGTGACTTCGCCAACATCCAAGCCAGCCAGAACAATTGCTGGAGCAAACAGTGGAGTTTTGCGCGAGTCCACAACTTGGGCGATGTGGGCTTTCGCTTCAGGTGCACTTAGCCCACGCCCAACAAGCAGTTCGACGGCGATGCTGTGCTGCCAACGTCGATGGCCAACGAGTGCAACACCCATGGTCACGGTACCGATGAACAAGACCATCAGCAGCAAACCAGCGATGCTGCCTTCTTCCGCTGGCTCGTCAACGGTGATGGTGAAGGCGTGGCTGTCAGTGTTGCCCGACGGGTCAAAGACGGTGACGACGACGGTGTAACTGCCCGCCTGTTTGAATGTGATATCAGCGCTGCTTCCAGTGCGATCTGGGTCGTCTCGTTCATCGCCGTTTCCATCGCTGTCCAATTCGGGGTTGAGGTCCCAGTGGTAACGCAGGACAGTGAGGTCGTCAAACGGATCATTGGCAGAAATACTGCATGCGATTGCTTCGTTGATCATACCGCTTGAAGGAAGGATGTTGATGGTGCTTTGTTGAAGCACGGGCAAGGTGTTGTCAACCACCGTAATGGTTGTCTCACTGACGTTGGTGTTTCCAGAGGCATCGGTAACTGTGAGCAGAACTTCATGGGTTCCAATCGCGGTCCATGAAAGGAGAATTGAGGCGTTCTGGCCGTAGGGCGCTCCGTCGAGGTTCCAGGCACACAAGGCAACAAGATGGTTGTCGCTGCTGCTGTCGCAGTTCAAGGTGAGCGGGGTGTTGACAAGCAAACGCCATCCACCTGCAACCGGTTGGCCGTTGCCACCAATTCGAGCGGTTGGGTCTGTGATGTCATCGACGTCAATCGTCACGGTCGTCGAAGCCATTTGGCCGGTCGGTGAGATCACCCACAAGGTCACGGTTCGCTCCCCGGGTGTGGCCCATGAGGTTTCGGCGTTCCAGCCTGTTGCATCAGCGTCATTGTTTGCACTTCCGTCGTTATCTGAATCGATGTTCGCATCAAAATCCCAAATGGCAGAATCGATTTGATTGAGGCGGTTCGGAGTCGCCATAGCGTCAAAGGCAACGGAAGTACCAATGGTGGTGGAACCGTTTGCATTCGTGGTGAGGACTGGATTCAATGTCGGCGATAATTCGACTCGGATGGTCATTCGTACCGCCGCTGTTCCGTCCGCCCCTCCAACCGGTGTGTTCGTATTATCAGCAACAACGATCAATGCTTCACCATCGAGTTCGTTTGGAACAATCCAAGAAAATGATGCGGTGCCCCCGACCGATTGTAAGGAGCCTCCTGTGATCGAAAGGGTCCCAACCCCGCCCGATGTGTAAAGGTCGTTCATGCTCTGAGTTTGCAAGTAAACATCGCCTTGGCCTTCGAGCGCCCATGCGTTAACGACCACGGTTGTCCCCGCATCAAGACGAAGATCATTGCCAAACAGGAGGGTTTGATAGGCTCCTGGCTCCATCCCGATCAAGTCATGGAAAGGAGTCCAGTAAGCCTCCTCGATCGCTTGTACACTCAGGCTTGCACGGCTGTCATTACCGCCTAAATCCCCCATGCCTTGGTCGCCGTTATGATTGAGATTATCAAACACGATGAACCATGATTTTTGTGAAATTGAGGCTGGCACCTTCCAGTGGAATGAGTACGCACCCAATGCAAATTCTGTCGACGGAACTTGTTCGAAGGATGAGCGGTAGGATTGGCCAAGATCATATGGCTGAATGGTGTTTTGGTCAAACACCAACACATCAATGGCATCGTCGATGATGTTGATGTTGATGTCAAAGACATCGCCTGGTATCAATACGCCAAGCGATACTTTGACGCAGGTGCCGTCAGGAATTGGATCTGAACTCGAGAACGACGCTGCATCGGTCTCGGTGCACGATGGGGCCGCACGGCCGGCATCGCCGAAAGCTGAAGGGGGCACCATGAGCATGATGAACAGGAACGCCACTGCAACACTGGAACGCATGGTCTGCTGTTGTTCATCGACCACTTGAATGATGTGGAAGAATGTATCAGGCGGTCCAGCCGTTTCCCGACCATGACAAATGTGTCACGCTTCCTTCTGGACTCAACTGAATGCGGTCACCATCGCGAGCGAGTGTCAGCCCGAGAGCGGCTCCTGTAGACGCAGTGGCGGCTTCACTCAACGGTATGTTCCCGTCCTTGATTCGTGCACTGAAATGAGTCAGCACCAGATGATGAGCCCCGCATGCAAGCGCGGTACGCATGGCGCCTGAAGCGGTGGAGTGGAGGTGTTCAATGGCATGATTGGCTGTGTCTTCCAAGAACGTCGATTCATGGACCAACACATCGACGCCATCAACGCCCGTCAAGCCCATGGCTTGTTCAGCAGTATCGCCAGAAATAATGATGCGTCTTGGTTGCACTATGTCGCCTCTGAACGCTGATGCTTCCAACACAGCACCGTCATCGAGCGTCACATCCCGGCCTTGACCGAGTTCGGTTTGCTGTTCTGTTGTCAGGCGAAGTTCAGCTGCTTTCAAGCGATTGAATTTTCCAACTTTTGTTTTGGTTTCGAACATCCACGCACATGATGGAACGGTGTGTTCGGTTGGCAATGGGACGATCTTGACATGACTCCAGCCTTCGGGTTGTGGCAATGATGGAAGGGGTGTGGCGGTGTCGGATTTCGTGCCAAGTTCAACCCAGCGGTTTGAAACCGGGTCGCCAAGGATCCAGCGAACCTCGTACCCGAGGTGCTCAGTGGTGCCTCCAAGGCTGTGCCAAGAAGCCATCTGGCGAGCAAGTTCTGCAGGTGGTGCATCTTCGGGAAGAGGGGTTCCTGAAACCAGAGCGTCCAGCACGCCAACCGAAGTTGGGCCAACCACCATCAGGGGACGGTTGCGACGATCGAGGGCCATGGTTTGCAACCACGGCAAGAGTCCCCATGTGTGATCTAAGTGCCCGTGAGTCAAGCATACAACACCGATGCGAGCGGATCGTAGAGAGCCTGCTGGGGTGCTGTTTTTGAGGCGCTTTCGCTGAGCAGCATACCGCATTTGGAAGCCTTCACCAGCATCGATCACCGCAATACCGTCATCGCAGGAAAGCAAACTTCCACTGACTTCTCGTGCGCCACTGGGACGGGCTGATGCAGTTCCAAGAATGTGAAGTTCCAAACCATTCACCGCCTCAAGAGTTCATTGGAATTGGCGTGGCAGGGAACCAACGCAAGAGCACAATTTGATCGACTGCTCGAATCCATCGCCAAGGGATGGCAATGTGGACCGAACCTTCGACGAGGGTTTCATCAGGATCGCGAACAAAGAGGTGCGTGCACTGCATTCCGCTGGCGTCAATGACTGCGTCATGAACCACGCCCAAGCGACGGCCATCAGGAAGGAACACTTCCAATCCCGTCATGCGGGAGACCGTGTCTTCGCCTTGAACCATGGTTGAGCCTCACGTGTGCGAGCGGTCCAAAGGAAATAAACCAAACCCGAACGGATCGATAAACGATAACATTCGCTGCTGATGGGCAGCCGTTGGCATCAGATGATGCTTCACTTGCCACGGTTGAGGTTTGCTTTGAGGGAAGGTCGCAACTTCTCTGCGCCCTTACCCTTCTTGTGCAATCCACGTCCACGCTTTCCGGCAGAGGTCTTACCACGGTAGGCTCGTCCTCGGTGAGAGGTCTTGCCGTTTGCAGCGCTGAACACACCGAGTTGCTTGTCCTTGATGATAGCAGGGTGGTGCGTATCGATCATGATAACTTCGTAGAACTTGTGCTTACCATCTTGGCCAACCCAGTAGGAGTTGAGCACTTCGAGGTTAGGGAAATGGCGTCCAACACGCTCTTCAGCCATGCGTTGGGTGTTCTTGGCCATGGTGATCTTCTTGATACCAGCCTTCGATGGCTTGCGCTTCATGTGAATCTTACCCTTTCGCAATCCACCTCGGCGGATTCGGGTGCGGATGAGGACGACGCCTTGCTTGGCTTTGTATCCAAGAGAGCGAGCGGCGTCTAAGCGAGTTGGGCGTTCAATTCGGCAATTGACCGGTTCTCGGCGCCATAGAGCCATGCGTGTTTGCCTGTACATGTGAGGCAGTGCATCGTTTGGACGCTTGTAAGTTTGACGAATGTGTTGGTACAATCCTTGAGCCATAATGAACACCGACGCTTCTCAGCATCCTGTCGAGAAAACTCCCCTTTATGAGTCTGTCCACGCGACCAAACGCTCACACACCCAGCTAAAACGCGTACTGCTGAGGCAAAAATGGTGGCCTTATTCCTCAATTTCCAGCCCTTCTGCTTGGATTCCCCGCCATCCGCCCCAAAGGGAAAAGGCGTTGCTGTAACCCATTTGTTTCAATGAAAGAGCTGCAATTGCGCTTCGAAAGCCCCCCCCACAGTACAAAACCAACCGGCTATCTTCTGAGAGGTCATGCTTCTCGATGTCGCGTTCAAGCACACCTTTACCGATGTGAATCGCGCCAACCAGGTGGCCCGCTTCATACTCATGGCGCTCCCTGACATCAATGACAACGAGGCGTTCACCGTCTGCAAACATTGCACGCAGATCGGGGGCTTCGCATTCTGGAATCTGAGCGCGAGCCTGTTCGACGATGCTCAAGAACCGAGGGCTGTGTGTTTTGGCCATACACCGTCCAGTTCGGATAGCCTCATGAGGACTGCGGCCCACGCCGAGGCATGGCAGGTCAAATCACTGGTGCTGAAGCGGTCCTTCGGGCGCTTGAAGCCGGTGAAGCCATCACAATGGTGCTGGTTGACCGGGAAAAGGACACAGAACACATCCGTTCGGCGTGTGAAGCCCGCGGCATTCCTGTCGAAGAAGGCTCGACGAACGATTTGTGGCGCATGTCAGCAGAGGGCTTTGTTGATGCTCTTGCTTTGATTGATCGACAGCCTGTGGCCAGCTTGGACGAAGTGTTCGAACGCGGAGGCACTGTGTGGTTCTTTGACGGCGTAACATACTCAACGAACCTTGGCTTTGCCATCCGCACTGCGGAAGTCTCTGGTGCTGATGCGGTGGTGCTTAATGTCATGAAAACCCATGAAGAACGTCGGACGATCCGACGCTCGAGCATGCGAGCGGATCGATTCCTCCCCGTTGTGTACAGCACAACTGAAGAAATTCTAACGGTTGCGAAAAAGAACGGTGCCCGTGTGATTGCCGTGGAAGATGTTGGCACCCACGGGCCCTGGGATGAGGATTTAACCGGCGATGTCTTGCTTGTTGTTGGGGCGGAAAAAGAAGGAATCAGTGATGCTGTTCTCGAAGCTGCTGATGCTTGCGTGCTCTTGCCTATGGATGGGTTTGTCCCATCCTACAACCTTCAAGTCGCGGTGAGCGTCGTTGCTGTCGAAGCCTTGAGGCAGCGCCTCCAAGCCTCAGTCAAAAAGTGAACCGAGGTCCTCGAGCGCCTCAGCCGGCGAATCATGTTTTAATCCAACGATGAACGCCGCTACGGTTTCTTCGAGTGATGTTGTTGGGCCCACTCGGAGGTGCTGGAAAATAGCCTCCCTGATCTCTTTAATGGCAACCATGGCGTAAGCTGAAAGGGCTTGCCTTGCCAAAGGATGGTCGATCATCATCAATGCTTGGACGGCACCTTCATGCCATGATGAATCGCCATGGACAAGAATGTGGAGCAAATCTTCAATCGCTTCACTCCCAGCCATTAGAGCGTAAGGACGCAACACAAAGAGCGGCACGCACATATCCGAAAACTGGACCAATCGCTTGAGGATGGGGAGGTATTCCTTTTTATTGGTGTCCAAATGGAAGCAAAACAACTCAATGGCACGGGCCTTAACGTCAGACTCTTCACTGTTGGTCAATTCAACAAGCAGGGGCATGTATGGCTTCGCTTTGACACCCCGTCCCATCAAAAGTGCTTCAACAGCGGTGAAGACAAGAATGGATGAAGGGGCCTGACTGATCGAATCTTTCAACAGACTCAGCGAAGCACGGCAAGATCGTAGGCCAAGGGATTCAAGAGCGCTTTTCACGACATCGCAATTGGAATCCGAGAGCATTTCCCTGACGGAACCAAGTGGCAAATAGGCGTAAAGCGTCGAAGGCAGCATGGCGTGGCTCACACCTTCTGCACTGAGCAAAAGCAAAAGTGATGCGCACAAGTCAAGGTCTGGCACTTCTGGATAATACTCGTCGCTCATGTTGATGCACACTTCACCGCCGTTGACTGACGCCGGTACATGCCCGTGAAACCAGTGGTTGCTGGAAAGGGAACGTTGAGCACATAAACGGACGTCGATGATGATTTCCACGCCAGCCAGTTCGACGACAATCAACCGGTTTGTGTCATCCATTGTGTAGGTCAATACACCGTTCGAATCTTCAACGATTTCTTCGATCCATGAAAGAGCGCGCAGGTTTCGTTCAACATCCTCTGGAGTTGCATCGGTGTCGATCTCAAGAGAACCAAACGTGGTCGAGAGGACCCTCGGTGCTTCTTCCGTTGGTGCTTCGCTCTCTGCCTTCCCCATCAAAAAAGAAAGACTTCAAGGTTATTTAATCGATTCAGACCGCAAACAAAGAAGTGGCCCATCACTCTTGTTCGCTTGATGCTTCTTCTGAATCATCTGAGCGGCGAATGACCAACAGCACAAGCAACAGAACTGCCGCTCCACCGGTACCCATCGCCACGTAGAGAAGGGCGTCTTCTGCCGTCAATGGCTCATCCACTTCACCTGCATTATCGACAGGTTGCTCGGACTCGTCAGTGACACCAAAGCTACTGCCAATGCTTGGCGGGGTTGATGCGTTGTGGCTGTCCATGTCGGCAAACAGGCGGATCGTTCCATTGACCACGCTGCCATCCGAACGGATGTCTTGGTAGTCGTAATTTCCTTCGGTCCAATTGACGTTGAATTCAATGAAGAAACTCGTGGTGCAGTTGGCGTCGACCTTGGTGTTGTTCTCGTCAGTTTCGCAATACGCATGCAATTCGCCAGAATCCCAGTCAAGCGTGCCGTTGTACAACCCATCGCCATCGTGGTCGTGGACCAAACGGTGCGTGAGGTTGGAGTTGTTGTCTGTGTTGTGCCACAGAATGGAGTCGTTATGAAAAATTTCGGGCGCACTTTGAGAAAAGCCGCTTTCCTTGACAAGCACGGTGAATGCGCTTGCAGTGTGGCCGCTTGCAAGCCCGGGCATGAGTGCCACCCCGCCAAGGAAGAGTGCCATGAGAACTGGAAGCATGGTCCGTCGCATGGTCAAAAGGCTTAGACAGTGATAAATAAACCATATCACAAACATCGATGAAGATGAGCAGTACAATGAGCGTATTGAAATACAACCCTTTGAGTCCGAAGCCATGCAACCACGCCGCTTGCTCTTGGACCGCGAAGCAGCAGACCAACTCATCACCTACGCGTTCGTAGGTTTGGTGATTGTGAGTTTACTCTCAGCAACAGCCTATCTCGCCCTTGGTGGCGATAAAAATGTCGAGGACGCCCCCTCCACAAGCGCTTGGGTCGACCCGGTTGTTGAAATCGAAGACGACAACCACAGCCACACCGATCTGCTAGCGCATCGCTTGAAAACCGACAACATGCAACTCATCGACTACCACAACCTCAACTGCGACGGCAACGTTGCGCCACCTGCAGAACTTGACAACGTCGCCGGACGCCCATGCTATCCAGAATACAAGAACGTTGGACCAACACCTGGTGACTCTTCTGAAATTTCAATTGAAGGCAACTTCATGGATGATTGCGTCACCTATCCGGATGGAACAGGTGGCTGCTATGCTTATGTTTCCTCATACAACCAATTCGAGATCTTGGATATTTCCGAGCCAAACAACATCGTCTTGCTCTCAACATACTACGCTGAGATTGGCCGTATGATTGACATTAAGGTCACGCCAGATAACAACTGGGTTCTGGTCAACCACGAATTGACAAACAGTGATCTTGACCCCATTCCAACCGATGATGACGCCAACAGTGGCGCCAACCGATTGGATGTGATTTCTGTCGTCAACAAGAACGAACCAATTAAGGTCGCTGAGTGGAACAATCCTCCAGCAGGATTCCACAACCAAGACATGCATGTTGACTGCGAGTGGGAGCCTGCAAACCCACTCTGGTCGATTGAAGAATGCCACCTCTTCCTCTACGGAGCAGACCCCTATCCAGAAATGGTTGAAGGCGATTCAGGGACCTTCTACAAAGGTACTCAGATTTTCTACGTCCCACTTGGATTTGAATCTTGGAACCCTACATCAACAGACGAACAGCAAAATGACAGCCGGCAAATCCTTCGCTGGGGAGGATACACTCCTAAGCCGGAAACCACGTGCGGCGGATCTATTTTCAACCACGATAACGTCTTCCACATTCACCCAATCACCGGGCAGAAACTTCTCTACATCTCCTACTGGGATGCTGGACTAAGGATCGTTGATGTTTCAAACCCACCAGAAGTCCCTGACCCAGAAGGCATCACTTGGCCTCAAGACAACGAAGTTGGCCGATGGCTTGGATGCTCGAGCGCTGACGATGGATGGTACGGCCCTGACGGCGGTGGCCATGCAAACATGACTTCAGAAGAATGGGGTGGAAGCACCGGTGCACTCAACGGCAACGGCTGGATTCACTACGCCGTTCCCTACGATCACCTGCTCTGCAATGGCGCCAAAGACACCGACCCAATGGAAACATGGGATGCAGAATGCGGCACCGGACCAAACGACGCTGAATTCGGCATCAACTGGCGCCACTTGACCATGATTGCTCCTGAGTACGGCACCAACACCAACCACACCGGCTACATTTGGACCATCGACACCACTGACCCTGCCAAGCCGTTCTTGATGAGCAAGTGGAAGCTTCCTGGTTCAAGCATCTTGCCTGACGGCAGCGAACACCCTCACCACTACATCCCTGGAGGCTACATCTACAGCCCACACAACGGCGACACCGGCACCAACGGCAACGTCTACTGGACGCATTACCACGCTGGTAACTGGGTGACCGACCACAGCGACATCTGGCAAGACCTCGTGTGGGTTGACGGCGTTGTCGCACCTGAAATCGGCTACCCTGCCATCGCTCAAATGTCTGAGACCAAAATCATGGGCTATTTCCTGCCCTCCGGTCCAACATGGATTGATGACCCGACCACAACGCTTGGCTACGACATGGCTGACTGTTGGGCCTCGTGCATGATTCCATTCGATTGGGGCTTGCAGTACGACCCTCGTGGTTATCTGTTCATCTCTGAGATGGTGACGGGTGTCTATGTGGTGCAAATGGATGAAGACAAGAATCCAAACTTTGTCTATCCGGCGTTGTATCCATCGACTGAAGATGCCGCTGAAGAGTGAGCCCAATTGGAAAAGGATTTGGTTTTTACACCAATCGAGTTTGAATGGACGTTTTCGTTGGTTTTACTGCGGCATTGACGCCCCAAACAACCTCGACAGCCTGCCAAACAGCATGGTTCATCAGCGCCGCTAGATTCTCACCTTCGGATGACTCTGGCTGGTTTTCATTCACCACGAGACCTGCCTCGCTTCCAAGAAGCGACCTGACCTGGACGAACCCTTTGCGCATTTGCCGCGCTACATCGGCAACTGAATTGACGTCGGAATCTTCACACATCGAAGCCACGCGTTGTTCGAGCCACGGTGGGAACGAACCTGCATCAAGCGCATCGATCAGCTCTTCGTTTTGATGTGCTAAGTCGACGTTCCCGAGTGCCATAATCTGAACTTTCAAGCCGTGTTCTTGGAGCATGCGAGCGAGGAACGAGCCGACAATCCCGGTTCCAATAACGTAGTGAACACCTTCACTGTGACCTTGATTGCGATTGATGTGATGCTCGTATGCTTGGACATCAAGCCGAGAGGCATGCGTCACGACATCCCGTTTGCGCACCACCCCCATCACCGGCATTGAAGGGAAAAACGGACGGTCAAACAGCCCGTGGCACCATTGGATCCCGACAACGGAAGAAGGGTCCCTCCCGTCAAGCGCGTACTTGTCATTGAGCACCTGGCCGACGTACAGAGAATGTTCCAAAGACTCTGTCCACAACGGTACGGCTTTGCCCCATGTCATACGCAAATTATTGTGCAATTCCCCATGGCGAAGCAGTGAGCGTTGGCATAAATTCCACAACTCGAGAGGTGAGGCTGCGTACTCCATTTGATGATCTTTCAAACGAACAACTCGGGGGTCGTCAGATGTTTCTCGCCAAGATTGCAGGGCCCATTCAGGAAGGTTCGATGAGTCATAGGGGTCAGAGGCGGCATAGATGTGATGCCAAGGGTGTTCGCGGAAAATCAAAAGTTCATCCAAGTATTTTTCTGCAGAATTCGTGCCAACTGCTGCCGCTTCCCTGGCCACCCGCATGGGGGAAATGAAACCATAGTGAAAAGCCGCAGAGAGTCGTGATACGCCGGAGGCGTCTGCAGCGTTATTTCGCCGCTTAGCATAGCCGTTCAATCCCTTGTCGTAGAAGGCCTGCCACTTGCTCAATGCGGCTCGTTCGCCTCCTCGCTCGTGCCACACTGGCAAGACTGTTGGATCGATTGAACAGGTTCTCAAGAGGGAGAAACGATGCTTGAGGTTCTTGACCTCCTCAACCACGTTGACTGGCTCAAAGGGCAACGGGCCAGTGTAGGGTTCTGGCCTGGCCTCGCACACCGGCCAAGAGGCTTGCAAACGCTGCTTTCTCATTCGCTTGGTGGCATCACGGAACTTGTACGGGCGGTCGACAGACTTGCCAAACAAGGGCATTGGAATCACGCAGTGGCAATCAACATCGAGCACAGGGCAAGCCGCTGAGTCAGCAATTGTCTCAACCCAGTCGGTCCATGGAGGCAAGGGAAAGAGATCGGTGATGATGCAACTGGCCGATTGGCTAAACGCCTTCATCACCGATGGGCGATGGCCTTCA
>MEHZ011584366.1_pt1 | contig 33732 bp, 79 predicted proteins | sample 897221 | NCBI WGS metagenome assembly MEHZ01 (sample SAMN05514161, study PRJNA337945) | marine metagenome | isolation source: marine surface water | place: Arctic Ocean | collected 2007-12-13 | reverse complement strand
TTGAGTATCTATTTGAATTAGATTATAGAAGGCAACAAGGTAAATCATTCCTTAGTCAAGACCACTTCCTAAGATATATTGCTGATAAGTATGTTTTCAAAGTGGAGTATCTAGCAGACCAATTTGCAGATATCAATTACTTTGAAGCATCACAGAGATTCAGACATAAATTCAATAGAAAGTTTTCAGTAAACGCAGGATTGGCTCAAAGAATATCAGAACCATACGGATTCGACCCTTTGGCAGATTGGATATTACAAACAGGTGATATACACTTTACTAACTTAGCAATAGAAGAAATGGGATATGGTGTAGATTTTACTAATGTAGATAATATTCAATATCTAAATCCTAATGGTAACGTAGTTGCTAATAGTACAGATATATGGGAACAGGTTGTGATTCCACAAATCTTATCAGACTATGTAGATAGAGAAAGAGCACTACTACCACAGGTATGGGAATACTCACTTGTGATGGGGTTTGATTATTATCATTATACTAAAGAATTTTGGTTACATTCTTGGGCAAACGTGATGCCATATCACTTAAAAAATGATAAACAATATAGTTATAATAAGTACAACGGTGGAAATTGGGTTGATTATTCAGGTGGTTTGATATTTGGATATAGATTTACTAAATCACTAGGGATATTTACAGAGGGTAAGTACCATAAATATTGGAATCGTAGCTGGTATGATTTCTCAATGGGTATAAACTTTATTATATTATAAGGGTAAAGAATGGCAAAAGAATTAAATGAAGAAACTAAGATTACACTAGACCTTAAAACCATAGGAATGGTTTTGGTTGGGGTTGCAACTGTAATTGGTATGTGGTTCGCACTACAAGCAGATATAGAAGAAGCGAAACAACTACCTATAGCCCCACCGCCAGATGTTACGAGAATGGAATATGATATGAAAGACCAGTTGATTAGACAAACTATTATGACTACACAATCTGATGTAGAGGAATTAAAAGAACGTTTAATCAGAATGGAAGATAAGCTCGATAAATTAAGATAAGGAAACCCTATGAAAAAGTTTTTGTTAATAACCCTATTTTTACTACTAACCAACTTAGTTGGTGCACAGGTTGTAGTATATCACTTCAATGCAGGGTGGAACAGTACTAATGACGTAGAGTGGATTGAGGATTTAGAAGAAGTTGAACTTGTATTTATAGATATAGCTAAGAAACCTAAACTTCAACAGAAGTGGAAAATCGTAGTTGTACCTACAATATTAATACTTCAGTACGATGAAGAAAAGAAACGATATCAGGCAGATATCAGTTTTCATATGTCAGCAACGAGAGAAGAAGTTCAGGAAAAGATAGATGAGATAATTATGAGTGGATTTTAAAAACCCACTATAGTTATTGATGAGTACAAACAAAAAAAAGGAGTTACGGATATGAAATGGATTTGGAGAAAAATAATGGCCTTCGGTAATATATTTAAAGATGATAACGACATCAATGAAAAAAACGTAATAGGATTTATGTCATTCGCAGTAATGACTATATTCGCAGTTGTAGACCTAACAACAGGATACTTCGGAAAAGATTTAGTAATCAATGAGTTCATATATAATTCATTTGTATGGATTACATTAGGATGTTTCGGTATCGCGGGAATTGAAAAGTTCGCAAAGAAATAATAAACAGAGAGTTCAGAACAAGTGAATATAGCGGAAGAGAAAATGATATTATTAAAAAACACCTATTTGATGGCAGGGCTAGGCCTTACATCAATATTTACTTTTTTAGGAACGTACTTAATGGATTTAACAATGGGAAACTCAGAACAATATATGGCAGTACTATCTGTTTTATTATTGGATGGGTTTTTTGGTATTATAGCTGGGATGAGAAGAGAGGGATTCAAAACCTATAAAGCTCTCAGAACCTTAAAAAACATATTTGCATGGGAATTAATACTTACCGTAGTATTAACCATAGAATTAGGGTTCGATGGTACATCTTGGTTATCAGAAACAATACTAGCACCCTTTATGGTATTCCAATTAGTATCCGCTCTTAAAAACGCATCAATGGCAGGATTCATTAAGAATGAATTACTCAACGAAATCTTAGATAGAATCGATTCCCATAAAGGAAAACGCCAGAAATAACCTTTATTCCAAAAAATTACATATTTATAATCGTATGAATAATATTAGACAATACGGTTGGAAAGATTGGATTTCAAATCCTCAGAACAAATCCCTATACGAAAAGGATATGAATGAAGGAATGCGTCAATTCAAAATGGAACAACTGAGAAGAAATAAATTAGTTCAAGCAGCTAATTTTAATCAAAGAGGATTATGATGGATAGAATAGAAAAACTTATGAATCTTCTTGAAAACAAATATGGTAATAAAACCATAACTGAAGGAAGTAAATTAAAAATTAGAGAAATAGTAAAGCAGGAAATAGAAAGGGTCGTAGAATCCCTTAAAGAAGTTGATGACTCTGATAATCCGATGACATTAGAATCACTTGAAAAAGTAATACATAAAAACTAATGTTGATGGTTGGGTTAATTCAGAAAACAATTCTTGTAGAACAACTAACTAATAATAATATTTACCTCAATGGTATAGGAAAATAATATATGCCTTTATATAATAGGAAATCAATGCCACAAGTGAATACTCAGAATTTGAGTAAGGCACTTTCTATTGCAAAATCTAAAGTAAAGGTTTCCAAAGGAATGAGTATAGCTGGGAGTTTAAGACCTTCTCAGAAAGAACTCATCAAATCTAAGATACAAGGCATATCAAAGAAATATAATAAACCATCTGATATGAAACCCCTAATTATATCTAAAGATGATTACATCATAGATGGACACCATAGGTGGGGTGCTATGATATTCAAATTCGGTAAGGATGTTAAGATTCCTACATTTACATTACATTTAAAGAGAGATGAGGCAATCCAATTGTACACTCAGATTGCATTCTCACTAGATGAGAATATAAACGTACCAATTAGTGTAGGTGATACTATATTGGGTGGTAAGTTTAAAAACAAAAGAATTGTAGTTAAATCAATCGGTAAGAATGAAAAGGGTGATATTACAATCAATAATAAACCACTACTTAAATTCAGAATATTACCTAAATTGGATGAATCCGTTATTGGAAATACAATAGAGTGTGATAATTGTGGGTGGGATTGGAAAGTAGAAGATGGTGGTGATGATTTATACATTTGCCATAAGTGTGGACATGATAACGAAGTAGTAGGAGTGGATAATAAATCTATACCTGCAGGACTCGGTGTTGTAAAATCTGATGGTAATGGTAGACCTAGTAATAGTTCTCAGTATTCTAAAGTAACAGAAAAGAAAAAACCGAAGAAGAAGGTGAAAAGTAAAAAGGCATCTCTAATGAAACAAAAGAGAAACTTTTATTTAAAACCTGATAATGCACAGAAAGAACTTGATAAATCAGATAAAGAAGGACAAATACTTTCTAAAAAAGTTGGTAAACAAAGATTATACTTTGTATCTTATGTTGGTAATACAGGAACACAAAACATATTTACAGAAATATATTGGGATAGGTTTGGTAATAAATGTAAAAACCCAACAACATTAGATGGTAGGTGTATTGATAAGTATAACCCATCAACTACAATAAGAGAAAAATAAATAATTTAACAAATTTTAACATAAATAATTTGGATATTGGAAATAAAAGTCGTATATTAGGGTATTATGAAGAAGATAGATTTTATAAACAAAGTATTTAAAAATGAAAACACTCTAAATGAAGGTGGAAGAATCCTCAGAGTCTTTGATTTTGATGATACTCTTGCCAAATCAACAGCATTTATTTATGTAAAACATAAAGATGGTTCTGAATCTAAGTTAGACCCGGCTGAATACGCAAAATACAACTCTAAAACAACCGATGTGTTTGATTTCAGAGATTTCAATAAAATGTTGAATAACCCTAAAGTAATCCAAAAAAACTTTAAGTTACTACAACGAATGTTAGATAACTCTAACAAAAAGGTTACAATCCTAACCGCAAGAAAACTTGCATTTCCTGTTACAAAATTCTTTAAAGACCAATTTGGTATGGATGTGTATGTAGTGGCGTTAGGAAGTAATAATCCAAAAGATAAATCTGATTGGATTGAGAAACACATCAAAAAAGGATATACAGATATCGCATTTATGGATGATTCATCTAAGAACATCAAAGCGGTAGATAAACTTAAATCAAAATATCCTAACGTAAGAATCAAAACTCACTTAGTTAAAGAACATATCGATGAAGAAGTTCAAAAATATGTAAATAAACTAATTCACTAATATTAATTCTATATTTATAACCAATGAACTACGAAAGACAAGTAATGGACTCGGCCTTCAGAATCTTAAAGAAAAAAGATTTTAAATGGGGACACGAGTTTGATAACGGAATGAAAAAAGATTTATTAAATCTGTTACTAACATACTTTACAGATATAGAACACTACGAAAAATGTGCTCATATCCATTCGTTGTTAAAAAATTTGGAGAAAATGAATGAAAATATTAGTAAAACAAATTTCACAGGAAGTGGAATCAGTTAAAGGTTGGATAGTTTACGTTATGGATGTAAACGATAGGCCTTTAAAGGCAGAGATATGTGAATTAGATGATTTAGTATCAACTATAACAAAATTAGAATCAGTTTTTAGTATATGAAACTATTTATATTAAATGATGATGTAAATTCCTTTGAGCACGTTGTAAGATGTATTCAGAGATATCTAAATTATCCCTATATGCAGGCAAGTTCAATTGCAAACATTGTTCATACGAATGGAGAGTGTTGTGTAAAAGAATCAGATGATGAGGTTCTCATCAAAACTATGTATAAGGAAATGGTAGCTGAGGGTTTACATTTAAAAATTGAGAGTTAATATGGCAAAGTCAAAAGGTTTAGGTGATTCAATTAAAAAAGTAACATCTGCTACGAAGTTAGACGTACTTGCAGAGAAGATTGCTCAAAGTTTGGGAAAAGCAGATTGTGGATGTAGTAAAAGGCAAGAGTATCTGAATAAGAAATTCCCATACTCATCATCAGAAAATGTTAATAAAAAAGGTAGATAATGAATCTAAACGAATTTATACAAAAAGAAATTAAAACCACTATTAACGGTTTAATTAGTGAAGGTAAACCTATTCCTATGGATACCCCTAATGAACTTGTCTATATTGATTTTTCTAAATATGCATCTAAGAATACAAAGATGTTTAAAAAAGAACTCCAAAAATCTAACGGAGATGGTGGTAGAATGTTCTTAACTCTATCAGCATTATGGTATAAATGGGCAAGAGAAAATCATAAAGAGTTTACTCATATTAAAGATAGTAAAAAGTTCGGAAGAGCTCTTATGGTAATGATGGTAAAAGATGATTTAATCTTTGATAGAGATGCGTGGAAGAAGAATAACGATATGACTCATCTAAAAGAAGATGAATATGTAGACCAGGCATTCAATGATGCAAAACCTGTTGAGGAAGAAGCTAAGAGAGATTACAAAAAAGAGTACGCAAAGTATGGTAAATCTACTAAAGCAAAGAAGTATAGAGCAGAACTAAATAAGTACAACAGAGACAAAGGTACTTATGGTAATGGTGATGGTAAAGATGCTTCTCACAAAGGTGGTAAGATTGTTGGATTCGAAGATGAATCTAAGAATAGAGGTAGAGCTGAGAAAAGTAGATTGAAGAAAGAAGCAACATTCACACCAAACTCAGGTACTATGAGTGGTGGTGTTCTTCAATTAGATAATAGAAAGTATCAATTAAAAAAAGATATTAAGAATGTAAAGATTGGTAATATCATAGTAACATTACCTAAAGGAACTATCTTATATAATATAGCAGGTGGTTTATTCGCAGACCATAAATCTTTAGAACAATATGCAGATAGGAATAGACAATATTTCAAAAAACCTACCTTCAAAGGAATTCAGATTACACAAAAAACAGATACAATAAAAGATATTGATAAAAACTCTAAAGTATTAGAATCAGTAAATGAGGCTAAAGATAATCTTTATTTACAATTACATAAAAAATACGCAGAACAAATCAAAGGACTTAAAGCAAATAAGATTAAGAAATTATCAGATTTGGTATGGGTACAAAGACGTTCAATGTCAGATAGAGATGATGCCTTCGATATGGATTCTAAGAAAAAGAAAGAACTTTCTGCAGAATATAAGATAGAGAGAAATCTACTTAAAAAATATATGGCACGTGATTATTCAGTAATGTTACCTAAAGGAACAGAAAAACTACCTGAATCAGTTAACGAAGGTAAATATTACATTACTCGTAACTTAGGTAGAGGGCAGGGTAAAGCATTGATTAAACATTACGATAGAAAGAAAATGCAAACTACCGATAAACCAATAGAGTTTAAATCATACAAAGATGCTCAAAAAGAAGTAGATAAACTCAAAAGTGGTGGTTCTATGGGTGGGCAGATGACAGCATATATCATTACTGATAAAAAGATGAATCCATTAACTGAAGAACAAATAGATGAAAAACTAATCACATTCTCTAACAGAGCACCTTATGGGCAGATAGTGTTTATGGCAGGTGGGGCTGGTAGTGGTAAAGGATTCGCAATTGATAACTTTATAGATTCAGCAGGATTCAAAACAAGAGATGTTGATGAGATGAAAACGGCCGTTGCTAAGTTAGACCAACTAGGTAAATTCTCAGTTGATAAATGGTATAAGAAGTATGGTAAGAAATTATCTACAAAACCACCTAAACAGAATCCTAAAGGAATGAGTCCAAAAGAACACATTGAAGAATTTATGTTAGGTAAAGGTTTATCTATATCAGATATAGCTAATCCAAAACACAAATTGGGTGGTTTGAAAAATCCTAACAATGTAGCATCACTACATTATATTGTAGATTCTATGGGATTAAAAGATAAGTGGGTAGTATCAATGTTAAGTGGTAAGAATAACAAAGAAACTTTACCAAACTTATTGTTTGATATTACGGCTAAGAAAGTATCATCAATCACAGATGTTATTAAACAATTAGAGCCAGCTGGATATGATTCTAAAAATATTCACCTCATTTGGGTACTTGCTAATTTCCACGTAGCAATTCAAGCAAACAAAACAAGGGAAAGAATGGTACCTGAAGATACATTATTGTTAACACATGAAGGTGCTAGTAAAACTATGTGGGAAGTTATGACTAAGATATTACCAAAAGGATTAAATGGTAGAATTGATGTTATTCTAAATAAAAGAGCAGAAACAGTTCCTTATGTAGATTCTAATGGAAAAACAATTGTGGTTGAACCATCACAACAAAACAAACTTAAAGATGCACAAATAGTAGTTAAAGGATTCACATCACTACCTATCAAAAAGCAAGGTGGTGGTATTCAACCTGAAGCAGCTTGGAAAGAAACCTTAAAGAAGTGGGTATTGGATAACGCTCCTAAAACAATTGATTTATCTCAAAACTTAGGTGAATCAGTTAATGAAGCAAACGATACATACTTTAAAACAGCAGGTGAGGCAGTTGATTTCGCAAAAACAAAAGCTGAGAAAAAAGGGTATGAAATCGATGAGGATGATTGGAATAATCAAATCACACATGGTGGTAGATATAGTAGATTAAGACCTAGTGTTGGTAAAACTCATACATTCCAAATTGGATTACTTAAAAAAGGTAAACCACAAAGAAAAGGATTATCGATATCTTTATTTGGTATGGATAGTGGTAACTACGAATTAACATATTACATAAACTAAGGGTAGATATGAAAATAACATTCAAATTAGGTAAAGAAAAACATAATATGTTATTCCAAACATCTACTAGTAGATTTACGGATATAGTTGCAATAGCAAAAACCTCTAAAGATTTAGATGTATTAGATATTCTAACTAAAGATGGTGATGAGGCTGTAATAGCAGGAATCAAATCACACTTAGAAAATAAACTAAAAACAAAAATAGATATTGATTACAATTATCAGGGAGCTGGTTTTGGATTCAATATAGATAAATATTCAATACTAACAAAGTTAAAATAAACTAAGAATATATGAAAAAAGTATTACTTGTATTATCGGTATTACTAATTGGGTGTACAACATACAAACCAATCGCATCAGTTGACCCAATCTATGGGTACACTACAAACATAATTGAAAATGAGTGGGAGTTAGAACGACTTCTAAGAACTGATTTCAAATTCAGATATGATTTTGCTCAATTCGCAATCAGACAACCATTAAGCTGGCATTGGAATAATAGAATGTTCAGATTTGGTAGATACAATAGATACAACTATTGGAATCGATATTACCCATCACAAGGTTATTACTCACAAAACTACACTCAGTTGTGGAATGATTGGTTATGGGGAATGGATAGTGGATATTGGTGGAACAATTGGAACAACAGTAGTAACAATTGGTACAACGGTCCTTATAATAATATGGGATACAATGTAGTATGGAATCGTAGTAGAAGAACATCTGAGAATACAATCGCAAATATCTCAAATAGGATAGTTAATTTACAGGATACAAACAAACGTAGGGTAAAACCAAACGTTACACCTATAGTAACAATTCCTACTTATAACAACAAACCAATTATTACAACAAAACCTGTTATACTAAATAACAATAATAGGCCATCGTATAATAATAATTCAAAACCACGCCCAACTATCAATAGAAACACTAAACCAACTATCAATAGAACTTCTACTAATAATAGAAGAAAAAAAGGTGGTAATTAATTTGGTGTTTTAAAAATTAATTCGTATATTTATATATAAATAAAAAGGAATATTATGGCAATAGAAAAAACATTAACACTAAAAACAATATCAGTATATCCAAAAGTGGATGCATCGGCAGCTTCAACAACAAATGCAGGTAATACTACAATATATGTTCAAACTGAAGTAAAACTAGATGATGATTCAGATTCAACACTACCCGTATATCATGTTATCGATAAAACTATCAGTAGATATGTATCAGATGGTGGTTCGGCAACAGATGTTTCTGCAGAAGATGCATTAGTACAATCAATTGCAGGAGCAATCTGGAGTTAATGAATTCAGAACAACAAAACAATGGTAATCCCCAAATACAAGGAGAAAGAAACTCCATCAATCAAAGAGTTAGTAGATTGACATATTTGGGTAGAAGTAAAAAAGTTCTATGGAGTAACCGTAGAAGATACAGAAATATATAAAAACAAAGTTATGGAAGATAGAGAGCGTTACAACAAAGTAGTTACTTACGTTGAGAGTAAGTACCCTAAGTATAAGAATAAACCACTAATCGTGAGAGAATTTGATAATCATTTCAAAATTAACCTCAATGTGGATGGTTCACCACTCATATTAAGTAAAGCAATAATAGATTAGGGTTCAAAACTTTAACAAAAATTTAACAATTTCTTAACATTAGAATTTGGTAAATCCAATAAAAAGTCGTATATTAGTAGTGTAATAAGGGTTGATAATTAAACACAAACACTAATATATGGCAAAAACACCAAAAAAGATAGTTTATTTCGATATGGATGGCGTATTAGTTAATTTCCAAAGTGGAATTGACCAATTAGATTTATATCAAACAATTGAGTACAAAGGTAGATATGATGAGGTTCCAGGTATCTTCGGAACAATGAAACCAAACCAATCTATGATTTCTTTATTCAACGCAATGAGTTCAGATGAGAGATATGATTGTTATGTACTCTCTACAGCACCTTGGGAAAACCCATCTGCATCATCTGATAAGGTTCTGTGGATTCAGAAATACCTTCCAAAGGCATATAAGAGATTAATTCTATCTCACAACAAACATCTTAATATTGGTGATTATCTTATAGATGATAGATTAGCAAACGGTTCTGAAAAGTTCGGTGGTAAACTATTACAATACGGAGTTACACATACTACAGAAGATTTAAGAAACTACTTCTTAAATAATAATTAAAATAATAAAAAATGGATAAAACAAATTTAGTAATAGACCTATGGGTAGGTTTAAATGGTGGTTACATAACAACCGATGAGTACAAAGAAATGGTAGAACTACAGAATTTAGATGATGGTTCTCAATCAGACAAGGCAATGGCCTTAGAATCCGAAAACATAGAATTTTAATATGAACTGTACTACAGTTGTTTACATACCAAAGAGAGGTAAGAAACCAAAGGTAGTAGTTTATGATGCCCATATAGATAAAGTTAACAATATACGTTCTAAATCATTCATACCTGATGGTGCGAAGATATTAGAAATGGGTATTGGTGATAAGTTTTATCCAATTTGGTGTAAGAAATATTTGGATAAGAAGAAATAATTTTGTATATTAGTATCATATGGGAAAAACACTAGATAAAAAAATGTTATCAATGATGACATTAGAAGAAAGATTTAAGTATATCAATAAAAAGAAAGAGCATGAGTTTAACAAAACGATACATCGAGGACGAGATGGAAAAGGGGAATGATTTACTTCATCCTGAAAACCAACAGATAGATGAAGAGTATGAGTATGATAAGTGGTGTCATTATTCAGGAATGCCATCACCACAGGCATACGAAAAGAAAAAGATAAAAGAAGATAAAAAGGATGAATAGTAATATTTTAGTAGGAATTTTGTGGTTCTTCATAGGACACATTTTCGTTTGGTTTCAACTAAACGGACAATTCAAATGGGATTGGTTTAATAAACATCAATGGTTGGTGGTACTATGTGGAGTGCCAATATCATTTATGTATCTATGGGCCACTAAATATACTGTAGAGGGTTTTAATGGTTTATTATGGCCAGGTAGATTTATAGGATTTGGAGTAGGGATGGTGATATACGCAATATTTACCAGTCATTTCTTTGATGAGGGGATTACCACAAAAACAGCAATTTCATTGGGATTGTGTTTAATATTAATATCAGTTCAAATATTTTGGAAGTAATGAAAAATGTATCAGATGTATATCAGAGTGTTTGGAATCAGCAAAAACACCTACTAACTGAATTAAAGAAGGTAGTTTATAGTAGTGGTAATCTAAAAGGTATCCCACAATGGAGAGATAGGAAGAGATTATACAACTTAAATCTTAAATTTAGTGATGATAATTACCTTTTATCAAAAAAAGATTTCCAATTTTTGGAAAGTTTACATTTTAAATATAAAGTTTAATACTTATATATAAATGAAAGAGTTATGAAATTAAAATTAATAGCGATATTATTCGCACTCACTACAATAGTATTTTGGGTGATTTGTTACACATTACCAACTTGGTTGGTATGGAATTGTGTCATATCTCCTAAATTCACAGTACCCCAATTCACATTTGCAGAAACCTTTTTTGTATTATCAATAATTAAGTTTATATTCTCATCTACTGATTATCGTAAACTATATAATGACATTAGAACGAATGAAAAAAGGTGATGTAATGCCGAATGGATTTGTGTTGGGAAGGGGAAGAGAACCTCTCAACTTAACTGAAGCTCAGATTCGTTATGCGATGAAGAACTCCAAATCTAATAGTGGTGCTTCAAGATTCCTTAATATATCACTTACAACATATGAGAAGTATTCGAAACGATATATTGATGAAGAAACCGGCAAACATCTATGGGATTTACAAAAGAACAAAAGAGGTAAGGGTGTTAAGAAACCATATAATATAACAAAAGGTAAATACGCACTTAAAGATATATTAGAAGGTAAATATCCACAATATTCAGTACATCAATTAAAGAATAGATTATTAAATAACTCAGATAAGGTAGATTTTAAACCTTGCTGTCATAATTGTGAATACGATGAGAAACGAATAACGGATGATAAAGTACCATTGATATTAGACCATATTAATGATGACTGGACTGACCATATTATAGAGAACCTTAGATTTTTATGTTACAATTGTTTTCATAATCTAAAAGGTAATCTTAGGGGTGGGCAACCACAATGGAGAGTAGAACAAATTCAAAAAGCAAAAGAAACTATTAAATTAAAACAATCAAAGGAATAAGTTATGGCAACAAAAAAAGAAGAAGGAACTATCGGAAAGGTAGTGTTAGAACCAGAGGATGTAGGAATTCTATATTCACTCGCACAACAGGCAACAATTAAAGTATCAGATGTTACATTAGTTTCATCTGTTTTAGAAAAATGTAAGTTAATTATATCAACAATAAAAAAGTAATAAGAAGTTATGGGAAAAGAAATATATCACGGAAAAGAAAGTAGAGAAAAACTACTCAAAGGTGTAAACGAATTAGCAAATGCTGTAAAAGTTACATTGGGCCCAAGAGGTAGAAACGTAATCATAGAACGAGAAGGAGCACCTCACATTACTAAAGATGGTGTAACTGTCGCGAAATCAATAGAGTTCTCTGATTCTACAGTAAACTTAGGTGCACAAATTATCAAAGAGGCATCTCAACAAACTGCAGATAACGCAGGAGATGGTACAACCACTTCTACGGTACTTGCTCAACATATCTTTAATGAGGGTATGAAACAAGTAGAAAAGGGTGCAAATCCAATTGAATTATATAGAGGTATGCAGATTGCTGTTAAGAGTATCGTATCTACTTTGGTAGATAATGTATCTCAGAATATTAAAACCAATGAGGCAATTAAGAATATTGCAACTATATCAGCAAATGGTGATGAAGAAATTGGTGGTATTATATCAGAAGCAATCCATCAAGTAGGTAACGATGGTGTTGTAACTGTAGAAGAAGGAAACTCAAATGAAACTTCATTAGAGATTGTAGAAGGGTTAGAATTTGATAAAGGATATCTATCTCACTTCTTTATGAATAACCAATCTAAACTAGCATGTATCTTAGAAGAACCTCAGATATTATTGTATGATGGTAGAATTTCTAATATGGAAGATATTTTAGGAATATTAGAACAATCATCTGTTAGTAATAAATCAATCGTAATCATTGCACATGATGTAGATGGTGAGGCACTCGCAAGTATGGTAGTAAACGCCGCGAGAGGAACATTGAAATGTTTAGCAGTGAAGGCACCAGGATTTGGAGCAGAACGAACTGAGATTCTAAAAGATATAGAGGCATTGACAGGAGCAACAATTGTTGGTTCTGAATTAGGTGTTACTTTAGAAGATGTAACTGATGAACATTTGGGAACTTGTGATAAAATAGTTTCTGATAAACTTAAAACTGCAATCATTGGTGGACATGGTGAAGAAGAAACAATTCACAGTAGAATTGATTTAATCAAATTAGAAAAGAAGAAATGTGAATCTGATTTTGAAAAAGAGAAATTAGAAAACAGATTGGCAAAATTAAGTGGTGGTGTTGCAGTTATTAAAGTAGGTGCAGAATCTGAAGTTGAGTTGAAAGAAAAGAAAGATAGAGTAGATGATTCAATCTTATCAACAAAGGCCGCATTAGAAGAAGGTATTGTACCAGGTGGTGGAGTTGCATTGATTCACGCAAAGAACATTACTCAGATAGATACAACCAATGTTTCGGAAGATAGAAAACGAGGTATTGAGATTGTTGCAACATCCTGTGAGGCACCATTTAGAGCAATCATAGAAAACGCAGGAATATCTGCAGATTCATTGATTGAGAAATTAAACTCACCATTAGCTAATAACCACAGAGTTGGTTACGATGTTACAAAAGAAGAGTTTGGTGATTTGATTGATGCTGGTGTTGTAGACCCAACTAAAGTAACAAGAACTGCAATTGAAAAGGCAGTTTCTGTGGCAGGTACACTACTTACTACTGAATGTATGGTAGTAAATGAACCTGAAACTAATAATGATAAATCTTAAAAAATTAGTATATCAATACAGATATCTTAAATTAGAAGAGAATGATGTGTCTGAGGAACATTCTAAACTTGTAGCAAAGTTTGAGAGTGATTTCTCAGATTATATCCCTAAACCCGTACCGAAACCAACTGAGTTTAAGAGTAAGGGTAAAGTATCTGTGGATAATAATGTTAAAAAGATTTATAAAGATATTGCAAAACAGTTACATCCTGATAAGGGTGGTGATGAGGAAGATTTTAAAGAACTCAATGAACGATATAAATCCAACGATTTATTAGGAGTTATTGATTACGCGGTTGAAAGAGATATTGAAATAGAAATAAGTGAAGCTGATAAACATCAGTTAATTAATTCGATACAGAAGTTAGAGGGTAAGATAGATACATTCAAAGGTACGTTGGCGTATGTTTGGGAGTATGGTGATTCTACTCAAAGACTGAAAGTATTGGGTACATTGGGTAAACATTTAAACAAAACTATAAAAGAAGAAGGTTTATCAGATGAAATCAAATCAAAATTAGGTTATAAAGCTAAAAAGTAATATATATTAATAGAATTATGAAGAAGTTAGAGAAGTTTGGTAAATTGATTCGGTATTCAGTAGAAGAGGAATCTAGTTGGTTACATATTAAAGAGGGTAATTGGAGTTGGTTATACATCACTAAGAACACAGATTTGAAACAAACACCAACATTACAGAATATTGTAAATGAATACAAAGTTGAACCTACTTTTATAAATAGAAAAAGTATGTTTGATTTACTATCTCATTTTGGATGTGAAAAAAGTAAAGATGTATTTAAAAAGAACAAATCTGTTTAAGGACACTATTTTTGATAATAGTGCATCAATTATACAGAAAGAACCATTTGAATATGCATCAATACTCATTCCACTCAATACGAACTTAAATTTGACACTTCTCGTATGGGAACGTATTTACGAAATACAAAATGAAAATACAAGTAGTATGTGGAATTCTGATATGGAACGATAAAGTTTTAGTAGGCAAAAGAAAATCAACAAATCAATACCATCCTAGTAAATGGGAGTTTCCTGGTGGTAAGATAGAAGATGGTGAAAGAGTTTATGAAGCAGTTATTAGAGAGTTTAAAGAAGAATTAGATATAGAAGTATATCCTTTTCATGAATTTAGAACCGTATCGAATGATACAATAAATATGACACCGATGGTTGTACGACTTGAAGGTGGTAAGGCAAAACTAATTGAACATGATGAGATTAGGTTTGTGAATAAATCAGAGTTTTCAAAGATGGATTTAACACCATTGAGTAAAGAATCTGGTAACATATTATTCGGGTCATATGGTTTATTTTTAAGAAAAGAGGAAACAGATGTTTAAGAAGTTAGTTCGTGGAGTTCAATTAGGATATTGGATTTTAGAACGCAAATTTAAGAAAGAAAAACATTCCGTATGGGATGATTGGTATTTAAGTAGTAATAGACCATATGTATGGTCAAAAGATTTTCTAAAGAAAAACGGAGAAAAATAATGGAAATAGATTTAATAGATTTTGAAGAAGAAACTATAACAGTAGTAGATACTGATGGAAATAGTTATACAATTATCATAGATAGTGATAACGAGGCAGAAACAGAGATAGCTAATGCATTAATAGAGATAGGTTACTCTATTATGGAAAACATTCCAGCTGATGATGACTCCGAAGATGGAGAAGATTTACCATATTATGAAGATGAAGGTGATGAGTAACATAAATTAGTGTAAAAACTTTTATTTCTATATTTATAGGTAACACATAAAAAGATTAAAAAATTAAAAGGTATTAATATGGCCAGAAGAGCAAGTCTATCAGACGTATATAAAGCAAAAAATAACAGAGAAGTAGTTCTGAATGAATTTCAGGCGCAAGTATTTGAAAATGTAATAGAACAATTCAAATCACAAGGTGTGGGTGGTGATGATATATTTGAAGATACATACGTGTTACAAAAAGAAATAGCACAGTATATAACAGGAAACATTACAGCTGGAGCTGGTAGTACCAAAGGATTAGCACTTCAAACATATAATTTTATATTAGGTATCGAAACAATGAAATCCGACCCAGTGGTTGTTGCTCCTGATTCAGATGATGAAGAAATTGATGAAATTGAAGAAATTGATGAAATCGAAGAAGAAGAAGTAATACGGGAAATCAAAAGAAAACCAAGACCTAAAAGTACCATGGAAAAATATGGGCCTAAAAGTAATATAAGAAAAAACATTAAGTTTAGAGATATGAGGGATAAGATAAGAACTCGTAGACCTAAGACTATGGCAGAGTATTTAAAAAACAGAGGAATTACACGTCCTACACGTCCATCTATATCTCCTAAAAGACCGGCCGGTAAACCTAGAAGTTTTAAATCCCCAGTTTCAACAGGTGGTGCATCACCATTCAAATTTGATTTTCAAGCATTGAGGAATCGTAGTAAGGGTGGTAGAGGATTCGGTGGAATGAACTTCGGTGGCTTTGGTAGATAACAACATTAAAATTAAAAGGTAAAAGATATGATTAATATAGGTGATATAAATGTAGGTAATGAGATTATACTAAACTCATTCCAATCTCAGGTATATAACGAGGTTATAAATAAATTAGAAAACTTCGGAATTGCAGGATATGAGATTGACCACGAGTCTTATGTTGTACAAAAGACATTAGCAAAACACATCGCGGAAACTATCAGTGCTGATGAGGATTCTATAAGAGAAATTCCAAGAATGGCACAAATTTGTTTCCAAACACTTACCAATCCTGATTTATACGATTCAGATATAGTATCCGAAGGTTTATTACAATGGTTAGAAATTGGTAATCCGTTTTCATTCTTTGCAAACAAAAATGAAATAACTGATTTATCAGGTAATGCAAACGATGTGAAATTCCCAAGAGATAGAGTAAAACCTAGTGGATTTAGAAGAAACGGAACAGTTGACCCTAAAAGAATACCATCATTATATTTTAATGGAAAAGGTTCTAGATTAAATGCATCTACAGTAATTGATGATGTACTTCAACCAGATGAGAAAGGTAACGTAAACGGTTTAAAGACCGGAGCCGTTGAACTGTGGGTGAAGTTAAAGAAAAAAGGTAAGGGTGCACACAACCAATATCAGAGTTTATTTTACTTTCATTGTCCTGGTACTAATTTCGCCTTATCTTGTTATGTAGGGAGAAATGGTGAAATAAGAACTAATAAGGTCACTTACAGAGAAGATGATGAACTAAAAAGAAATACAACAGTATCAGTTAGTAGGGGTGGTGTAGTTCCTTTTGATAAATGGGTACATTTAGTTATTAACTATACAAAGAATGGTCCTATATGTTACGCAAATACAGAAGAATATGATTTTCCACCTTCGAGTTACGAAAGATTATACGATGGAGCATTGAGAGGGTTTATGGATGGATTCGAACCAGCTGAATTAGAAAATGGTGAAGAACTAAATTTAGCACCTGAAAATTTATGGATAGGAGCGGCTAGAAGAAACACAGGAAAGTTTGTTCATAATTTAGTTGGTGAAGTATCAACCTTCAGAATTTATGATAGAATATTAGAGGATAGTGAAGTAAAACAGAATTTCGATTCATCTAAAGGACAATATACAGGAGAATAAAATGGCAAGAGTACAAATAGGTAAAAAACAAAGAGTTGAAACAGTTGACCATTCAGAGGCAACTAAGGCAATTGCAAGAAAAGTTGTTAGAGAAATTGTTAAAGAAGGATTCAATGGAGCAGATGTACTTCCAGATATATGGGTTATTGAGAAAACTATAAGAAACTCTATAGTACAAGAACAACCAAATATCTCACCTGATATTTCACAGGACGAAATTAATGATTTAGCTGAAACAGTATTATCATCCGTAAAAGTTAAAACAGACATTGCTGATGAAAAATCAAAATCAGTTGAAACTTACGAAAGTCAATTGAATTTCCCTAAAGAATTACCTACAATCAAAATGGGTAATATTTCAGTAGTGAAGTTTCCTGAAGGTGGTTCAGATTCAGAACGTTCTATAAAAGTTGATGGGTATAGAAAAGTAGGAAAGTTCTACGCAAAAAGACCAGAACCAATATCGTTAGGTAAACGTATAGGTAGAAGTGTAAAAGAACGAGATATTCTTCGAAAAGAGCAATATATAAATCTTAGAAGATTAAAGATGAGAAGAGGGTTACTAAAACCAACACCTACAAAATCATTTCAAGGTACTCCTTTATCAGTAGGTAGACCAAGATTCAGAATGCCAACACCTACAAATATGGGACAAGGTGGACGACCTGTATCACCCATTTTCAGGGGAAAGCCTAAAGTAAATCTTAATGACCGTAATTTATCTGAAGCTATAAAGGTAAAAATAGAACAGATTAAAAATGGTGTTGCAAGAGAAAAAGTAAGTCCAATGGCAAAACCATCTCCATTTCAAGAAAAAATCAGACAAGAGGATGAGAGAGATAGAAAGTTTGTAAAACTTTTCAAACAATTTAACAAAACTGCTGACGTGTCACCACTTCCAGAACGATTTAAGAATAATAATTTATTATAAATAATAACTATAGAAAACCCGAAGCTTAATGTTTCGGGTTTTCACTTAAAAACTCCCTATGAAAAACAATCTACGATTACTACTAATACTATTATCTGTCCAACCATTATTTGGATTTGGACAAGGTGATACTCCAATAAGAATTAAAACCGATATATTTACAGTTGTGTACTCAGAAGTATATGAACAACCACTACAGGTAAACTATACAGTACAATGTCCAATGGGTGATGCGAGTAGAGAAGGTTTAGATTTCCGTAAATGGGAAGGTGTTAAAACATCAGATAAACACGATTATAGTGATAACCCATACGATAAAGGGCATATGGCACCAGCAGCGGCCTTTAATTGTAGTAGAGATATGGTAAAGAGTACATTTTCTTATTTGAACTGTGCATTACAACATCAGGGATTGAACAGAGGTCCTTGGAAAGAATTAGAAAGATTCGAAAGAAACCTCGCTAAAATGTGGGAAGTTATTAATGTAACTATATACATAGAATTTAATAACGAACCACAGTATGTTAAAGGTGGAGCACAGATTCCTTCTGGGTTTAGAAAAATCATAGAAGTAGAAGGTGTTGAATCTTGGGAATTCTACTTCCCAAACAAAGATGTATCAGGTACCGATTGGATTAACTTCCAAGTACCACTATCTAGATATTAGATAAATTATAAACGAATTCCTTGACGGTTGCTACCTTAGAGGTGTAAACCCCTACATTTTGATTAAGTTCATTAGTAGGGGTTTTTTTATGCATAATTGTTAATAACTTTAACAAAACTTTAACACTTTTTATTTGGAATTGTGGTTTTCTTTCCGTATCTTTACTATGTAGTAAAGAGGGAGTGATTAACACTCCGGTAGTAATAATAGTAAAAATTAAAAATTATGATAAATTTAAGTGTAAGTGACCCGATTGATGGATTAGGTAAGATTGATGAATTAAGAAACGCAGTTGGTACTGAGTGTTTGAATACTGGTGGAGTACTACTATCCGTTTCAGAGGATGGAGATAGATGTAATGTTAGTAGAGTAGTGATTGGTGGCCATTCAAAGGTGGTAAATGAACCATCTTGGTTAACTTGGAACAAAATGTTCTTCTAAAAGATTTAACAATTTCTTAACATTAGAAATTAGGTTATACCAAATATTATCACTATATTAGTAGTGTATTAAGAGTTAATAATAATTAAAAAATAAAAAATGAGTAAAAAAATCAAATTAGTAATCGATAAAGTTGAGTATCAACTTCCAATAACAGCGTATGTTTCTAAACCATCTTATGGTGGAACACCTTATATCCATATGAGTGCTAAACATACCGCATCAATCATCAAACAATATGTAAAGAAGTTCTTTCCATTAGTAAAAGTATGGAGTAAATCACAAACATATAGTGGTGGTTCTTCAGTTGATGTGAATGTATCCTATGGTGGTGGTGAATCGATTGACCAAAATGTATTCGAAATGATTTCAGAGTTTTCTAATAAATTCAAAGCTGGTTCTTTCAATGGTATGGAAGATATCTACGAATACAATAACAATGATGTAAAAACCGATAACGGAACTAAATTAGATTATTTCCCATCTTATGTGTTTTGTAAAAACAATCCAAAGTGGGGTTCGGTTGAATATTGGAAGAGTGAATATAACAATTGGTTAGAGAACACTGGAACTGATGAGTGGTTACAATACGATTCAATGGTTCAAAAAGCAGGTGGTTGGTTGAACTTAAACAAAACCTATATGACCGATAAAGAATTCAATAACGTTAAATCACAATTAAATATAATATAATATGAAATACATTAATAACGAAGAAGTTCTGAGTTACTTCCATCAACAAACTCTAAACGGTTTTTCCGTTAGTGAACAATCTATGAGTGGTACTATCGAATGGGTCAATCCCAACAATGAGAAAACTATTCTAGCAACTCCAAATTGGATTGATGAGGGAATCGTTCCGATTGATATGAGTATGGATAGTGATTATGAAAATGTAGGTGAGATTGTATTAAGTGGTTCAATTGATGAACAACTAACTCAATACTCTACGGTTGTTGAATCAGTTTTAGCAGTTATATAATATGTACACAAAAGAACAAATTGATAGAATGAGTATTGAAGGAATTGATTCCTTAGCTCAGATGTTAACTGAAGAACAAAGAAACGAATGGGTCGGTTGTGGTTACGATGGGGCCTCTTATATAAGAATAACTAAATAATTAAAAATATGGATTGTAAAATAATTATCAACTCTCAGTATTACCAAAACTATTCAGATACGGATACTCCGTATTGGAAACCGAAAGGTGGGCATGAATTCCAAATAGAAGTGAATTCAGATGTACTAATGTACTCAAATGAGTTAGAAAAACACCTCACTAAGATGGTTTCAAAACAATCAGATGGACATGAGAAGTTTGAGTATATCGGACATGAAGTTCAATTCTCAGACCCTACTATATTGGGTAGTGGTGAATTGTATGATTTAATTAATAACGAAGGATTAGAACGAACTATATAATGAATAATATATTTACAATGCCAAAAGGTAGTAAGTGGCAGTTCAGAGAGATGGGTAGTAGGAATAAAAAGACTGGTAAGTTATCCTACTATAACGTAACCGTTACCGATTATAAGATATCAGAGTGTGAGTGTAAGGCAAGAGAGTTCAATAGATACTCACCTTGTAAACATATGAAGAGGTTAAAAGAGAAATTATCACACTATAAGATTTAACAATTTCTTAACATTAGAATTTGGTAAATCCAATAAAAAGTCGTATATTAGTACTGTAAGATTAAGAGATAAGAAATGAAGAAAAATAAGTTTAAATCAGTAACAGAAATGGCAAAGTATGACATTTCACAACACATAGGTGGGTTGAAAAAAGTAGAATCAGAGAACTTCCAAAATAACAAAGATTGTTATACTATTGGTGGTTATTATTCAACTCAAAAAGCAAACAACCGAAATGGTGACCCAGATGATTGTTTTTTAGTTGGTGAAACTATTCCATATGAATCATACATTCACTCAACGGAATCACTATTCTCAAAAGAAACAAAGTGGTTGAACAAACAATTAGGAATTCATTCAATTAATAAATAAAATATGATAAAGAAAAAAGTAAATAGTGGAAAAATAGAAATAGATTTGACAGGACCGGATGGTAATGCATTTTACATCTTAGGTGTAGCGAAGAACCTCTGTAAGCAGGTTGGTATAGATTCTAAACCAATTATGAAAGAAATGATGGGTGGTGATTATGAGAATCTAATCAAAGTATTCGATGATAAGTTCGGTTCAGTAGTAACAATGTATAAATAAAAAATAGAAAATATGGAATTATATAACGTACCAAGAAATAGTAGAATTAAAGTAATAGTAGAGGATAGAGTACCACCAAATGCACCTCAAATCACAGAAGGTGAAGAGTTAAACTTCAGAAGTATAGATGGAATGTATAGTTACTGTACCAGAGATAATGGTGAAGTAGTACATCTCGCAGCTTGGACTGATGTGGAAGTAATAAATAAAAAATAGAAAATATGTTAATAGTTTTAGAATCAGTAGGTAGTGTATTTGATACAAATAACCTATGTATCTATCCTCAAAAAGTGGATGGTGGTTATGATAAAGAATTTAGTATCTCAATAGAAGAAGAAGAGGTAGCATTAGATTGGTGGGAATCTCTATCAGTTGAAGATTTTGATACCGTAAACTGTTGTATATAATATGGGATATAACGCATTTAGGTGGTACACCAAAGGTAGGAGAGTAAAACCTCTAAAGAAATCAGAACCTCTATTGTTGAGGATTCAGAATGGTGATTATGAATATTCCCCATACTTCTCAGAGGCCAAAGAAGTAGAAAAAGAGGGTGATAAGATGGTGGAGTTCTTAATGAAGAATCTCCAAATATCAGATATCAATGAACGTAGACATGAGGCGTTGTTAAAAACCAAAATGAAGAGAGTAAAGAGATTGAAGTTGATGGAAGTTGGTGATGAGGAAGAACACAAAAGATTAAGAGAACTCAGATTAGAGTTAGAAAAAGAATTCGATAAAGACCTTTGGGATAAATCCTTAAAAAGACAAAGAGGCAAAGGAACTACAGAAGATTTATATTTTTGGTATAAGAGGCAATGTAAGTTAGGAATGACAAAATCAGAGTACCAAATATTTAAAAGAAATAATTAGGATATTACAAATATTTATTGTATATTTAGATAATTAAAAAATAAAATATGTTAATTAGTAGAACATTGACAAGTGGACATACAAATCACAGAACTTCAAAAAATCCATTCTTATTCTTAATGGGTAGAGTTCGTAATTCAGCAAAAAGTGCAAAAGATAAGGGGTCAATCTTTGGGAGACCGGAAGCTTTGGAAATTGATATTGATGAGGATTATTTAGAAGAATTATATTATGAATATGGTGGGTGTTGTCCATATTATTTAGCAGTTGGACTACACAAAAAGATTAATTTAGAGTACACATGGGATACTTATAATTTCTTAGCACCATCTATAGATAGAATAGATTCCACAAAGGGGTATATAAGGGGTAATGTTGTTATCACCCATAGAGGTACAAATTTAAAGAAAAACGGTATCCATAAAGATAATTTCTTAGAACAACTAAGAGAATTTACAAAATAAAAAAAACAAAATGAATAAACACAAGATAATTGTCGATTATATTATCGACAATATGATATCCAATAAGGATTTGGATAGATTACAGGTTGTAATCACAAGGTTGAAGTTAGCCGAGTTAGAGACTACTAAAACTACTGAAGTTACAACAAAGAGTAAATACGCTGAAAAGACGAGGATGACATCCAACAATAACAAAACTTTGAACAATCATACGAAAGTGATTAAAAATACAGATGGTATTGGTGGTACACTTAAACCACTAAGAGAAGTATTTGGTGTAAAACAAGTGGCAACTGTTTGTAATTGGTCAAAAGAACTATTTGCTAAACTAATTGATACAGGTTCAATTTACAGAGTAATGGGAACAACTAAAGAAGATTTATTAGTTGATGCATCACATGATAACATTACGTTCATTCTTAGTAACAAGAGAAGAAACCTTGTATGACATATTGGGATGGGCAAGATATAGAAACATATAAACTATATCAAACTTTAAGGGATAAAGAAGATATCGCGGGATTAACTAAATTACTCCCGCAGATATTCAGAGAATACCCTAAGATGGTAGAGTATATATTAACTACTATTGATAGTTGTTATGGAAGGCATATTGTATATGTAATTGATACCAATTACGGAATTAAAATTGGATATACAAAGAATGATGTTCAACGAAGATTTAGTGAGGGTAGATATGAAGGATTTAAGGATTTCAAAATCAATGAGATTATCAGAATGGAAGAGTTCCAAGCAAAAGGAGCGAAAGACTTTGAATCCAATCTAAAAAAACTCCTTCAACCATTCGGAGTAAAAACTAATATGAAGATGCCTGGAAAGGGTGAGTTCTATTCAACGGAATCTCTAAAAACAATATTATCCACATATGATACATTGAAGGATATATATAAAGAAATAGTAGGGTTAAAATCACCGAATTAAAATCATAAAATCATTAGGTTATTACAAATATATTTCGTATATTAGTATATAACATAAACTTAAAAACACCATAAATGAGTGATAAAAAGAAGAAAGAAATAATTACGAACTTAGAGAATTCCATACGTCTAGAGAAGTTAAAAAGAGGTGGGCAAATCAATAGTGAAACGTTAACCAAATTACAGAGTATTTTGGATAGTGTAGTTGAGGGTACATATGTATCACAATATACCAAACGAGCAAAGAGAAAACCAAAAGTGAAGAAATAGTGAGTAGAGATATAAGAAAAGAAATGATGGAAATCACAGGTGGTGATTTTGAAAAGTGGTACAATGGATTAACTCTATTGGAACAGACGGTATATAGAAAAGAATTCAATAAATTACAGGATAGTGAAGAAGATAAAACAAGAGTACAAAGAAGCACCTAAAAGAGAAGTAGGAACTGCAATAGTAGAGAATTTCCTATTTGGATTTAGTGGTGCAATTATTGTTCCATTTATTACATTAAGAATTGATATCGCCGTATTATGTGGATATTTGATACATTACTTTTATATCAGTAGAGTTATCAACAGACCTAAATACACTACATCATTAGCGAAGTTTATACTATTCCCAATTCCAACCGCGTTTGGTGGGTTCATAGGATACAAATTATCTTATTGGATGGCTCAGTATTTAACACAGTATATACAATAAAAAATAAATAAAATGAAGATAGTAAAAATGGTAGGATTACTGATGGCAGGATTGATGAGTTGGTTCTCACCTATACAAATGGTGAACAACGGAATCTGTTGTGTTGGATGTGATATGAAGAAAGAAGATGAAATAGAACTAACCATTGATGAGGTAGTAGATGATACAATATAAGATAACAACTCCACATAATGGGTGTATTCAATATACACAAACAGGTAAAGATTTGTGGTGTACTATATTAGATAAGTTTAATATAGAATATAAAATAGAAGAAATAGCTCCCACAAAAGAAAACGATATCCCACACTCAGAACATCGTAGGATGGAATCCGAAGGTGTGTACGAAGAAAAATTTGGAGAACCAAATTCCTCAAGTGATTCGGATGCTCCAAAGTATTTCAATGATGAATGGAATGGTGGATTAGGACCAAAGGATATACAAGATTGGGAAGAAACTTCATTTGGAAAGGCTCATAAGAAATTCACAACTAATGTGGGTGATTACGATGATATAGAAAATTCAGAATATGATGCAATTTCCCTTCCAAAGAAGGATGACCCTTATATAGATGATGATTATGATTATTAAACCTTTCATTAAATGTAGTAGATGTAATGAAACATTCCACGCAGGATTTGATTATAGAATGCATTTCGATAAACACTTAGATGAATGGTGGGAATCTAAAGATAAAGTAAAATACATTAAAGAAACAACACAATGAGTAAAGAATTAAAACAATCAATAGCAATAGTCCTAATAGGTATGAGTGTACTAATTACTTTAATCTTAATAGTACTATGATAAAATTATATAGTGAGACGATAGAAGAGTTAAGAGAAGAGATGATTGATAAGAGAAACCAGATTGCTAAAGAATCAGTTATTTCTACCTTAATAGGATTAGAACAGGAATTGGATGAGGTTAAGTTAGAAGTTCATATGGTGAATGATTTTGTAAAGCTTTCTCTTCATATAAAGACAGATGAGTATAAGGAAACGTTTGAGAAGAATAAAGAAGCACTTATTCAATTAGAAGAATATGAACTACTCCAAAGAATGAATAAATACTTAAATTAAGATGTGGATATATCAGGAACAAGCTCCTCTAACCATTGGGTTGTGGAGACCTATAGAAGTAGAGATTGGATTCATAAAAGATTATCAGAGAAGAACTATACACCAAACTAAAGACCTAATAATTTTATGAGAGAACTAATAGAGCAGTTATATCAATCAAATGAGATTGGTGAAGAAACTAGAGATAAGTTGTTGATGAGGTTATACAACAGAAAAAAAAGTGAGGTAGAACTTAAATAGCTCAATGATAGAAATAATTCGAGAATACTACTTAAAATAAGTATCTTGCTCAAAACTTTACTATATGATAGAAATCCTAGCACTTAAAGTATTAACAATCCTAGTCATAGGGTATATAATAATGAATAGAATAATAGAGTATATGGATAGGTAGATACTCATCCCTAACTATCCTCAGAAACACTCCTAATGGAAGAGGTAAAGAAGCATCCCAAATGGGGTGTTTTTTTATGCTCTTATCCCAACGTTAACAAAACGTATCCTAAAGGGGTCTAAAAACAACACATTTACCCACCTTTTCCCACCTTTCTGTTAAATTCCCACACTCAATCAAGATAGCAGAACCTTATTTCCCATATATGACAGAATGTCCTATACTCTGAACTAATCCCATATTAGGTTAAAGTGGGTACGAACTCCCATATGTGGGTGATTCAGCTGATGGGAAGGTATGGCACCCAAAATGATGTAGAATTCAGAATAATCTTACGAATTTGTGGACCGAAAAAACTTTTTTGTGGCCAGAAAAATAAAACTGACATTATGTCACTCCGCTGGGTGGGATAAATGTACCCCAAATTTACCCAATATTTCCCACAAAAAGTTATTAACAATCCAAACGTGACAGCATGTCATAGCCATTTCATCAAAAAAAGTTATTAACAAGTTATTAACACCTATGACAGAGTGTCAGTTGATAACTTTTCCTCTAAAAGCTTGTATATATCAAAAAATTGTTGTATCTTAGTGGGGGGATGTTGTTATAAAAAATCCCCAGCTCCCATATATGGTAAAATGTCGGATAAATGTCGGATATATAGGGGGTGTGTCTGTTGCCATTCGGAATAAATGAATGAATTGTTAATAACTTAACATAAATTTAACATTAAAAGCTTGTTTATTCCGAATTATAGTCGTATCTTAGTACTGTTGATGAGGTTTTGGGGGGAGATTTACTCTCTAAACATCGGAAACAGGTCTAAAGTAGGTGAGGGATTAAACTACCCGATGAACCAAAACGGATAACCACGCTCATTAGGGGAGTTGTTTCTTCTGAATGAGTACCAAATAAAAAGTGAAGTAAATAATTAATAGCTAAATAACAGATATATGGAAAAGAATGAGTATGGTAGGGTAAGACAAGTAGGTAAGACCTATGAGAATGGGTATTGGGATAAGATAACCTATTGGAGTTCAAAATTAAACGAGGCAATCGCCAGTAAGAACCTAAGAGGGGTTGATTCAGCTCATCGGAAGTTAGATTACTTTATTGGGAGAGAGTGGGATACCAATCCTACTAAGGCAGTGACCGGAGAAAAGCGATAACCATCTCTTCCCCATAGGGGGGGGGGGTATTTAAACGTAATCCGGTGATAATCAATGACTTATAACCGCGTGTGGTCGGTTTTCATATCGACCTCCATTTTTCTCCCTCTAGAAAACCTCTTTAGAAGCCTATACATATGTATATAGGTAAAGTGAGGTAGATTAAAATTAGATTAATGTTTACAGTAAACAGTATAGTGTAAACCAACAAAAATAGAAATGTACATATATGTACCAATTAAAACAAAAAAACAGACATGGATAAAAAAGAATGGATTTGGATGGATAAGGTTTCAGGAGGAAATCACCATTATAACGAAGGAACTGAAATTATTAATCAAGGTAAAACACCTCAACAGATGGAGGCCTCTTACAAAGGAGCATTCGTATCTTTCCTAGCATTGGGTATTTTACTGATAGGGAGTGTGATATGGGAATGGATAAAAAGTTGGTAAAGGTTAACCTAACCTTGCAAGAGATATGGGCCGCTATGAGAGGCTCTGTTCAAAAGTCAAAGAAGGTATATACTAGAAAATCCAAACATAAGGATACTTATAAAGGATGAGAATAAAAATAGAGAAGAAGATATGATTATATTAAAAATTTTGGGTTGTGTATTTGTACTAGCCTGGATATACCTAACATGGGAGTTGTTGACTTCTCCTATTGTAGATGAAGATGGAAATGAGATTGAGTGATGAGAAAAAATAAAGAAATTTTGGATACCTTACTTGCCGTTGTGGTTTTAGTGTTAGGAATTCTTTTAGTTGGTTCTCTTTCCAGCTGTAGAGTTTCCTCTATCCCTCAGACGGGATGTTGTTCCACATCAGGGGTAGATAGTACCTCTGTTATCAATACAGAAGTAAACTTCGATTTAGTTAAGAAGGATGGGATTATCATTATCTTACCTACTATAACTAAAGATACTATTAAATAGATTTTCAGCACTTTACTGATTTTAATCTACCTCACTTTTTTTTAGTTATACCCCATCGATTCAGATGTTAATAACTTTAACAAAGATTTAACAAATTAGATTTGGATAGTTGGGATATTATTCGTATATTAGTATTCTAATATAAACAATCAAAATTATGAGTTTAAGAGACAAAGTACAAGGATGGATAGATAATGGATTTACTCCTGCTCCATCACCCTTATGTTCAAAAAGGTTAGTAATAAAAAACCTTATTCAAATCCTTTCTTTAGTAGAGCAAGGTTCACCCTATATAGCAAGTGAAAGAATTAAGTTCCTTATCAACGATATAGAGAACGGAAAATTAGATGGGGGTAAGTTATGATATATGACCCAACCAATCCTTTATCCGATGAGGAATTACATCTATTAGGTGAAGAGAACTTTGATAAGTTCTTAGAATACTTAGATTCTAAAGCAGAGTATTTAAAAGGATTCACCAAACCATTAGGAAGTTACGAAACCAAACGATTTGCTGCTATGGATGCACAAAGTAGAGGTGAGGATATTACCAATGAGGTTTTAAAGAAAGCTTCTAAGATAGGTAAAGAAGGTGATGATATACGAACAAAGAGGATAGTAGATACAATGAACGAGAAAGGATTTTCGGAACCTGATTTAAAGGTTAAGAATCACAAAACGAATAGAGGCCAATGGCTAGAATAAATTTTGTAGAAATTTTTCTAATTTTTCACACTCTCTCCTACGGTTGGGTAGATGTGGGTTGTTGATAACTTAACAATTTGTTAACATTGAAAGCTTGTTTAATCCAATTAATTGTCGTATCTTTACTATGTAGTAAAGAGGGAGAAAAACTCCCAATAGTAATAGTAAAAATTTAAAATTAAAAATTATGATGAATATCGAAAAACCAAAATCAGTTAAACCTTGGAGTAATGAAATGTACGAATGGAATGATAAAGTTGCTGAGCTAATGAAAGCTGAAATCAAAATCCAAATCGAAAAGAATAAAGATGATTGGGATAAACTAAACGAATTGGTAACACTATGTGGTGGTATCAAATATGGAGAAGGTTATGAAATCGATGAGTTGTACGATGAGTGTTTGAAAGAGTTAGAGAATGTTCAAAACTATTGGTTGAACGAAGAGTGGGATTGGAGTATTTCTAGAGGCATCGTTACTGATTGTATTAAGATTGAATTTGTTGGATATTAAAAATATAGATATGAAAAACTTAATGACTAAGACAGAGGTTCAAAAGATTGTTGATGAGGTTTACCCTAAGATAGAGAAACACTATGGAATTTCTAAGTTCCATGAGTGTACTCCTTATACGGAACTGCACCACAACATCTATCTACGAATCATCGGTGAAGATTTAGAGATGAGTGATGAAGATTATCCAGTCGATGTAGAAGAGTATGGTGAATGTGACCCAGCTGCAGAATTCGATAGAGAGATGAATACTATTGTTGTTTATCATCCTAAGATGAAGAACCGACAAGATGTTATCGAAACGTTAGTTCACGAATACCAACACCACCTACAATCTCCGATATGGATGAAACGATATTATGATATGGGACACACTTACGATACTCACCCATATGAAGTACAGGCTACGGCTAAAGAAAAAGAATGGGTATTGTTTAATTAATAAATAAAAATTATGTTTAAGAAAGTAAAAAGTAAACTACTAACCTATCTATTTACTGATTGGGTTAACAATGAAAAAGATGTTGAAACGTTAATGTTAACGAAACAACTAATCGATATCCAAAAGGATAAACTTACAGGCCATACGCCGATTATAGGATTTAGGACACATTCAAATGTGGAAGGGAGTATGAAGTGAAAAGATTAAAACTACTAATACTGTTACTGATGGTATCAACATCAACGGCAGCTCAGTTATACCATAACGGAGATTTTATATTAACTGAAAAAGATAAACAAAAACACTTTACTGCTGGGGTAATCGTTACCACTATTGGATACGAATGGGCCCTACGAAAATACGGAAATAAGAAGAAAGCATTCTTTATCGGATTGGGAGTAGGATTAGCTGCAGGTATAACGAAAGAATCGTTTGATAATTGGAGAGTAGGTAACTACTTTGATGAAAGAGATTTACTCGCTACTGTGATGGGAAGTTTAGCTGTAACCATTCCGTTATCAATATTTAGAAAACCAAAAGTAAAATATACACATTAAACGGAGATAAAATGACAGAATCTAAAAAAATAGAGTTAGTTAAAACTCAACTGAAAGTTCACATCACTCACGATGCAAATCAATGGGATAATGTAGACCTTAAAGTATATACTGAATCTACTGCCGATGGGTATGAGGTTTTTATAATAACATCGGATGATAATCCAATTATAACTGAAGATGTACACTACTACGATAGTGAACTTGCATCATCTGTATTGGATTCAATTGATAACTTTGAACAATCAGAAGATAATGAAGGCATACCTATGTTGATTTATATGGAAGATGATTTGTATGAAGATTGTTATATGGATGATGAACTTATGAGTTGGTTAGAAGATAACGTATCTGATGTTATTGATAACGCTGAGAACTTAGAGTTAACTGAAGATGAAGTTATATACTTAAAAGAAACGTATTAATTAGGATATATCATATTAATTTCGTATATTACATAGATGAATAAGAGTTATGTACACAGTTTAGAGAAGCTTAAAGCAATGGACGATGAGCGTATTCATTCATTATACCACAAAACAGAGTGGTTCATAGGTGATGGTAATAGTATTGAGTATATAGAAAAAGTTTTAAAACGATGGAACAAAAAAGAAAAGGAACTGTAGGGTTCACTGCTGGTAATTTTGATTTAATACATCCTGGTTACATACATACATTTAAAGAGGCTAAACGACATTGTGATACATTCATAGTATTCCTGCAGATAGACCCTTCCGCCACTAGATATACTAAGTATAAACCTGTCATTCCTTTATATGATAGATACACCACTTTGATGGCGTTGGAAGATGTTGATGAAGTATATACATATCAAACCGAAGATGAACTATATAAACTAATAGAGTTCTTCAAACCAGATATCAGAATCTTAGGTGATGATTACATTGGTAAATCATTTACAGGTGATGAGCTTCCACCAAAAGTTATATACACCACCAGGTCTCATGGATGGAGTACAACCAAATTAAAGAATTTAATAACATTACAAACAATTAAACAAAACCCAAACATATTAAATAATGAAGAAGATTAAAGCATTTGTATCTAAGGTAGATACAGTTGATGTAGTTCTAATGAGTGCACTAGGATTATATCTATCACTATTAGTAAGTGCACTATTACAGATAACATTATGAAATTAGATTTTAGAACCAGAACATCATACACCATTACTCAAGTTGGTAAACCATGTACATTAAACTCCGAAGATTTCAAAAACGCAGTACCACCATATGAAGGTGATACCGAAGAAGATTTTTGGAACTATATAAATGATAACCTTTCCGATTGGGAAGCTGAAGAATACATCGGAGATAACGAAGATATTTTATCAGAAGAATTATTAGATACCTTAGAAACAACATTTGTAGATTACCCAACTGATGTAATGTTTGATTCACGAAATAAGAGTGATGAGATTACTATGGATGCTGGTGAACTTGATGAAGAGTACACAAAATGGAATGGGTTTAATATTAAATATTCAAACGACGTATAATGGCGAATATAGTTAATACACATTTTAAAATAGATAGTATGAACAAAGAAGCTTCTACTTTCTTAACAGCACTATTGGGTGGTGAATCCTATAAAGAATGGCACGATACTATGTGGTTTTTTAATAAGTTGTATGGTGATAAGAAATACGATAGAACCGATTATGTAGATAAGATGGGAGCTAAATGGTGTTACATTACTGAGATTGAATTGGGTGATGATTACTGTGTGATTAATTTAGAATCAGCATGGTATCCACCAATTGAGGCATTAGAAGAACTAACTAAGATACTACATCAATTTGATAATGATATACTAATGACATATCAATTTGAAGATGAGAACATTTGGGGAACACATGGTGGTGGAGCAGGAACTAAGGGTAAGTTTGCACGAAACGAATCTGAGTTAGATGAAGATAAATTTGGTGAAGAACCAGACTGGGAAGATTCTGATAAGTATGAGGATTGGAACGAATCGGTTAGAGATGGGTTGGATAACTTACAGGCCGATTGTATAACAGATGCTATTGATGAATTAACTAAATAACCCAACGGACGAGTAGCTCAGCTGGATAGAGCAATACCCTTCTAAGGTATCGGTCAAAGGTTCGAATCCTTTCTCGTTCACTATAGTTACTAACTATATTTTAATACTTATTATAAACAATAAAACATTTTATTATGAATCACAAAATTGCAAGAAGGTTGTATCAGGCTATAGAAGCTAAGTACACCGCAGATATAATGGATGCGAGAGCTCGATTATCTATCTATTTCGAATCACCTGTAGCTATAGGTGAACACCCTCAACATACAGAGGAAATCGATAACCTCGTTGACCAATTGGCTAACGCAACTGATAAGTTGGAATGTCTCTCTAATAATTTCGGAAACGAATACGGAGTGAATATCCCAACTATTGAAGTTGATGAGAAAGGGAAGGAGATTCTCAAAGGTTAAAGTTTTAGGAGAGTTGTCAGAGTGGTCGATTGTGGTAGATTTGAAATCTGCTGTACGGCAACGTACCGGGGGTTCGAATCCCTCACTCTCCGCAGACTGCTCCGTTCATCTAACGGTTAGGATATATGGTTTTCATCCATAAAATAGGAGTTCGATTCTCCTACGGAGTACAAAATAAAAAACAAAATGAATATAACTGATATATCACACTTACGATTAAACATAGATATTGATTTAGATAAACTCAAATCAGAGATGAGTATTTTAAATGAATCCTATAAGTTTGAAAATTACCATTCCATATACTTTGGTGCTAAACGAAAGTATAAGAAGTCTTGGAGTGGTGTAGCATTGTACGGAACTGATGGTAAGTTGTATGATGATTTCTATGAAGGGTTACACAATAGTGGTAAACCTATTCTACCAACTGAGTTAAAATCTAAACTACCTTATATGTACGAAGTTATAGATAAGGTATATGGCGATTCACCAACTACGATAGTTAGATTAATGAGGATTGCACCAAAGAGTTCATTACTCTGGCATTCGCATGTACAAGAACATAAGCAGAGTGAATCTGAATTAATAATACAAATCCCTATTGAGATGCCAAATGGGTTTAAGTATTGTGTAGTTAATAAGGATGAGTTTAAATGGTGGAAACGTTTTAACA
>MEHZ011519138.1_pt1 | contig 33870 bp, 41 predicted proteins | sample 897221 | NCBI WGS metagenome assembly MEHZ01 (sample SAMN05514161, study PRJNA337945) | marine metagenome | isolation source: marine surface water | place: Arctic Ocean | collected 2007-12-13 | reverse complement strand
TGCAATCACGGCAAAAGTTTTACCATATAGCATCTCGTGGGCATGCCATTCGCTCGTTAGGTGAATCGGCACTAATCCGCTAAATTGAAGCCACCAGAGAAACATACTTATGACTGAATAAAGTCCAGCACCAACAAAGAACGCTCTGAATCCAAGATTAAACACAGCGTTTGCGGCAAACTTTGTCAAAGTCGATTGCGACACTTCTTTTTCATCTGGCTTAGTTTTCTACATAGATTAAAAGTCTACTCTGCGTCGAAGCGACAGGCATCTTTTTGCTTTTCTAGCGACATATTCGTTAACCTGCCCCTCACCGGAACTTGATTGTGAATCGTCATAAATTCAAATCTTTGCAAAACAGGGGAATAACCAATGTTTACCATGAACGCAGTTAAAGCCATTGCCACCCTAATACCAATATTGATTTTAACCGCTTGCGCGCCCTTCAGCGACAACCCGACCAGCGACGTCGATTTTGATTTAATCCAGAAGGCCGATGTCCTCAATCTAAGTATGCAGGACAATAATGTATTAGCGAGCGGACAACCGACTCAGGCTCAACTAAAGATTCTTGGCAATGCAGGTGTGAAACATATTGTTAGTTTAAGAGCAGCCTCAGAATTGGAGTGGGATGAAGCCCAGTCGGTGCAATCCTCTGGCATGCAATTTCATACCCTGCCCATTTCTGGACGTGAAGACTTCACTGCCGTCAATGCAGGCTTGCTAGAACAGCTTCTCAAGGATTTATCCGGTGAACCGGTATTAGTCCATTGCAGCAGTAGTAATCGCGTTGCCGCACTAAAAACTTTAACCGCAAGTGAATCAGGCGCGAGCACCGACGTGGCAATCGATGTCGGCAAAGACTGGGGCCTAACGATGATGGAACCTGTCATGCGAGAGATACTCGATCTAAACTAACCCTTGAAGAAACTCGTGTTTAAAACACTCTATCTCGCCCAGCTTGTAAGCGCATACTATCGCGCGGTGAATTGTTTTTATCGGCGCGCACTCGATAGCAATATCAAACATTTCACACAGTGCAGTCGTCTTAAGGTCCATCGCTAACACCCCTTTAGATTAATCAGGAATAGTTATGACACACACCGCAACTAAACCACTGGCACTTATTGTCGGTGTTGGTAATGCCACAGGCAAAGCAGTATGCACGGAGCTCGCGTCACACTATCGCTTAGCCATGGTGGCGCGCTCCACAAATGTCATTGGTTCACTCGCGACAACGCTCGAGCAAGCCGGCGCCTACCCATGTGATGTAACTAATCGCGATGCATGGGTCTCAACCTTGAAGACGATCGTCGCTGAAATGGGTCTGCCTGATTACATACTGGTGAATACCGAAGGTGGCGGATGGGGCGAGTACATGCAAATCGACGTTGCAGATTTTTCTAACAGCTTTGATGTCAATGTCGTCAGTCTGCTGCTGCTGATTCAAACATTGTTTCCCGATGGCGTAGCCGAAGCGTCAACGCGCAGCAACTGCCGCATCGTCATTAGCAGTTCACCGGCTGCTTATCTCTCAATCCCGCTATTTCTTGGCATTGCACCAAGCCGCGCAGCGCAAAGAGTGCTTGCCGAAACGCTCGATGAGGCGATGGATAATGTGGACTTTTCCATCCTGTCCATCGACGGCGCAATCAATGAACCCAGCATGCGCAAAGCTTACCCTCACAAAGATGATGATTTTTTTATCAAGCCGGCGGCAATTGCAACGTACATCAGGAAGCTGTTTGAAGACGCGCCTTTTGACCGAATCGCCAGAATCACGACATCAGGCAATTAAGGATGGCGCCGAGTCAATGGATCACTCAACATTGCCACCTCATTCCGCCCAAAGGGCATGTTCTCGATCTTGCCTGCGGTAATGGCCGTCATACACGCTATTTGCTTGAAAACGGCTACCGAGTTACCGCCGTTGATAAAGACCTGAAGGGGGTTCGTGAGCTTGAACGTCACCCAGACTGCCGACTCATTGAGGTCGACCTTGAACAGGGAAGACCCTGGCCGTTTGCTGAAACATTCGATGCAATTATTGTGACGAATTATCTATATAGACCTGGGTTTGAAAATATTGTCATCCATTGCAAACCAAATGGCGTATTTATGTGTCAAACTTTCATGACGGGCAATGAAGCCTACGGCAAGCCGTCAAATCCAGACTTTCTATTAAAGGAAAATGAGTTACAAAATGCGTTTACTAAAGACTTTGAAACGATCAGTTTCGAGCAAGGCTACAAAGACAGCCCAAAACCCGCCGTTATCCAAAGTTACTGTGGGCGACGCCGCGAATGATGCTGCGGATCTGACCGTGGTTGAATCAAACGCAGATCAAAACCAAACTAAGTTCAAATCGAGAAGACGTTACTCTCGCTCGTGGTTGCTACGCACACGTACTAATTTACTCTTCAGGCGTTAGCGCAACGTCTCACCAGGCTCGCTGTTCCCCCACCGATTGAAAAAGGTTTTTTCCTCAGCCGGGGTCCGTCTAACCGTGCCAAACTTTCCTAACGGATAGCCTATTGGCATTGTCACGACCACGCCATACTCGTCTGGAATTTCGAAATATTCGTGTAATTCTTCTTCGAACACCTGGTGCATGGTCGTTAATGCGGCCCCCAATCCTAATGCTCGACAGGCCAGTAGGATATTCTGCGTACAGGGATAAACCGCCCCGTAGTTAGGTGGCGCCAGACCCACACGTTCTGACTGAGGCACCTTAAAGGGCCAATCTCGCTGACCACAAATAAGCAACAGTACCGGGAACTCCTGCATGTGATCCATTTGATAGGTCAACGCCTTAAGCTGGCGTCCCATCGGCGATTGACTATCTGCATATTCATTAACCTTCCCAAACCGCGATAAAATGGCCGCACGATATCGTTCTGCGAACCAATGCTTGGCTTTCGGCTCAGTGATCGCAACAAACTTCCAAGGCTGAGTATTTTGTCCGGACGACGCTTGCACGCCTGCCTGCAATACTTTTCTCAAGGCGGACAAGGGGATAGGGTCTGGCTTCAATCGACGCATCGAGCGCACGTTACTGACTAAATCAAAGAACGATAGATTCACATCCATTTTACATTCCCTCTATCAACACTTATGCAGCTATCATCAACTGCCCCGCCGACTAAAATTGACGCTTCAGCACTATGACCGCTTGGCGACTAGCGCATTGTCACCGTGACCGCGGTCGATGTTACGCAGGTCAGGAAAGAAGTATCCAAGCAGCAACATACTAACCACCAGCATGGCTGCACTGACCATCAGCGCAATATCAATGCCAATATATTCTGCCAGCGCGCTAATCGGTATGACACCCAAGGGCATCAACCCGTGAGTCATCATCATCATACTCATAACACGCCCTCTAATTTCAGGCTTGATGGCGAGCTGAATAATACTCATGTTGAGCGCACCAAAGATGGCGCTAAAAAGACCCGTCAAAATACCCATCGCCATCGCGGTGTGAAGTGAATTCGAAAAGGCAAACAATGCTAAAGATATCGCCCAGAGAAACGCGCAATAAAACATGACTCGGCCCTTTTTAGGAAAATCACCGAGCTTGGCTAGCAATAAAGATCCACAAAGAGCGCCACCGCCCATCGCTGTCATTAACAACCCCAAATCCCCAGGCCCGCCGTTAATAATGTCGTGATTGAACGCGGGCAGTAAAAATGAAGCTGAAAAACCGAAGGTAAACGGTACAAAACCCATGATTAGTAGACCCATAATCAGTTTTTCATCGAGCATGTAACGAAAGCCTTCGCGAATATCCTCTAACGGCGAGGCTTTTTTACGAGCGATTGGCTCGCCTTTGTAGTTCAGCATCGATGTACAAACCACCGACAGAAAATAAAGCCCCGCAATGACGAAAAACACAATGCCAACACCTTCTGTGCTCGTCTTATCACCTGCCGCGAAGAACGCAATCATGCCACCGGCAATGGCAGGACCCATCACGCGGGCAAGGTTGAAGGTGGCACTTTGTAACGCCATGGCATTCACCATATTGTCGGGGCCAACAATCTCTGGTGTTATCGCGCTTCGTGCCGGCATGCTGAACGCCAATATCGTGCCATTAAAAAGACCGAAGTAAATGAAATCCCAAAACTCAATATTGCCTGTATAAATAAAGTACGCCAGGAGTATCGTTGCGCAGGCGTTCAGCAACTGAGACAGAATCATCACCGGTTTTTTCTTTAGCCGATCAGCGATGACACCACCCGCTAGGGAGAAAAGAAAGGACGGCAGCATGAAGGAAAGCATGACCCACGTAAGTGCCAGCGGTGAGCTCGTCATGTCATAGATTAACCAACCCCGCGCGACCATCTGCATTTGCATGGCAAAGGTTGCACATAGACTCGACACCCACAAGAAGCGAAAATCGCGAATCTTCAGCGAATCAAACATGCCGGCTTTATACAGCGTCGTGTCTGCCCTCGACGTAGGTCCTGAACCACTGCTTACCGTTTTTTGTGTTTCGTTACTCATGAATATCTCTATCTCAAAATCCGAACTAAGTTCTCAACGATCTAGAGAACGATCTAGCGGACTCACTACAAAACAATCTACGGAACAAGCCCCCAACGAAGACGCTTGTTCCTGGGATCTGGATTAGGCTCAGATTGGCGGCTGGCGCTCTTGTAGAGTAAACGAGTCAGGTCTTGAATCACAGCCCCGCCGCAAGCAGGCCATGGGTAACGATAACCGCGTTGAACACGCATTTTTATGCTGACGAACATCGAGCCAGTTTCGATTAGCGCCTCATTTGGGTGCAATAACCAAGGGGCTTAATGGCATTGCACGGTTAACTACCAACCCATGTTTACTCGCAGCATCGTTCGCGTACGTTGCAGCTAAACGCAAGCAGGTAGCAAACCACCTAAATTATAGACTCCAGCTTTGTTAACAACGCTCTGTTTGTGATTGCTTCGATTCTGGCACAGCAGTTGCTTTACTATCCCTCGTAAAGCAGAGAGATACAAAGACACGCATTAGAAACCGGCACAAGGAAATAGCTGAACAAGAATCAGCTCAATTCACTTAAAAGAGCACATAGGGACTCAGCGATATGGCGAGCTATCTATTTTCAGACGACTTATTAGCGAGACACACGAAGCCAGTGAGCAAATTAGAAACCCGTCGCCAAGAATCGAGATCTTACCTGGATAAGATGCCTTTGATGAAGTTGCTCATCGTTTGCACTGCTGTGTTTTTACAGATGGATGTGAGTTAACAGATTTTTGTAATGTGATGACAGAATTTAAAGAAACTATTTCAATCACGTATTTAAGTAACACAGTAACACCCAAATCCCCCTGATCTGGCTGTGCTACGAGTAGAGTTAAGCTGTTTATCTATTCAAGTGCAGTCGGATCAACCTAATTTTCTTTCGTGGCAGCCTGCTCTTTTGATACCTCGACAGCCTGAGTAAAAAGGCCACGAGCTCGAAAAAGCGCGACGGTCGGTATCATGAAGATAGCCCCGCTTATTACCGCGCCTATAAGCCCACCACCCTTGGCGTGATCACTCATGCCCGGTCCTTCGAAGAGATTGAAGACCACCATCGCAATCACCACCTGAAAACTATAGACCGCTGCCCATGGCCACATCCAGCTTCGCATTTTCCAAAAACCAAAAGCGCCCGCCGCGTAGATCAACCAATGTAAAGGTTCGGTAAGCTTCGCCGGCCAGCCCGTTAGAATAAAACCGAACCAAATCTCTTCCCAGCGCTCATAGGGTTTCGTGAACATGTCGAAGGGCATGTAAATAAACGTCATATACAGGCAGAAGAACCAAAGTAAGTTCATCCACCAGGGGCGTTTGTTCCATTCATCGACAAGCTGTTTTTTCATGCGTTCCACCAGACTAAACCGTTACTTCAATCTTACGACAAACGCCAAACAAAAAAAGGCCACATAATCGGGCCTCCTTGCCTCACCACGGCCGATCAATCGAAAAGGCACATAAACTGTGAATCCCCTATACAATGATCGCTAATCTACAATCATCTTTTACACGGTGTCTTGCGGCTTAAATGAAGACAAGAAAAGAATTAAAGCAAGCGTACCTTCGAACGCCAAAAGAGATGGGTGTCTATCGTATTCGTAACGTTAAAAACGATCGCAGCTTTGTTGCCGCAAGCCGCGATATTAAAGCACGTTTAAATCGCCATCGAATGAGCCTTAAAACCAACAATGACAGCAATAAAGCACTTCAAGCTGACTGGCTACATTACGGCCAAGAGGCTTTTATATTCGAAGTATTGGATGTGCTTAAACCTCTGGATATACCCGACTACAACCCGTCCGATGACCTGAATGTGTTGGAGGAAATGTGGCTAGAAAAATTGCAGCCCTATGAACCAGAGGGTTACACCCCATTAAGAAAGCGGTCAAGGCTACTAAAAGTGACTCGGTCGCATGATGAATCACGCTGAAATTGTTGACCTGCTTCATCGAACATTTAGGGCCGGTGTTCTGCAGCGTTTACCGAAGAGGCAAGCACACGCAGATATATTTATGGCGCTTTCTGTCGTTGCCTTAGACCCAGAAGCATTTTTTGATGAGACCGAGATCAATCTGCACCTATCTGCTTTTCTTAATGGCATAGCCTCACAGGATGGATTTTCAGACTATGTCTCCTTTCGGCGCTATCTGGTCGATTTTGGCTTTCTTCGCCGAGCAAGCGACGGCGCTATTTATCGTCTTTGTCCGGAGCGTATTGCAGAAGTGCTGCCATCAACCGCAAGAGACATTGAACCAACCGCGATATTTAATACCGTTGAGATGGAAAAGTTAGCCCGAAGAGAAAAATTTGGTCGGCAAGACTAGGGTCGTTTTAGCCACTCTGCTGGCTTTCAATCTAACGCGACCAAACGCATACTCAAACCCTCAGCATTGACCCGCAACGCGCCCTGAGGTTTATCATTTCCACATTCATCAATTTTTCCCAACCGGCAGATAACAACAAAACGTCTATTGCGGAGAAACTCGTCAAACTGTTATCGGACCCTTGTCGTGTTTTGGAGATTGGCAGTGGTTCGGGACAGCATGCTGTTCACATGACACAAGCCCTGCCCTTTTTAAACTGGCAACCTTCTGATCAAGGCGAGTACTTTGACGGGCTTGTCAGCAACATAGAACAGCTAGCGCCGAAGAACGTCAGCGCACCGATTTATCTCGATATCAGCAATGTTGAGCATGAGACATGGCCCATCAGCGATGTCATTTACAGCACAAATGTCCTGCATATCATGCCCGCCGCGCTCATTGATCTACTATTTATGGGCGCAACAAAATGTCAGTGTCAGATGATTTTGATTTACGGTCCGTTCAAATACAAAGGACAATTTACCACGGACTCGAATGCGAATTTTGATGTCTGGCTGAAGGACAGAAATCCATTAAGTGGGGTCAGGGATATTGAAGTCGTCACTGAAACGGCGTCAAAGCACGGCTTCGAACTCGTTTCAGATCAAGCCATGCCGGCGAACAATCAGCTGTTGGTTTTCAAAAAAACACTGACTGCCTAACGCACCCCTAGCCGGCAAAACTATAGGCTAAATCCACTTCGCGTAACCAATCCAGCACTTGCTGCTGTTCTTCTGCAGGCAGCGCGTTGTTAATCCTATCAACAATCATTTGACGTGATTTTTCTGGGTAGGGTCGCGATAAAAAACTGACATCTTCACCGTATATGGCCGCATGAAAGGCTTTCGCACCGGCCACCTGCGCAGATTGATTACCAATCACATAAGGCTGATAAGTCGACTCCATTTCAGCCAAGATAAACCGTGCAAAAGGTGTCGATTCGGGAAAAGGCGCCAACAACCCTGAACCGTCCCAGTTGTCTGCACCGCCTTCGCTCCAGGCCACGACCCGTTTAAATTTGGCTGTTGTCTCTTTTGGATCCGGATCCATATTGGTATGCGCGCGCAGACTACCGAGTACGACACAATCGACCGCACAGGGTCTATCGCCCAGTAAGTAAGGCGTTTCCTGCAGCTGCAGCTCCATCATTTCCAATATACGTGTGTATTCATCTTCAGCGGCTTTTTGCTGGATGTCTGAATCAGTACCGGTTGCTCTGCAAGCTTTCGGCCCCCAGGTTTTGACACGCTGAGCGATATCCTTGTTGCCACCCGCCATTTTCATCGAGGCGAACTCGGCACTACGCGGATAGTGCCAACGATAGTGCACCATGGTTCGGGCTATCCACTCATCAAAATATTCTTCAATTATTTGAGTCAGAATTCCTAGCGGACCTGTGGGAAACATACGACGGTGGGGCACGCGCGCATCCAACAAATGCATGATGGGGGTCGTGTCCCCTATCATCCAATTTTCGGGCGTTTGCAACACAGGTACCTGATGGGTACCTGAACGCGACTCGATGACTGAAGGATCGTTGGTATTCTTATCTTGATTCTCAAAATCCAGCCCATAAAAGATGAGGGCTGCTTCAAGTTTACGTGTGAAGTAACTTAACTCACCGCCATATAAATTATAGGTACTGCTCATTTAGATCTCCTTACTTTAATTTTGCAACCCTTCTTAATGATGACCTTATTGTCGACCATAATGCCGACGACGGCACCAGCAATATGGTTCTCCTTCATGGAAGTGTCGATGACACCATCCAAATAGGCTTCAAGTGCAATGTCATCGATTGCATCTGCTAAAGCCACAGATGAAAACGAGAGCATTGATATCAACAAAGTTGTATAGGAACTAACACGCGCTAATCTGCCCATCGAAGCTTCCCCTTAAAGATTCATCATCATTTTGATTTTGCCGAACTGAGATCGCCAATACAACCCGGCTTAAACATCAACAAAGCCGCGATGCTGACACGCGTATTCGGCGTTTTTTTGACCCGTCTTAAACGTTGTCTTTTTTGTAAAAGCCGCGGTAGTTTATTGTTCACGCTAGCCAATGCCCCGCTTTGGTAACCTGCGCCACTTCCTACCGGTGGTCACATCAAGTAGCCTAACAACAAACAACGATAGGTAAAACATTATGAGACTAAGCCCGATAGAGCGAGATCAACTCAACGCTAAACAGAAAGCTGTACTTGAGAGTATCGAACAAGGACCACGCGGCAACGGACGTCCGGGCATTGGTATGATTGGTCCTTTTGGCGCCTTTGTGAGATCGCCAGCGATCGGCAGTGCAGCGCAAGCACTGGGGTCGGCTATTCGCTTTGATTCGTCGCTACCGGAAAACATCAAGGAAGTTGCGATATGTACCGTCGGCGTCTACTACCATTCAAAATTTGAATTCGCTGCGCATCGACGTCTTGCCATCCAAGCCGGTGTAGACGAAAACCTGTTGGACGAACTAGGTAAGACTGGCCAAGCAGCGTTCAAAGACAAAGAAGCCTTGGCACACCAGGTTGCTCTAGAGTTGCTAAACAAGCATCAGATTACCGATACGACTTATGCGGAGGCAGTCTCTTGCTTCACCGAAAACGGCATGATCGAGCTCGTTGCTACAGTGGGTTACTACTGTTTGATCTCGCTCACCCTGAATGCTTTCCAGATCTCACTTGAAAAAGGCATGACAGACCCTTTTCCAGAAGACTAGACGCTCGGTTTAAGCACGCGATCTCAGCGCGAGGTTTATGCCTTGGGTCTAAAACCATTTTGAACTTCGGCGATCACAGATTTAGCTCGAATTTGACACACAACTTAATTGGCACTCAAGACACACTTAGGTATCCTTGCTGGCTTTGAAATTCAGAGATCAAAACTGTCATGAACCAATCCGGGCCCGTTTACTTAGGATCAGTTAATCGATGGGAGTGTGATGAAAACGATCATCTCAACGTCAGATTCTTCGGTCAAAAAATGCAGCAGACGCTTGAGGCGGGCTTGCTCGAAAACAATCTCATTACACCGCAACAATTACCTGCCGTAAGACGTTCCATCCGCTCGCAACACATGCGATTTATCGCTGAAGCTAGAATCGCCGTACCGATCAGCGGCTACTTGAAACTACTGAATGTGGCTAGCAATAGTTTCACCGTACTGGCCGAACTGCGCAATACAGGCACAAACGACGTGATGGCGGCCTTCGTCTATGTGATCGAAATGTCATTGACAGACACCAATCACAGCCTTGAACCACTACCTGCCTACGCCGGTAGTCGAGGTATCGAAACAAAGGCATTGGCACACTCCAAGCTCAATCTCGTTCAGAGCCATGAAGCGGGCTTTAGCCAAATCGGCAGAGGTATTATTCACGCTGATGAATGTGATGAAGCAGGCTCGCTACAGCCCTTTCACTACATCGGGAAAAGTTCTGATTCGATGCCCAATCTCTGGGCTAGATTCACACCCGGTGAAAACGAGCGAGGTAAAGGCGTTGTTGGTGGCGCTGTACTTGAATATCGCATGGATCATCACGGTATTCTGCAACCCAACGATCGATTCGAAATGGTCTCGGGTATTCTCAGCTTGGGCGAAAAGACACAGCACATGCTACATCTGATATTTAATGTCGAAACGGGTCAATGTGTTGTTACCTGTCAGGCTGTCGCTGTAACGATGGATCTGGTGGCGAGAAAATCTGTGCCTATTCCGGATGATCGCCGCGCAGTCATGGAAAGGTTTTTGGTTTAGGAGGTTTAGGCGTCGAGCCATTTAGTCCTGACTTCGACTAAATGGCTCTCTGACGTTTTTATGTCTATCGACGATCTAGTATCTTTCCTGCGAACCAATTCGTAGCAGATCACCGCCATTACTCGGCCTATTCATTGATCGTTGAGCGCCACTTTCACCAATTGCTCCTGAAATGAATGATAGTCCTCCGGACCGAAGCCCCCAAGCAACTCGCATTGCGATACCACCAGATGCCGCTGAGGCCGCCAAGTTACCAGCTGCGCCTGCTGCACCACCAAACAACGCAGCCAGCAAAACTTGATCTAAAGATGCTTTTTTTGATGCGGCACCAAATGCCCCTATACCTGCACCAATTATTATCCCAGGCACTCCAAACCCACCACTTACCGCGCGTACTTCATCTTTCTTAAGCTCTCTCATGATTACTTCCTCTTTTCTCGTTCATTAAAGTAGTGCATGAGAAAACCACCGCCCAAACCTACGGATGCGGCAAGAATGCCCGCAACAATATTGTAAGGGTATTCACGAAGATTCCAGGTTAGATATATTTCGAATAGGACCAAACTAAAAAAGGTTGAAAGCAACAATCCATATTTTTCCTCTCTCAACGCGTAAGGTACGAAGACGACTGCCCACAACACCAAAAATATTGAGTCAAAAAATATTGCTCGATCTAGTTCATCCATCATGACCCCTCCTGCACCATCATCTATTGTCCATAACAGATGATGGTGCTCTAGACGCTATGACTGATGAAGTCGTACGTGTAGTCCTACAAAAACTCAACAATCAAAATGTCAGGTTTCGTATCGATCCATAAGGTGCCGAACCAAACCACTTCGCACAATATCGTCTCGCTCAAATTCATGCACGTAAACACTCGGCAGACCGGATACGCGACCCGTCGCATCCGCCAGACCATTGGTGCCATGAATATCGCTTTGATCGATATCACCGTTGACCACAACTTTGCAGTCTTCACCGATTCGAGTCAGAAACATCTTCATTTGAGAGACACTTGTGTTCTGCGCTTCATCTAAAATCACAAAACTGTCGGCGCCGAATGTTTTACCACGCATAAACGCCAGGGGGGCGGCTACAATGCGACCGTGTCGTAGAAAATAGTCAACGGCACCTGAACCTAACCTTTCATTCAGGCAGTCCCGAAAAGCTTCAATATAAACTGCAAACTTTTCATCGACGTCACCGGGTAGAAAACCTAAATTTTCACCGGCTTCGACAGCTGGCCTGGTTAGAATAATGCGTTCGATCCGCCCGGACTGCAAAGCATCTGCAGCAATCGCAGCAGCACAATAGCTCTTACCCGTACCGGCAGGACCAATACCAAAGGTTAAGCAGTTGCTTTTGATTGCGTTGATGTATTGTTGTTGAGCGGGGTTTTTTGCCTCAAGCGGTCGGTTGCAGCGTTTTGGTTTATACGCTGTTTCCGTCGCTGGGGTCGTTATTGGCAGCGTATATATGTCCGCACTCTGGCGCAGACTCTGCCGATCGTCGTATCCCTGATGATCAGGATTGCCCTGGTGATTGGGATAATGCTGTTGGTGCTTTTTCGATTTCCTCCCTTCGTTAGATTTTCTTCGGTTTGCGGAACAATTTACGTGAGATCTTTTCGCCATCGAATAATGTCACCTTCGTTATTGAAAAATTAATGTAAAGTGATCTTTAAAGCTCTGTTGTTTTACTCCCTTGATATGAACACCGATCGTAAATGAATTTAAACTGCCATTACATTTTGCACCTTGGGCACAACTAATCAAGGGTCAGGTTTTGATTTTTTCGCATAAATTTGGTGCAGCGAAACTCAAAAAATTAAACGCTTGCTGTAACCGCAATTTCAACCGTAAACTGTGGGGCTGCCAATCGAGATTCCACACACGCTCGCGTCGGCGCTTCACCAGGCACAATCCATGCATCCCAGACCTTGTTCATTGCTTTAAAATCCGCCATATCAGCTAACCAGATACTGGCAGTAAGCAGTTTTGACTTATCAGTCCCAGCCTCAGCCAACAACTCGTCTATGCCGCTCAAAATGTCTGCAGTTTGTTTCTCTGCATCTTCACCACCGGCTCGCCGTGCCACCTGCCCTGCTGTAGAAACAATACCGTTGCAGACCACCGCCTGGCTCATTCGTGAACCGCACTTTATTCGCTGTATCGACATTTTTTTTCGTCCTTTTGGTTTACTAAATTCAGCCCACTTATATACCAAAGTCAGTGGCCATATGACAATTGAAGCGATTGTCCTAACGTACTATTCTCGACTTTAGTTGTACGAATAACATCACATTGAATCAGCTACGTCGAGCAAATCAAAACCACATTCTATTTAGGGATCAACAATGAACAATCTATTCTCGATTGAAGGTAAGGTCGCACTCATTACAGGCGGCTCTCGCGGTATCGGAGAGATGATCGCGGCGGGCTTTTTGGCTAACGGCGCGAAAGTGTATATTAGCTCTCGCAAAGCTGATGTCTGCGCTGCAACTGCAACCCGACTACAGGAAACTTATGGCGGGCAGTGTATCCCTATAGCCGGCGACCTATCGTCGATAGAAGGCATCGAAACAGTCGTTGCCGCATTATCATCGCAAGAAGATAAGCTTGATGTTCTCATTAACAATGCCGGTGCCACCTGGGGTGCGCCTATTGAAGAATTTCCGGAAGCCGGTTGGGACAAGGTGATGGACACCAACGTGAAAGGGGTATTCTTTCTAACGCAAAAACTACTGCCTATGTTGGAAAAAGCAGCCAGCCACGAAGATCCAGCACGCGTTATCAATGTGGGTTCGGTTGATGGAATCAAAACGCCCATATTTGACAATTTTTCGTATGGTCCATCGAAGGCTGCCGTACACCATCTGACGCGTGTTCTAGCCGCACATTTGGTCAAACGTAACATTATTTGCAACGCAATTGCGCCAGGTCCTTTCCCTACGTGGATGTTAAGCGCCGGGGTTGGTTTTGGCGGTGAGACAGATGTTGACTGGAGTAGCGTCGGCGAGAGTAACCCACGAGGTCGCGTCGGTACGCCTGAAGACATCGCCGGTCTGGCTATTTTCTTGAGTTCTCGGGCGGGTGCTTTTACCGTTGGCGAGGTCATTACCTGTGATGGCGGTTCGGTCGCTTGCGCCTAGATAGAGAGGTAAAGAGGGAGATAGGGAGATAGAGAGAGATATACAAAGGTAAGGAGATAGGTGGCAGGCTTATGCCCGCCACCGTGCTCCTAAGACTGTATCAGTCGCTGACAAAGCCTTTCCAGCTCGACATATACTCAACGAACTTAGGCGAAAGTCCCTCATTTGCTAAATAGTCGCGGCTGACAGGCAACTCTGCAGGCACAAATGTTGAATCCTGCTCATATTTTATCGGAAAGTCATGATGCAGGATTGCGGCTCGACCAAGCATGATCCAGTCTATCCCGGTATCCATTGCCTTTTCGGCTTCGGCTGGTGTACGAATCTGGCCCGCTACGCCTAATTTGGTCTCGCCTCGATTTAGCTCAGCAAAATACTCGATCAACGGTTTATCACCAAATTCTTTTTCAGCGGGTGTTTTAAATACATCCCACAGCGACATATCAAGAAAATCAATCTTACCGCTGTCCATTAAATTCTGAGCAACCTGAATGGATTCCGCCAGTTTAATACCGAACCTTTCAGGAGAAAGACGCACCCCTAGACAAAATTCGGGATTGCATTGCTCACGGATACCATCAATGATTTCGAACAATAATCGGCTACGGTTCTCAAGGCTGCCACCATATTCATCTTCACGATGATTAAGGTCACTACTTAAAAACTGGCAGATGATATAGCCGTGCGCGCCATGTAATTCAACGCCGTCAAAATCAGCTTCCTCTGCTCGAACTGCCGCTGCAATAAAGTCATCTCGCAACTGTTTTACTTCCTCTAAACTCAATGCACGAGCGCCTGTATCTTCGTCAGCTGACGGACATACCGGATCGCTACCTATCAGCTCTTTCGGCGAGCGATTACCCGCGTGATGAAGCTGGCAAATAGAAATACTGTCACTACCATTGATCTCTTTGGCTAATCGCGTCAAACCTTCAAGGTGATTGTCTGAAAAGACACCTAATTGACCGGGAAAACCCTGCCCTATTGCTTGAACATGCGCCGCACACGTCATCGTCAATCCAAAGCCACCTTTGGCCCGAAGTGTTAACCAGTGAAATTCTTCATCTGACAAGACACCATCATCGTGACTTTGTGAATTTGTGAGCGGGGCCAGCATAAAACGGTTTTTCATATCAGGACCACGAGTAAAACTCATGGGGGTCAGCAACGAACTCATAACACTTCCTTATTTTTTTTAAGATTGAATGTTCAGCGTACAGCGGAATTTTTATCACTCGTTAGTTAACAATAGCGGTCTTCAATTGTGCGCTTTTTTATTGATAACCTTTGTATCCACTTTTTATTTATCTTTTTCTGGTCTTCTACTGGTCTTTGACCTTCTTTTCGATCACCAGCTTAATAACACTAAGGTCACCCTTTAAATCTATCGGCATGGATATCGCCTGATAATCGTCAGGGCTAACGTTCGCTATGCCGGAGGACGATATTCTTGCCACCACTTCAACTTGATCGAAATTGGCCAAACCCATGCCCTCCATCATCGCCATCGACTCATCCAGTGTGACGAGTTTTGGCAAGGCACCTTTCACCATTCGCTGAACGGCTAAAGGCATCGGCGGTCCACTAATGGCTCGAGCAAACACAAATACTGATGCACTTGCACCAGAAGAAACAGAGTCTGCCACTTCAACTAACACCTGCAAACTTCGTCCAGCTGTAACAGCTTCACTTGAACTGCCCGCCGTTTGTGCGTCGGCTGATTCTGCCACACCACTGTTGTCCGCAAGCGCTTCATTTCCAAACACCGGCGTCATTCCCCGAGCGAGCATATCTTCTTCGATACGCTTCATGGCGAGTCGAATCATCTGCGCCCGATCCGGCTCAGCACCTGCAGCCATCGCCTTTTCGAAATAGACCAAGGCACCTTGTAGATCATCGGCTTGAAATGCTGCCATGGCCTTAATTTCAAGCATCGAAATGTTCTGTGGATTTATCTCTAGGCTCGTTTCGACAGCAGCTACGACGCGAGGTGTCATGGACCGATCATCCGCCATAAATAATGCTTCAGCGTAATAGGTGGATAACGAAGGATCCCTTGGGAATTTGGTCAGCAAGTAAGCAAATGTATCGGCGGATTTTTCATACTGCTGCACGTTCGAGTAAGACTGCGCTAACAAAAACCAACCTTCAATATTATCTGGCTGACTTTCCAAGCGTTTTGCCAACTTTATGACACTCGCGACCACGTCACCTTCATCATGCCCTTCAGTACTATTTAACTCCTGAGCTAACTCTACGTCTGTAATAGCCCCCCAAGAAAGACCCATATCCGAGTAGGCGATGAATGCAAACAACGGCACGCATAGTGCCAGCACCAGCGGTAGCGTACGACTTTGTTTGGCAAGCTTGAGAGAACCTGGCGACGTATCGGCTTCCTGCAATAAATTCTTCTTCAATTCAATCTCCAGCAAATCAAATTCAGCAGCAGTGATATCCCCTTGCTCGAGGGACTGCCGATACTCACCCTGTCGCTCGGCGAAGATTGCAACGTTAGTATCCGTTCTCAGCGCTTTCGCGTTTTCTGCTTCGGCCACTTCAGAGCGTGATAAGTACAACGGTATCAGTACAAATCCGCAGGCGACCAAACAGAGCCCGAAGGCCATCAACCAAAATGTCATCATTTGTCAGCGCTACTTTCTTGTGATTTTAGGAGTTGATCAATCTTTCGATCTTCGTCTTCGGTGAGGTTTGAAACTTGATTGCTTAGACGGCTGAACCTTATGCCAAAAAACAGCGCCAACAGCAGCAGTGCGATAGGTCCTAACCACAACAGCCAAGTACCCCGTTTGAATCGAGGTTCATAAAGGATGAAATCCCCGTAGCGTTCATACATAAATTCTAATACTTCATCATCTGACTTGCCTTCCAGCACCAATCGATGCACCTCTCGGCGCAGATCTTTAGCGACCATTGCATCTGACCCGGCAAGATTTGTGTTCAAACATTGTGGACAACGAAGTTCGTCGATCAACCCGTTGTAGCGGTCACGTAACGTCTCGTCCGGAAACGCATAGGCATCGATCGCAGCATTTGCATGATGCCCAAAGGTAAGACAACCAAACATCAACGCTGCTATTAGCAGAAATCCAGCTCTATGCATTAAGAATCATGCTCCAACTGCTCAATCAAAGGCTTGATCGTTATCAACCAATCTCTCTGTGTGACCTCACCAATATGTTTGTATTGAATGACACCATTTTTATCCAAAACAAAGGTTTCGGGCGCACCGTAAACACCAAGGTCGATCCCCAACTTTCCTTGGTCGTCAACGATATTGAAAGTAAATGGATCACCGTACCGCTGTAACCATCCTTTAGCTTTTTCATCGACATCATTGTAGTTAATCCCATAAAGGGGCACACCACTTGCCGCAATTGCCGTTAGTTGGGGATGCTCCATGACACAATTTGGACACCAGGTAGCCCAGACATTCACCAGACTGACCTCACCTTTAAAATCGTTTTGCGTCACAGTGCGCTGCGCATCATGCAGCTCACGCATTGCGAATTCTGGAAACGGGCGATCAATCAGAACCGAGGGCAACTTGTGCGGATCTTCCAATTGAAATCCAATCGCGAGTATCGCCACCAGTGATAAGAAAACAAACAAAGGTACAAGTAGAGTCTTGTTCAGATTACGGGGTTTGTCGGTTGAATCAAGACGGTCGATCGAGTCGACAGTATCGTGAACCGCGTCTTGAGCAGGGACTGCTTTTTGATCAGTCATGAACCTGCCCCGATTGCCGCTTGCGAAGTGTTTGTGGCTGAAGTTTTTGGCGAAGAAGTCTGCACAGCACTATCGCGTCTCTTTTTCACAATGCGATAGCGCTTGTCTAACAGCGTTGTTAATCCGCCGAGTGCAACGAGCAAACCACCAAACCATATCCAACGCACAAACGGCTTGTAATGCACACGAACAGCCCACGCGCCGGAACCAACCGGTTCACCTAAGGCTACATAAAGGTCACGGAAAATTTTAGCATCCATGTCAGCCTCGGTCATGACATTACCGGATGCTTGATACAGTCGTTTCTCTGGATAAAGTGTTGTCACGGTGACACCGTCAAGCATCACTTCGACTTCGCCTTGGTCAGCTAAATAGTTTGGACCCTGAACCTTTGACATCTTATTAAGTCGAAACTCGTAACCCGCTAATTCCAAACTACCACCGGGTTCCATACGAACATCTTTTTCTTCACTAAAGTAGACCGTTACAACAACACCAAAAATCGCTACAACAATGCCGAGGTGTCCCATCAACATGCCATAGTAGGAAGCAGACTGCTTGAATAGCGATAGAATCTTATTCGTTTTATTGGAAACTTTTTCCACAATATCCATCAACAAATTGACGAAGATCCAGAACGCAAGACTACCAATTAGCCATACAACAGGCTCAAAAACCGGAGCGGCGATGAATACGATCGCACCGATAATCACCAGAGAGACGATCAAAGGAATCAGTTGACGCTTGATCAATCGATCGAAGCTCGTTGTTTTCCAACGAGAGCCCGTACTAAAAGCCATGGCAATAAACAGCAAGACCATCAGCGGCACAAACACTTTGTTGAAGTAAGGAGGACCCACTGAAATCTTGTCGCCACCTGTTGCGGCTTCATAGATAAGCGGATAAATCGTACCCAACAACACCGCACCTGCTGCGACAACCAGAAAAAGATTGTTCGTCAGCAACAACGTTTCTCTCGACAACCAAGTAAAGCCAATTTCGCTGCGAATACGCGATGCTTTGATCGCATACAGCGTCAAAGAACTACCGATGACTAATATGAGGAACGCCAAAATAAACATGCCACGCTCAGGATCGACTGCAAAGGAATGGACAGACGTTAACACGCCGGAACGCACCAAAAACGCACCAAGAAGACTGAAAGAGAAGGCGAAAATCGCCAGCAGTACTGTCCAACTTTTGAATACACCGCGCTTTTCAGTCGCAGCCAATGAATGAATCAATGCTGTACCAATGAGCCAAGGCATAAATGATGCATTTTCAACCGCGTCCCAAAACCACCAACCGCCCCAACCCAGTTCGTAGTATGCCCACCAGCTACCTAAAGTGATGCCAATTGTCAGGCAAGCCCAAGCAACGTTGGTCCATGGTCTCGACCATCTCGCCCAGGCCGTATCCAACTGGCCGGTCGTCAGCGTCGCTATCGCAAAGGCGAAAGGCACAGCAAAACCAACGTAGCCCATATAAAGCATCGGTGGATGTACTATCAGTCCAAAATCCTGCAACAGCGGGTTGAGATCAGAACCCTCGGAAGGAAAAACAGGTAGGTTTCGATCAAAGGGGTTTGACGTTAATAAGATAAACAGCAAGAAGCCAATCGTAATGGCGCCGAGGATCGATAGAACCCTTGCACGCATATCAAGCGTTAAGCCTCGACTAAAGGTCGCCACCGCTAGCGTCCAACCGGCCATAATCAGCGTCCAAAGCAAGAAGGATCCTTCGTGCGCACCCCATATGGCGGAAATTTTATATTGTAAGGGTAATGCAGTATTTGAATTTCTTGCTACATAGGCAACCGAGAAGTCGTCGGCAAGAAATGCATCCGCCAGACAGCAAAAACTTAAAAATATGAATGCAAACAATCCTGCGGACAGCGAACCGGCACTCTTCATCCATAGCGTGTTACCTCTGATTACACCCATCGCAGGGATGACGGCAAGGCAAACGGACAGGCCCAAGGCAAGAATTAAACTGAAATGACCTAACTCAGTAATCAAAGTGTGGTGGCTCCTTTTTCAAGTACATCTACAACATTTTCGCCGGCGGGCCCTTCACCTATCTTGCCTTCCTCATGCGCCTTCGCAAGCGTGTCAGCAATCTCGGGAGGCATATAGTTCTCATCATGTTTGGCAAGTACTTCTTCGGCGATAAACAAACCCTGCTGATTTAATCTACCCTTGGCGATGACGCCTTGACCTTCTCTGAACAGATCAGGCAGTACACCTTCATACTGCATCGTAATTTCAGAGCCACGCATATCCGTTGCCACGAAGGTGACCTTCAAATCGGTGGTAGAACGAGAAATACTGTCGGCTTTGACCATACCGCCGGCGCGAATAAGTTCTCCGACCGGTGCTTCACCGCGCAAAATTTGCTCTGGCTCATAAAACAAATTAATATTTTCATTCAGCGCGTTCAGGGCTAAAGAGACAGATACCCCAGCACTAATAACAACAAAAGCCACCATCACAAGCCGATTGCGACGCTGGGTTTTCATTTTTCCAAACTTCATTTTTCCTCACCTGAATCGATTTTTTTTTCTGCAAGATTTTCTCTCGCGATAAATGCTTGTTGCTCAAACTGGATGCGCCTCATTGTTCGACGGGGGACCACAATATTGGCGATCAAAACCACCATACTTAAACCGTACACAGCCCAGATATAAAAACCGTAGCCACCCATGGCAACAAAGTTAGCAAAAGAATCAAACTGCATTACGTGATTTCTCCTGTACCCATTGTTTAACCCACTGAGTCCTACTTTCTCGTCTTAGAATTTCGTTTCGCATGCCAAGTATCAAGGCAACGAACAAGAACAGATAAAAACCAATCACCATGACAAGCAGAGGCATCCACATCTCCGGCGGCATGGCTGGCTTTTCAGTTAGCGTAAAACTGGACGATTGATGAAGTGTATTCCACCAATTTACAGAGAATTTAATGATCGGCAGATTGATAACACCCACAACTGCCAAAATGGCCGTTGCCCGACCTGCCGCCTGACGATTTTCCATCGCTGACCGCAGCGCCATGACACCAATAAATAAAAATAGCAGCACCAAGGTCGACGTTAGTCTCGCATCCCAAACCCACCAGGTGCCCCACATGGGCTTACCCCAGAGCGAACCGGTGATTAATGCTAGTGCAGTAATCGAGGCGCCTATTGGTGCTATGCATTGCAACGCAATGTCCGCCAATTTAATTCGCCATATAAGAAAAACAGCGGCAGCGGTCGCCATCATCATATAACTCGACTGCGCCAGAATTGACGTAGGCACATGCACGTACATGATTCGCACAGATTCACCCTGTTGGTAGTCCGCTGGTGCAAACAACAATGCCCAAGCAGTACCGACGCCAAGCGTCAATAGCGAGGCAGCACTAAGCCAAGGTAGCCAGCGACCTGTCATTTCAAAAAAAGACCGGGGTGCACCCAGTCTATGGAACCAGTTCCACACGTTAAAACACCTCTTTTTCAGGGGCAGAAGTTTACATGACTCTGGCTGATGAGTCAGGGACTATTTCCCCCAAGAGACCCCCTGAAAGGTAAGGGAACCGCGGCTTGCGCCTAATGACTTAGAGAGATACGAACCCCTGCAGCCGTCGCGATTGGGGCTATTCCGGCACTCAACGCGAGCAAGGCACCAAGCCAAAGAATATGCCCGGTATAGTCCGCGCCAGCATCAGCCGCCTGTATAAGCGCAGTACCTAGGATTAATACGGGTACATACAAGGGCAAGATCAATATAGCGATGAGAATGCCACCTTTACGCAAGCCTACGGTCAAACCTGCGCCGATAGCACCCAATAAACTCATAATAGGTGTACCTAGCATCAGTGAAATCAACACACCCTTGAGCGCCTCTGCGTCCAGCGCCAGCATAATGCCCAACACGGGACTTAAAATGACCAAAGGTAGGCCGCTGATAATCCAATGGCTGGCGATCTTACCAAATACAACCAACACAAAAGACTGCGGCGACACGGCTATCTGCTCAAGGGAGCCATCCTCGTAATCAGAGCGAAACATGGATTCCATCGATAGCAGCGTTGCTAACAGTGCCGCAACCCAGATAACACCCGGCGCTATCATTTGCAGCACATCGGCTGATGGGCTAATGCCGAGCGGAAACAAACTCACGACGAGAACAAAGAAAACCAAAGGGTTGAGCATCTCTGCCGGTTGCCTGAAATTCAGCAGCAATTCACGCTTGATGGTCGCGATAAACATACGCTATCCCAATTCCAGATACTTCACAGCGGTGTCCGCCTGCATCGGTTGATGACTGGTAAAGAGCACTGCACCGCCGCAGGTTTGATGTTCAATGATCAGTTGTTCAATCAGCTCAATCCCCTTCACATCGATAGCGCTGAAGGGTTCGTCGAGTAACCAAACCGGGCTCTTAAGCAGGAATAATCTTGCCAGATTGACGCGTTTACGTTGCCCTTCGGATAAGTTGCCGCAGCTAACATGCTCACAACCCTGTAAACCCAGCTTCTGTAGGACGTCGAACAAAGCGGTTTGATCTAATTCAATGTCGTGCAGCCGACACAGCCAATGCAGATTTTCAAGAACAGTCAGTTGATCTTTAACGCCAGGCTTATGACCGACGTAGAGGGGATATTGATCTAGGGACCAATCAATCGCGCCGCTGAATTCTTCGTAGAGGCCACAAAGGATACGCAGCAACGTTGTCTTGCCTGAACCATTTGGACCTTTGATCTGCCATATCTCGCCCGCCTCAACTGCAAAAGAGATGTCGTCAAACAGCAATCGATGATCCCGTTCACAGCTTAATTGTGTGACATTCAGCAGCACGTTTCAAAAAACCTTGTTTGACGATTGTTTAACGGCAACAAAATCTAGCTGCCTAAGCCCCAGTTCGCTTCCTCTTGGAGCCGCTTGAAGAAACTATCTTCGTAGGCCTGCTCCGGCGCTTCTCGCACTAATTTATCGAGTACGTGAGCATCTTCTCCCAACAGGACTCTCCAGCGCTCATCTCGAACACCTTGGATCATCATCGCAGCAGCCTCGGCCGCCGTTGTCGGCGCATTATCACGGAAAGCTTCACCCTGTGCTTTAACCATTTCACGTATTTGATCATTCGTTGCTGCGGACAGATCCATATCTTGACGCTTTTCGATACGTTTTCGAATCTGATTAATTTCATCATCAGACATTGCCATCGGCTCAGCGTGCCCCGAAATCTTGCCTGAATTAATGGCGATAGACGTACCAATGTGGCCCGGCATAACAACCGAGACCTTCACGTGCGGTGCCGTGTTTTTAAGATCGGTCACAAGCGCTTCCGTGAACCCTTTCACAGCAAATTTGGCCGCACTATAGGCTGTGTGAGTCGAGCCTGGACCGAGACTTGCCCAAAAACCGTTAACACTACTGGTGTTAATCATATGCGCTTCATCGGCAGCGACCAAATGTGGGATAAAAGCACGCGCGTTGTAATAAACCCCATACCAGCAAATATTGAAGGTGCGCTCCCATTCGTCTCGATCACCATCGACAAAACTGACTCCTGAGCCGATACCGGCATTATTGAAAAGCAGATTTACACTATCCCGACCATGCTGCGCCAAAACATCATCACGAAATTGATTCACTTCATCTTCATTCGAGACATCACATTTATGGGCAGTGATACGAATGCCTTGTGGTGCTTCTGCTTCACATAGACGCAGGGTCTCAGCCATGTTTTCCTCAATCACATCGCAAATCGCGACATCACAACCCTCTGCAACCAATTGCCTTGCCAGTTCGCGCCCCATGCCCGTGCCACCACCTGTGATGACGGCTAACTTTCCTGCGAAATCTTTCATAAGTTACCTCGTATTATTTTTTTAAGAAACTGATTCATTCAAAGTCACATTCGACTTGAACCAAGACTAAAAATCAGAGCTCATGCTATTAGAATGTGGCGCGCAAGGGAAATCAGTCGCTCTGGATTCTTGTCAAGAAAGCCAAGAATCGGCCTGGATATTCATCAACATTAGTAGGGTGAATAGAAAAATGAACAGAACCGGCATCAGAGCGTGAATACCAATATGGCCGAAACACCCGCTGGCTTAGTTTATTTTTCGACGCATAACGAACCGACCAAGACATCTCGTCCGCCGCCGCTATGCCGCAATGTAATAAGTCTTTATGATTGGTCAATGTATCCAAATCGTTTTTTTTTCTATGACATTTATCCTGTCAATACTTGGCATCTTTATCCTCTGGTTGGTGGTCACCAAGCTCGGACCCCGTCTTGACGCCTCTCTGCCTGAGACAAAAGTACCCACAAATGGTCACGACATATCGCTGGCCGATCTGTCTAACTGGCTAGATCAAACTGAACGTGAGCAAACCAACGTCATTGATAATGCGGCTGCGCATGTCGTTTGGGCCAATGAAAACAGTCCCGCCGTGACTGACTACTGTTTTCTGTACCTGCATGGCTTCTCCGCCAGCTGGAAAGAGACGGCACCGGTTACTCAACAGCTCGCGAATCATTTCAACAGCAATGTTGTGCAGGGCCGGCTCGCTGGACACGGTCTGACAAACGATGCGATGACTGCCACTGCAGAAGATTGGTTACAGAGTGTTCGCGACCAGTATGAGATTGCACGCAAAATTGGTAACAAAGTCATCATCGTCGCAACCTCCACCGGCGCCCCCCTGTCTATTTGGCTCTGCAGTCACTTCGGCGAAGAAATAGCCGCCTGCTGCTTCTTGTCACCTAACTTCCGCATACGCAGCCCACTGGGGTTTCTTTTAACCTGGCCTCTATCGCGCTACTGGATGCATCTTATCGTCGGTCGCAGACGCAGTTGGGAGCCTCAATCCACCGATGAAGCTCAGGCATGGAGCCATGACTACTCAACACTCGCGCTGATTGAGATGCAAAAAACAGTGGACTGGACCGACGACCAGGCGCTCGAGAACATCAAAACCCCGCTTGCTATTATGTATATGCGCAACGACACCACCGTCTTTCCTGCCGCCGCTATCGACGCGTTCAAACATTGGGGCGGCAGCCCGAAAGAGTTAATCGAAGTCAGCGTTGACGGTGATGCTGAAGAACATGTGTTCGTTGGTGATATCACCGGCCCAAAGCGCGTCGATTGGTGTGTGTCACAATTTACGGCGTTTCTTGAAAGTGTCATCAAAACAGATCAGGACGCTGTTTCAAAGCAGAACAGAACAATGGATAGTGATAGCGGTGATTGATCGCATCAGTCAACCGTTTTACCTTCCGGCGATCTTCTTTGGCTTCGCTTTTCTCACCTCGCCCTATCACCGCTATCTACCCGAAAGCTTCGGCAGCATCCTTGAGTTGGGTCCGTACTGGGCTCTGACGCTGATCGGATTTCTTGCCGCAATTTTCAACCGTGGCAAAATTTTCCTCACCACCGCCGTTGTTCTCTGCGGCTATACCCTACTTGATGCATCAGGATCTGAGGATTTATCAGAGATTCAGCGATCAACCTTTGCGTTTATCGTGACCCTGCTGATACCGATTAATCTCGGCATTATTAGCCTATACCGTGAGCGAGGTGTCTTGACTACCAGTGGCGGCATTCGCTTGAGCATTCTTGTTACTCAAGCAGCCGCCGTATTTTATTTACTGCAAAACAACATCAATATTCCAAGCTGGTATGAGGGCCTCGTACTTGTTCCACCAAATCTTTGGCCGACTTTTTTACCTCAAGAACAATGGCCATTTTATGTATCCGTTATCGCTTTGACGGTGTCTTTGAGCACGTCATTGATCGCGCCAACACCGATCAAGAACAGTGTTTTTGGCGCCACGCTGGGCTACTGCTTGCTCATTTGGTTACAGGTGGCACATCATATTGACGCGGCGTTTGTCATCGCAATTGTCCTGTTGTTAGCCAATGGCCTCCTACGGGATTATTACAACATGGCTTATCGGGACGAACTAACAGGCTTACCACAGCGACGCGCGCTTAACGAACAAATGCTAGCGCTTGGTCGCCACTATACTTTAGCCATGTTGGACGTTGATCATTTCAAAAAATTCAACGACGCCCACGGTCATGACATTGGTGATCAAGTTCTACAAATGGTCGCCAGCCAAATAAAAAAGGTCACCGGCGGCGGCAAGGCTTTTCGGTACGGCGGTGAAGAGTTCACTGTCGTGTTCTCGGGCAAAGACATCGATGAAGCTGAGTTCCATTTGGAAAAAGTCCGCGCTGCAATCGAAAATTACGAAATGGTTATTCGTCAGCAAGAAAGAAGTGAAGAAAAAGATAATGGGTCTAAGAGTCATCGTAAAAAGGGTTCATTCAGAAGGGCTGACCAGAAGGTATCCGTGACAATTAGCATCGGCGTCGCGTCACGACAGTCAAGAAACGAATCGCCAGATGACGTGCTGAAATTTGCTGACGAAGCACTTTATAAGGCTAAGGGCGGGGGACGAAATCGTGTCTCACTGGAGCCGGCGAGAAGCTGATTGCGAGTAAAGAATTAAAACACTGTTCGAATTTCTTCAAACTACCAGGGTAGAGATCTATCGGTACGCAGCGAACCCCTAAGCTAGCACGCTCTGCATCCAACCCATTACATTTTTCGTGACCTCATCCCTGTTCGTTTCATTCAACATTTCATGACGACCGCCCGCATAAACCTGACGATCTATTTTTTGAATGCCCGCCTGGCGCCATAAGGACTCCAGCAAATTAATCCCCTCCATATTATTGTTGACCGGATCCGCGTCTCCCGCCAACAGCAGCACAGGCAAGTCCTTTCTAATAAGAGCAATAAGCTCGGGATCAATTCGGCGAGTATCGGCTCGATCAAATCCGTTACGAATTGTTTGTCCCTCGAAGCCACAAAGCGGGTCTGAAATGTATCGATCAACTTCCTCGACATCGCGACTCAACCAATCGTAAGGGGTTCTTGCTGGCTCAAAAATACTGTTGTATTGCGGCACGGCATCTTCGGGCTTTCTGGCTGTCGTCCCTGAAAGAATAAGCATGTCGATCTTGGCGGAACTTCGTTGAACAAAATGCTGTGCCGCCGCGGCACCCATACTGTGAGAAAACAAAATGATTGGCTGCCCCGTTGTCGCGGCCGATACAGCAACCAAGTCAACTAGCTGGTCTAAATCACTCACTAAACCGTCCCAGCCACCGTCGCCAAAGTCGCCGAAACCTTGTGGACCCAGCGTTCGTCCATGGGCGCGATGATCTATACCCCAGACATCGAAATGAACATCATTAAGCGCTTGCGCAAAACGTGCATAGCGACCGATGTGCTCCGCCATGCCATGCGAGATAACAACGATGGCTTTGGGCTTTTCCACCTGCCAACGCGTACCGTGCACTTCGAGCGCGTCGCTTTGGGACTGAAACGAGAAATGATTCATGACTATTGGCTCTAATTAGCGAACTTAACGTTGTCTCGTCAAGCATGGCCTAACACTTAGAAAATGACGACCCAGTGAGCTTGATAAATGAATAACGATGCTATCAGACCAACGGTTCATCGCCAATCTTAAGAATTTGTGTGCAAGAGCATTGACATGACTAGCCTTACATAGAACCATGACTTCCTTTTATTCAGGGCAGTACCAACATGACGGACTCAACCAGCAGCAACTATGATTTCTTAGTCAGTAAAGCCGATCTCGCTAGCAACATCTTGAACGAGGTTGTCTCACGCGAGATAGCGGATGGTGAAGCTTTATTGTCCGTCGACAGATTTGCCATCACAGCTAACAACATCACCTATGGCGTAGCCGGCGATATGATTGGCTATTGGCAGTTCTTTCCCGCCGATGAACCCTTCGGTCGCATTCCTGTATGGGGTATCGGTACGGTTCAAGAATCAAAGGCACAGGGTGTTGAAGTTGGCGCTCGCTACTATGGATACTTCCCCATGAGTTCTAACCTGGTCGTCAAACCCGGCAAGGTTGGCGCCCACAGCTTCGCCGATCAAGCGGAACATCGACAAGCACTACCACCTGTCTACAATCAATACGCCTTAATGACAGATGAAAATGGCTATCCCGCCGCGCACGACAACTATCAGATGGTCTACCGACCGCTGTTCACTACCTCTTTTGTGATCGACGACTTTTTCTTCGACAACGATTTTTTCAACGGAAAACAAGTCGTACTTTCTAGCGCTTCCAGCAAAACGGCTTTTGGAACCGCATTTCTCCTGAAGGACCGAGACATCAAAACAATTGGCTTAACCTCAACCAACAACAAAGCGTTCACTGAAGGTTTAGGTCTCTACGATCAGGTTGTTACCTATGACGATGTAGCGGCAATGGACAACGCCGTACCGACGATCTATATCGACATGTCAGGTAATCGAGCAGTGCTTGAAAACATTCACAATCACTTCGCCGATCAGCTTGTCTACAGCTGTGGTGTTGGCATTACGCACTGGGAGTCACGCGACGGTGCAGATCCGCAGTCGCTGCCGGGCGCGAAGCCACAAATGTTTTTTGCACCCAGTCAAATTCAAAAGCGCAATGCAGACTGGGGACCTGCGGAATTTCAGTCCAAGTTATCTGAATCCTGGTTACGCTTCATCGACAAGGTGGATAGCTGGGTCACAATCGGCGAAACCAGTGCACCGGCTAGCTTAGAGAATGTCTATCTAACAGTACTGAATGGTCCTGCCCCTGATCATGCGTATGTTCTTGTCAATGACTCGTCTGTGACAGTTAGTCCCCAACAATGAGAAATAGTCGCTTGATTTAGTTTAATGACATTTATCAAGCGGCAAATCTCTGTCTCAACACGCCCATGACGCGATGAATCAACCCTACTACTTGTCATCTATTTACATTAACATTTGGTCAACCTTTTCTTGAGAAAGAGTACATCAGGTTTATGACATCGGTAACCTACGCAATCGTTTTCGGCGGTGACATCGTTGAGGGCTTTCAAGCTATCTCGGTTAAAGCCCACATGGCGAAATTGCTCAAAGCCGACGCCGCTAAAATGCAGATACTATTTTCAGGCAAACCCATTGTAATGAAGCGTACTGCTGATAAAGCGGAAGCGACAAAATATGGCGCCGCACTGAAGAAGATTGGCGCAGACGTTAAAGTCAGAATCATTAAGCCAACAGCGCCAACGCCACCATCAGCTGCGCCAGGCAGAGCGCCTGCTGCACAGGCACCAAACGCCAAAGCGCCTCGCGCTAAAGCCCCAGAAGTCGCGGCACAAGCAAAGGCGCCTCGAACAATAACGCCTCAAGAAGCTAAAACACCCGTCGCCAACAAATCGGCATTGCCTGCAAAGCCCATTGCGGCAGTAAATTTTTCTCTTAAAGATAATGAAGGGAACCTTTTCGACGCAGCGCCTGACGTGCCGACACCGGCACTCGATTTGAGTCAATTTGCACTGGCGGAAAATGATGGTTCGCCGATCATCGAGCCAAGCGAACAGACCGAGCGACTTGATCTTGATTTGAGCGCATTGAGTGTTGCCGAAAATGACGATACGCCCTTAGCTGCACCTGAACCCGAAGTAGAAAAAATTCAGGCCCCTGATTTTGGGCTTGATGAACCCGGCGCCGCACTCGCAACAATTAAAGAACAGGTTGAACGTGCCAACCCAGACACTAGCGGCATGTCTTTAGCCTTTGCTGGAACAGATTTACTCAATGAAGAGGAAAAGGATCAGGGTCCCCCGCCTGTATCACCGGACGTAAGCAAGATCAATCTAGTGCCGAATTTCGACTAGCTAGCCAGCAATCAAATGTCCGCCACTTCTAACGGTATAACGTCATCGCCTTCAAACTTTACAAAAGGTGAAACCAAAATATAATGAAAAAAACGCTATTGGTTACAGGTGCGTCCGGCTTCATCGCGACCCACACAATTATTGAAATGCTAAATCATGGCTATAAAGTGCGAGGCACCGTGCGTTGTATGGACGGCACGGCGCAGGATCGTACTGAGGCAATTCGCGCCATGTTGAAACCTCACACAGCGCATATCGATCAACTTGAATTCGTTGCAGCAACATTGGACGAGGCGGAATGTTGGGACGCGGCGGTTTCTGGTTGTGACGCCATCTTGCATATCGCCTCGCCAGTGCCAATCAAGCAGCCAAAGAATCCCGATGAGATAATAACGCCGGCGCGAGAAGGTACGTTGCACGTTTTGCGCGCGGCGCAACGTGCTGGCATCCGGCGGGTCATCATCACATCCTCAGAGGAAGCCGTATCACAACGCGACGACGCCACAGCACGTCCACTGACAGATAAAGATTGGTCTGATCCAAATCGACATAACATCTCTGCTTACGCCTTAAGTAAAACGTTATCAGAAAAGGCTGCCTGGGATTTTGCTAAGGCGAACGACTTGGATCTTACCAGCATCAACCCCGTATTGGTCTTAGGGCCGGCTCTCGAGAAGGACTACGGCACATCTCTGGAGACACTGGTTTCACTGATGAGCGGCAAGTACCCGCTTATTCCCAAGTTGGGCTTTAGCATCGTCGATGTGCGAGATGTTGCCAGCCTGCATCGGATTGCGCTTGAGTCGCCCGCATCGATAGGCCAACGACTTTTGTGTAGCAGCGAGTTTCGTTGGTTCATTGACATATCGAAAGAACTCATCGAACAATTCCCATCATACAAACGCAAACTTCCAACACGCTCATTACCAAATTTTGTGGTTAAGTTGCTCGCGCCCTTCGACCCGATTATCGCCTTTATCGTTGACAGCCTTGAGAAGCGTGTTGAATTCGATTGCTCGCCGGCAAAGGCGCTAGGCTGGACACCAAGATCGAGTCGAGAAGCGATATCCGCTGGCGCGCTAAGCCTGATCGACCTTGGATTGGTATAAAGCCGAGCGAGAAGCCATCAAAGCTCATCTGACTCTGGCAGCGCGCATCTATCCAGCTATGCACCTCTGTAACTATTTGACTATGTGCCTATGTAACTATGCACCTATGCACCCATGCAGCCGGTTCTGCCTTGGCTGCAACCAGCGAGCATGGTGAGATTGAGGGTCAGCGAGTCAAACACAATGCGTCAGCTAGATGGCTTTGGCTGATGGCTTATCAATCTGATCATGGCGGTCCTGGTAGGCTCGCCAGCGCCGCACATCTTCGGGATAGTCCACATCCCAAATCTCTTTCAACAACGTGACTGAAACGCCTAATACTTTTGCTTGCGCGCTTGTCATCGTCGTTACGGCGTTTGTACTCCAAGGGATACCTTCAAACAGCGGCAACCAATCACCCCGCGCTAACCTGCCAGCTGACAAACCAATTAATCCATACCCGCCATCCTCAGCGGGACCCAAGACAACATCTGAATCTGCTAGAACATCGAATGCCTGTAAAATATAGTCTTGATCAATGGGCGGGCAATCGGTACCGATCAGCACGCTCGCGGTCCCGTCTTGTCCATCACCGAAGTTAAGCGCATTGGCCATACGTTCACCCAAATCTGCGCCCGCTTGTACAAACTTATCAAAACCAAAGGGCTGAAAGAAAGTATGCGTAAGGTCCGGCGCGCACCATAGCTCAACCTTAAGAGGTTCAGAATTTATCAACACACCCTGAAGTGTTTCACACAGTGCGAAGGTCCTCTCGGCGAGTTCGATATGGATATCCCGCGCGATGTCTGCCGTAAACTCGGGGATGAGGCGTGTTTTGACGTTACCGCTAACAGGCGCTTTGCAGAATATGATCAGTCTTGGCATCAATGCTTCTTCTTATAATATCGAGCGGCGAGTCGCTCGGGTGATTCACCAAAGAAATACAGAAGACGTATCCGCCACATTAATAGCAACGTTTTCAGAATCCCTTCAGATTCCCATTTGCGGCTAGAGGTCACAACCGGCAAGCGGATCACAAAAGGTTTCGAGAACCCATTCAATCGTTTACTGATTTCAATATCTTCCATTAAAGCAATGACCGGGTAAGGCACCCTTTTGAAGTCATCGCGCTTAACAAAAATGCACTGATCGCCGGTACAAATTCCCGTCAACCGAGCACGATGGTTCATCATAAACTCAATTAGGCGCAACGCTGCATGATCGCCTGAGAGACGCACATCAAAACGTCCCCAGCGATTTTTTGAAGGCCAGAAAGCGTCCCGTAATTGGTTGGCGAATTCAACTGGTAATGTCGTGTCTGCATGCAGAAATAATAAAATATCACCCTTTGCCTGCTCCGCGCCGGCATTCATTTGCAGCGCACGACCTGCACTGGATTCAACCAGCAAAACTGAATTGATGCGACGAACGATGTCCTGCGTGCCATCGGTGCTACCACCATCAACTACAATGATTTCATCAAGGGGCGACAGAATATCCGCTAGGCTACGACAGACTCGTTCGATTAAGACAGCCTCATTGAACACAGGTATCACAATCGAGATAGCAGGGTTAGATGCCTGCACTTTAGCAGTATCGAGCATGCTCAATCTTGGTACACAGGTCGTCAACAACGATCACACCGACGGCCTCTAACTGTTGCCGCGCGTCGTCATTGCGAATATCCAACTGCATCCAAAAGTACTTTGCGCCAATATCGATACTGGGTTGAACAAAGGGCATCACGTTTTCGCTGCGCTGAAACACATCTACCATATCGACCTTAACGGGCACCGATTGCAAATCAGGATAGCAACGCAGCCCCAAAACCTCTTCATAGGCTGGATTTATAGGGATGATTTCATAATGCGGCATCAAGTATTGCGCAACCTGAAAACTGGCTCTCGATGGATTAGCGGACAGACCGACAATCGCGATTGTTTTTGTATCGTGCAAAATTTGTTGAATATTCATGTGCGGATTAAGTCTTGAATTCCCGTTGGGATCAAGAACAAATTTTGATTATGATTCTGTTACAATCCCCACCATGCCCTGGTAGCTCAGTTGGATAGAGCATCCGCCTCCTAAGCGGAGGGTCGCAGATTCGAATTCTGCTCAGGGCACCATATATTTTGAATTCCCCAAAACAACACGCTATCCCGGACTGTTGTCTGTCTTAGCATCAACGCAATCACGTCAAATTGAGACACTTTTTTTGACAGCTCGATGTAATCCCCTATTAGACGCGTGTAGACACGAAGCCTTAACATCTGAACAACGTCCATATGGTTTAGATCAATCCTCTTGTGCTAACATTTAGACTTGCTTTTGAGGGCTAGGCTGATCATTAAATTAATAGAAGTAAACTGTGATATTTGTGAGAGCAAAGATTCCGTTGAATTGCTCGCGCTACACGGCAGCGCCTACCATCGATGCGAATCCTGCGGATTAGTCTATGCAAAATGGGTTGCAGAGGACTACGGGGACATCAATGAAACGGCATTTGCCGCTGAGATTGATGACTATGCTGCTAAGATAGCATCGAGAAATGCTGAGTTTCGAAAGAAACTCAAGATGTTTGACCGCTACCGTACTAATGGGAACTTCCTTGAAATTGGCTGCAACGCTGGTGCTGTTTTGGTCGCGGCAAGAGACAATGGTTGGCAGGTGAAGGGCGTCGATATCTCAAGTACTGCATCTGGCTATGCGAGAGAGAAAAACGGTTTGGATGTGCATACAGGCACAATCGAGACTGCAAATTACCCTGATGACTATTTTGACGTTATCTACAGCAATGCCACCTTAGAGCACATACAACATCCACTATCTACTATGCGAGAATGCCGTCGAGTATTGAAACCCGGCGGGGTCTTGTATGTCTGCACGGTTGCCTGGGATTGTTACACAAGAGAAATACTCGGTGAAAACTGGCTACTGCTGCATCCGACGCATCATATTCACCTGTACACACCAGAGAACATCAATTCCTTATGTCAGTATAGCGGTATGACTCTCGCCAAAGTTTGGACCACCGGCGCGAGGGTAAAAGCCAACGCAGTGGGTTCCAGCTTTCAAACCCCGTGGTACATGAACCTCATGAAAGGACCTCTTTCATTGATGACACGTTTCACGAAAAAAGGAGATTCAATTAATTTCATCGCGACAAAATAATGAGGACACTAGGTGCGTTGTTAGTTAATTCAACGCAGTATTCCAATATCACTAATCTTGATTACCAAACTTTCCGCCACGCTCTGTCGACCAATCTATGACCAGCAATACGTGACGATCAATAACATTCGCTGTATATGCTTACCCCCTATCGTTACCAAGCTAACTATCCGTATTCTTGATTAAATCAATGTTCTCAAGACCGGCTGCTGCAGATTGATAGTGCATAGCACATAAACCACCATCAACTAACAGATGCTGACCGGTTACAAAGGTTGAATCATCACTGGCGAGAAATACCGCCATGTGGCCAATATCATCGGG
>MEHZ011649581.1_pt1 | contig 34227 bp, 47 predicted proteins | sample 897221 | NCBI WGS metagenome assembly MEHZ01 (sample SAMN05514161, study PRJNA337945) | marine metagenome | isolation source: marine surface water | place: Arctic Ocean | collected 2007-12-13 | reverse complement strand
CTTGTTCTAAGTAAATTTCGTTATTTGCAAATGCAATAGTGCTTGTTAATAATAATGCTAGTAGTGTTGTTTTCATATCAATATTTATAAAAAATGATATGAATATTATTATTATTCAATAAAATTCCACAAGCCTTTTTGATCGCCTTGCAACATTAAGTCTATTATACATGCATCGATAGCTTTCCTTGTTGCAATTGAAACCCTTTCATTTCTTGCATAACCTATTTCTGCCTCACCGTAATCATTAAAATCTCCTAAACCTAATTCATCTGTATCAAAATACTTAAAAAATGTTGCACCAGTACTAATACTTAATATAGTTTTACTAACTGTAGATGATAGTAATATTTGACCTGAATTAACACTAACAAATCTCATTGAAACTGTAACATTATCTTTTCTATACTGTTTTGAAGCTCCAATACCTAAATAACTAGCTCCAATACCACCAGATACAATATTACTTTCATATGAAATAATACCCCCTTCAACTATCATACCAGCAAATAATAAAGCACCTAAATCTTCTTCACTATCATTAAAAGACCTTCTATTAGTTTTAATAATATTTCTTTCATTAAGTAGATTAGCAAGGTTAGCTCTTTCAACTACATTAAACCATTTACCATTACCTGCTTCTATTAATGATTCTATTACCCAAGCTTCTCCCCCTTGTGTAACTGCAGATGAAAACGATGCATAATTATCTGATGTCTTTCTTTGACCAGTTTTATCATCAAATGAGTAAACTGCAACAAATATAGGAGCTTCTTTAACATCTTTCATATCACCTTGTTTAATCATATAAGGTGGTTTTTGAACCCAAGGAGGATTTTGTATTGGTGTAGATATACAACCTACCATTAACAGTAAAGTTAAACTAATTAAAATTTTAATCATGGTGTTTCAGTTGCAACTGGTGGTATATAAAGAGAGCCGATTGGTATTACAATACTAGTAGATGAACCATCAGTTAAATCATTTATAGTTAAATATATTTGATCATCAGCAGATTTATACCAAGTAATTGTACTATCTTCTATAGAAAAGGTACCGGTTTCTAGACCATCATCTGCAAATAATTGTTCAGTAACTTGTTTGGCTAATTCGGAATAAATTCTAGCCTGCAGACTGGACATAAATGTATTAACAGCAGATCTATCTTCCGCTAATTGAGCTTGTAATTCAGCTGATTCTATTTCATCCTCAATAGATTTTTTTCTATTAAATGAAATTTGTTCTAAAGTAATTTTATGTGCAGAATAACCTACCCCTGTAAAGGTTGGAGATTTAAATTGAAATATCATTTCACTACCAAATAATGCTAATGGTAATAATAAACATAGAATAATCTTATTCATAAAATTATTTATAGGTTACTTCTTTTTTTTCAATAATTCTTCTTCTTTTAACTTATATTCCTTTTCCATTAATTCTCGTCTTTCCTTTTGTTGTAAAATCATTTTTAATTTTATATTAAGACGAATCATATCATTATCTAACATCCGGACTTTATCTATTAGACCTATTAAAGTTTTTTTAGATGAACTTATTGTAGGTGAAATTTCTTTTGTTACCCATTTCCATACATAATAGACAAAATAACCTAAACCAATAGCAGCTATAACAGGAAATCCAAAGTCATTAACTAACTTTGAAAAATGGTCTATCATTTGATCATTCATAGTTAATCCTTTCTTGCATCTTCCTTGCCTTCCGCTGCTGCTATTCTATCTAAATTAGGTTCAACATTAAATGCATGTGATATTAAAGTATCAATTTTAACTATTTCATTAGTCATTACATCTACCCTATTTTGTAAGCTACCTATCATACCACCTAAACCTGCTACCGATCCTTGAACTCCATTCAATATAAATTTTAAAATAATGAATATAAATAGACCACCAGCTAAGGCACCAGCGATTGGAAAACCTACTTCTGTTAAAAATCTAATAAACCCACTCATATAGAATATTTATTAAATTTGACTAGTTGAAATATATATTATAATTAGTAAATATTAGCATTAAATAAAGAACTGGGTATATGGAACAATTAATTTTACATTTAACGGGTGATTATCTGTTACAAAGTGACTGGATGGCACTTAATAAGATTAAGAATAGTAGAGCAGCAGCAACGCATGCTTTAGTTTATTCGATACCATTTTTATTATTACAACCTTCATTAGAAGCTTGGTTTATAATATTTTTTACCCACTTTTTAATTGATCGTTTTGCAATTGCAAAGTATATAGCATTTGCTAAAACTAAGGTAGCTCCTTGCAAGTGGTGGCCATCGTGGAAAGATTGCCATGTTAATGGTTATAATAAAGATATACCTGTATGGTTATCAACCTGGTTGTTAATTATCACTGATAATACAATCCATTTAATTATTAATTATTTAGCTTTAAAATATCTATAAAAAAACCTTACTATAATTTATAGTAAGGTTTGTATAAAGAAGATAATTAAATTACTTTTTAGCTTTAGCAGCTGGTTTCTTAACCTTTTTAATTGCAGATTTCTTTTGCTTTGCTTTTAGTTCTTTTAGCTCAGCTTCTGCCTTTGCTGCAAGTTCTTTTGCTTCGTCTACTAATTTATTAACTTCTTCTTGGTTGTTTCTCGCTACGAGTGCGCCTACGACGAACCCTACGACGAATATTACTACATTTATGATCATAAGAATATTATTTAGTTACACCTTCTTTGGTTTTCCAGAAATATTCATCAGTATCTCCTAATCTATACTCGTACCCGCTTTCTACTTGATAATATTTTGTACTAACTTTAAAATCTGGCATCTTAGGTTTTTGTGGAGTTAGAGAATTATCGTAAACTCTCATTCTGTTATTTGGATATAACGCATATTGACCATTTTCTAATTCTATACAGTTAAATGATTTATGTTCATCTGGTACCTCTGCTGTAGAGTAATCAACACGGTCTGGGTCTGGGTGATAATTATCTAAAGTAAACATATATGTACCTTTAACAACTTGATGACTTCTTGTAAAAACTTCGAAGTCCATTGAACCGATAAACTGCTTATATATTGCAACTACCCCGTAATCCATACAATTCCAAAATTGTAAATCTTGTAAAGGTAAATCTGGTTCAGGTGTTTCTGGAGAAGAAACAAATGCTGATATTGGTAGTTTATCAAAAAGAGCTCCATACTCCGGTAGGTATGTTTCAAAATAGAATGCTCTACCAGGTAATGATTTAGCACTAACCCAATGACCTTCTACAAATTCACCATGACCTTCTTCACCGTCATGTAAATATTCTTTCCTAACATAAACTTTTGCATTAGGTAGATTACAAATTAATTCACTCATGTAATATGCTTACTTGTATAAATTAGACTTTCAATGCTTTATCCCATATGACTAATTGCAATCGTGGGCTAAACTTAAAGTTATGCTTCTTACATAATTCAGCTACCATAGCCGATTTGGCCGTATGCTCATCTCTACTACCTGCACAAGGCATTAACCATACATTTTCAGGATTAACTAAACCGTTATCGATATATTTTTCAAATAATTCCTTTTCATCTTCTTCATTATTAATAACGAACTTAAAACATTCATTATGACTATTATGATGAGCAATAACTTCAGGTTTATATCGACGACCTTCAGGGTCTCCATTATTACTCATCTTAGGAGATAGAGTAAAATCAGCATTAAAATCATCATACCATCTATCTAAAGGTTTAAGAGTACTATTAGATTCAAAATCTATTTTAGGTATAAAACCAAATCTTTCAACAAACGTATCCATCCACGTTAATAACCTTTTCTGCTGTAATAGAGGTTCTCCACCCGTAATTTTTAGTAATGCTCCTCTCTTTAACTCCTTATCAAAACCATTATTTTCATAAAAGTTATTAAGCTCATCATATGTATATCTATTTTTTATAGACCAAGATACGAATGAATCACAACCATGAGGTGAATCAGGTGATGCAAAACCTTGACAAGTTAAATTACACATTGCAAGTCTCATAAAGACTGATGGCCAACCGATATATTTACCTTCACCTTCAACAGTATAAAATACATGATCATCACTTAAGGATAAAACGTCATTACTCATACTATAATTATATAACAGTTCCTTGGTGATATCAACATAGAGTATTGTATTTATCGTTTTTTAGCCCATTTTTTTAACTATTTGTATGTAGGGTTGTACTTATAAATATTAGTATATGCCAAAAACATCAGCTACCCGAAAGAGGGTAAAATCGGTAAAGAGACGAGTTCCAAATTATATAGATTCAGTCTCTGATAGTACAGTCGAACAACCAAATGTAAATTGGGATTTAGACTTCAAAATAAATGAAGACTATAAATTGACACCAAATCAGGTAGATTTTTTAGTTAAAGCCTTAAATCAAGATACCCGAATGTGTATGGTCGACGGTCCAGCAGGTACAGCAAAAACATATCTGGCTGTATTAACAGCATTAAAAATGCTAAATAGAAAACAAATAGATAATATAATTTATATTAGGTCTATTGTTGAAAGTGCTTCTAGAAGTATGGGTGCGTTACCAGGTGAGTTAGAAGAAAAATTTGCTCCATGGTCAATGCCTTTGATTGATAAACTTGAAGAAATAACAACTGCAGGGGCTGGTGGTAATCTAATGAATAAAGGTTATATTAAGTGTATACCGGTTAACTTTACAAGAGGTCTTACATTTAAAAATGCTTGCGTTATTATTGATGAAGCGCAAAATATGACAAATTCCGAACTAACTACTATTTTAACACGTTTTGGTGAGGATAGTAAATATCTAGTGGTTGGAGATACACAGCAAGCTGATATCGGTGTAAAAAGTGGGTTTAAAAGCATATTAAAAGCTTTTAATGACCCGGTATGTGAAGATGAAGGTATATCGACGTTTAAATTTGATGAAGAAGATATTGTTAGAAGTAAAATTTTAAGATTTATCGTCGGAAGACTCAACACTATCCAATAATTCTTTCATAGCTTGAGCAAGACCTACCTGTTGTAAATTAATATTAGGTAGGTCTTTTTTTTGTCCCTGTTCTTGAGGTTGAGATACCTCTACCATCTTACTAAACACATCCTGTTCTAGTTTAACTTGTTGTGGGTCACGTTCTCTAGTAGAAGGTATACCGCTAGATATACCAGTTTGTATAACAGGGTTTTTGTTTACATTATTTTGATAAACGTCCCCTATATCCATTACTAGTTACCCCATGAAGTACCAGCGAACGGGTTACCAATACCTTTTGATGTTTGGTTATATAGAGGAGGTGTTTTCGGACCTTGATCTTCTACCGGTTCATTTCTAACTTCATCATTAATAATAGCTGAGGCTTCTATTTCCTGTTCTTTTAGTTCATGGAGACTTTTAGCAGTATCTACATTTTGAAGATGGCCTTCATCTTTAATTGTATTCAATAATTCTTCATATATAGCACTATTACCTTCATGCTCCCAAACTTCTACTTTAATAACTCTTACACGGTTATTAGTTTGTTCGGTTACAAGCTTATTTGCATTTTCATATACCCATTCAGCAGTTCTTTCAATACCAACACCTTTATCAGCAATACGTAAATCAATCATACCCTTTTCAGACATTAACTTAAATGTATCTAACTCTGGATCATCAGCAGCTACTACAGTTGTATGGTCATATTGCTTCTCTAAAAGATTTTTAATCTCTTTACAACCACCAAAATCATAAATCCAATTCTTTTGATCTAATTCATCTGCTGTAAACCATAACTTACATTGTAATCTATAGCCATGAATTAATTTACAATGACTGTCTGCTCTCCACTGACGAAAGGCTGTACTACCCATCGGTATAATTTTTGTTGATACATATCTCATACTATTATTATGATAACAATTTAATGAAAATCAACTTTTTTTTAAAATAATAGTTGACTCTAGAAAAAAAAATTTTATAATATCTTTAGATAAGAGAGAAGGGACGAGATAATCATCTATATCTTTTTATAATATCCTCAAAATTTTCTTCACTTGAATCTAAAGGTAATTCTTCTTGAGTAGGTTGCTGTAATTGATTTGCAAATCTGTATTGATTAACATTATTCTTATCTTTTAAAGTCATCATACCAGTTTCTTGATCTATATCTTGCAAAATATATGCTGCTCCACTAGTACCTTTAACTTCTTTACCTATTTGATCTCTAAATCTGTTAGCTTGTCTAATCATTTCTGATCTTTGTTCTTCTAAAGATCTACCAGCTTGTGATGCTGCAACTTTTAATTTATCCATTACATTTCTAGGACTTAATTTTGGACTTCTTTTAGAACCTGGTTGTCTTTGCTGGCTTTTCATACCTTCAGGTATATTATCAAAAAGAATTTTATGTACTTTTGGATCTTTTGTTTGACTTTGTGATTTAATATATTTTATAAAGGAATTAACTTCATTAGGATGCTTTTTAAATATTGGTGTTAACTTATTTGTAGCTAAAGTTACTATTTCAACATCAGTTGGTTTACCATAATTATCATCTTGTAATAAAAATTTTATATAGATATCTTTATCTGTTTTATTTTTTGGATCTGTAAAAAATTTACCAATTTCTGGAGCTGATTGACTTGTACCATCTATAAAAGTTTTTTCTGTTTGTTGAGCTATTTCTTTTTTAGCCGCTTCTTTACCTGCTTCAATATCAACACCTTTTATTGCAGCATCAACCTTTTTCATACCGTTTTTATAATCTGCGTCTTCAATTGAAGTTAACTGTTCACCTCTAGCTAATTTATCATATGCATTCTTAAATTTAAGATCACCCATATAAACTTTTTTCAATTCTGGGCTCATTTCAGATTTTCCTTGTATACCACCACCTTTTAATTCTTGTTGTTGTTTTTTTGCTTTTAATTCTTCTTGCTTTGCTAAAGCTTCTTGTTTTCTAGCTTCTGCACTTCTCATTCTATACCCTCTAGTACCAGGAATAGCTGCAGCAGCTCTATTTAAAAAACTACCTACACCAGAACTAACAGGTCCTGGAGAAGATGGTCCTCTAATTTCGTTAATAACTTTTTGAAATTTTGTTTTATTAAATCTTTCTAATTTAATAGCTTTTTCAGGAAAAAATTTTTTTTCAACTTTCTCAAATAATTCTTTATCGGTCATTGAAATATTTAATCTATACGGTATAATAGATATATGTCCGATAAAAATAATAATTATGAGTGGTTAGGTGATGATGTAAGTGAAAGTGAACTTACTGGTGAAAAAGATATTATTGCAAAAGAATTAATGGGTGAAGAATATAGTAAGGGTTATTTTCCACCTATTAGAGTTTATGATAATAAGGTTAAAGCTGATAGAAAATATATTTCATCGCTACCTGACCTACAGAATGGACCATCAAGTTTAATTCAAGGGGCTGCAGTACCTATTCAACAAGTAGGTATACATAATTTTAAGTTACCTCTAACATATAAGAAGAGAGATGGTAAGACCATTAATCTTGAAACTAGTGTAACTGGTAGTGTTAGTTTAGAAGCTCATAAGAAAGGCATTAATATGTCTCGTATAATGAGAAGTTTTTATGACCATAAGGATGATATTTTTAGTATTAATAATATTAAAGATGTATTAGAGTCGTATAGAGAGAATCTTAAATGCTTCGACTCAAGAATTATGCTTAAAATTTCATATCCTATTAAGCAAACTAGTTTACGTAGTGGGTTAGAAGGTTATCAATATTATGATGTAGTATTTGAAGGTGATGTAACTAAGGATGGAGAATTTAAGAAGTATATTCACTTTGACTTTGTATATTCATCTGCATGTCCTTGTAGCTTTGAATTGAGTGAGCATGCTGAGAAGTATCGTAACCGTGCTACTGTACCTCATAGTCAACGAAGTGTTGCAAGAGTTAGTGTTAAGTTTGACGATATGTTATGGGTAGAAGATATACAAGAGTTATGCTTAGCTGCTTTACAAACTGAGACTCAAGTTATGGTTAAGAGAGAAGATGAGCAAGCGTTTGCTGAACTAAATGGTTCTAATCTAAAGTTTGTTGAAGATGCGGTACGTTTAATGTATGAAAAGCTTAGTAGTGAGTCTCGTATTAAAGACTTTAAGATTGTAGCATCTCATAATGAAAGTCTACATAGTCATAATGCTATATCAGTTATAGTTAAAGGTGTTGAAGGAGGATTTTCAGCAGGTGTTGCAAGAGATGTATTTGAAACTACTGGTTTAAGATAATTAATCTAAATTACCTTCTTTACTTACATCGATCACACCACCAAGTTGTTCAATAAACTCTTTACCTACGAGTATCTTATATTCATTATCTTCTCTTGAACCTATAGAGAATTTAGTATTAGAATAGGTCTTACCACCGATTTCAATATCAAATTCAACAACAGGACGGTTATCAATAGTAGGCTCTCCATCTGGACCTGAACCTACATTTATATCGATATATTCTTTAATAGGTTTAGTTAAGGTTTTATTATTAACTGTTTCAAAAGTTACCTGTTCTCTATTGTCTTGAATATTAATACCATGCAAGACATTATAAGCCCCGTTGCCGCTATCAATCTTAGCTTCAACGGGACCCAATTCTTTAAATGTTATAGTTTCTATCAAACCGAGAGGTTTATTAGACTCAAAGAATTTTTTAAAAGTAATCACATTATTATTTATGCTTTATCAGCATTCTTTACATCTTGTATATCTTTTCTAATAGCTTTTGTTAGTTTAGCTATTTCTAATAATGCTTTTCTTGCTCTTGTACCTGCAGCAGCAACACCCTTTTCATTAAATTTTTGAATTTCTTCATCAAAAGAATTAAACTGCTCAGTTATATTTTTAATATTTTCTTCATTCATAATAATCTATTTAACCATTATAGTTAAAAATACCATACCACGAGTTTCTATAATCTCCTAAAAAACCATTTTTATACAAATAACATATATCGTAATCGGGATTATAATTTGAAACAATATCAATTTCATAATCTTTATATAAGTTGGTAATTTCATCTAAAATAGGTATAAATACTTTTCTATTAATATTTAAGTTTGCTTTATTTAAAGTAAAGGAATTTTTTTCTTGAAATATTTTATAAAAATAACTTTTTTTAATATCATCAGTTATAATTTTTTTATGTTTTTTGGTACCACAAAAAGCCAAATTAGTTACGATTGTTATTTTTTTAAAGTTATTATTCTTTATTTTTTTATCTATAAGTTTTTTATAATCAAAAAATATATTATTTTTATATGTAATTTCTTCACCATACCAATTAATAACATGGTCTCCTAATCTAAAATAAATTACTAATTCATCATCATCTGGTAGTATTAAACTATTTAAATTATTTTTAATATATTTATCAATTGATATTTTTAATAAAGGGCCTGAATAACCTGGTTCATATAATTTTTTTAATATATAAGGGTGTCTAAAATATATACCTAAAATAGTGTTTTTGTATTTTCCATCATACGCTAAATTTTTTCTATTTATTTTAGTATATGGGTCATAAGTTTTATTAAAATCACCAATCAATATATTAGCTACATTATAATCTAACATATCTTCAGTAATTTTAATTTTATTATATAATTCTTCGCTTTTTTTCATTTTACCCAATTATTATCACATAGATGTATACCATAAACATCATCATAATATTTTAAATTTTTTTTAGTTATTATTTTATCACTAATAACATCCACATCATCACCAACTGTAAAGTTTTTTGTTAAAAATGCAGGACCTGCAACTTCCATATTATCATATACATTATTATATTTCTTATTATTACCATTAGTATGTAATTTTTTAATAAGTTTTTCTAAAAATTTATTTTTTGGAGATGAATACATAATCATAGGGTCTATATATTTTTCATATTTTTTTACTGAAAAATAATCATTTATAGCTTTTTGAGAAAAAAGACAACACTTACCTTTAGATAATAATTTAGTAATATCCTTTTTAATTATAATATCTAAATCTAAATACAAACCACCATATTCATAAAGATAAAAATATCTAACTGCATCAACCCTATTAATATAATGATTGTAATTTTTATATATTTTATAAAAGGATGGGTATTTATTTTTTATAAAAAAATCATTTTCATCATCTGTCCATAGTTTATAGTTCCAATCTTTAAAAAATTTTTTATTTTGTATTTTTATTTTTAAATATTTTGCTGGTAATATTTCAGTAGACCAACTTTGATGAATTGTTTTATATATCATTTATATCAATCCTTTCAGCACTGTAAAAATTTTTAAAACCTTTTAAGTTTAATATTTCTTTATAAAGAGGGGTTTCATAATTATATGGAAAACAGAAATTATCAGGTATAAAATCTAAATTTTTTATAAATTCATAATGCATTTGTTTATTATCTTCAATAATACATTCAACACAATCAGCTGTCTTCAATTTATGGTAATGGCTATGGCAACCGATATAACAATTTGGTTTATTAAAAATTTCTTTTATTTGAGACCATTTCATATAATTAGTAAAATTACCTTTAAAAGCTTTTTTGTGAGCATTATAAGAAGTTATATAAGTATTATCTTGTTTTGTAGTTTCTTCACAAACTATACCACTACTAATAAAAAAATATTTATCGGTATTAATTTTTAACAACTCATCTAAAAATAGATATTGAGTATATAAACCATCATCGAATGTTAAAATATAATCTTCTAAATTTAAGTTTAAAAAATCTTCTTTAAACTCATGGATCATTAAAATAGGTTTCATTTAAATATCTTTTTTATATATACAAATAAATGGTTCTGCTTTTTTATTACCTGATATACTACCAAAATAATTATCTCTATATTTAATAAAATTTACATTCAAAGGATCAGGTAAGTTATTAATTTCTGTTTTATATCTTTTTATACATTTATATTTCTTTTTTGAGTGTTTAGATATATCTATAAAAGTATTATAATTTACATTTTTAAATGACCATTCCGTACTACCTGGTATCGGAAATTCATATAAAGCTTCAATTGTACTATTATTTCTCGGTCTACAGCTTACTTTTACTGCTTTTGATAGGGTATAATGGTCAATATGTACATCGTTTTCATGGTTTGTAAAAACTATTTGTGGTTTAACTTTATTAATGATTTCATTTAAGTAGGAAGTAATTTTTATATGTGGTATGGTATCTAAACTAACATCATCAAAATTATTAATATATAATTTTTTTATACCTAAAGTTTTTATATTTTTATGTAAAGCTTTTATTCTTTTATTTTCTACATATTCTTTCCCAGGTTTATTACCTTTGCATAATATACATAGAGTTATATCATTATTTTTAGATAACTTACTGATAGTACCACCCATACCTAACTCTGCATCATCTGGGTGTGCTGCAATTATTAAAATATTCATTATTGAATAGTAATTGTATTTAATTAAATAACTGAATGAGTCAAATTAAGTATGATATAATAAAATTTAAAAATTTTAATATTATATTATCACCTCATAATAGAATATATTGTTTGGGAGATATATTATATCAAATATTTGATTATAAATATAGAATAAGAAAAATTTTAAACGACCCTGTATATAATAAAAGTTTAATTTTTAAATACTTAAATAAAATACATGCAAACGGGCTTAAACTTGAAAATGGTAGAAACATAAATTTTGGAATAGAAAAAAGACCCAATTTAAGTAAAAATCAAAAAGAAGCTTTAAAATGTTCTATTTATGATTTTTTAAAAGAAAATAATTTAAATTTTTATCGTGATAAAAATGAACTTGTAGTACATTTAAGATGTGGTGACCATATAGTTGATTCATCTGATGAAGTAATTACTTTTTTAAAAAAACATAAAAATATAACTTCAATAAAAATCGTAACATCTATTGTTTTTCTAGGTAAAGGTTACGTAGATGTAATACGTAAAATGTGTAAAATTAAAAAATATTCAAGATTTTTTAATAGTAAAAAATATAATTTATTAAATGATGACTTTACAAAAACGGAAATAAAAGTTAATAATTGTATAAACTATTTAAAATATTTTTTTAATAAAATTGAAAAATACAAAAAAATAGATATTAATATATCTTCAAACGAAACGGATATTGATTTTATTAATTTAGTAATGGCTGTTAATTTAATTGGGTCCGGAGATTCTGGCTTTTCGAAAGCTGCTATAGAAATGAATACATATTTAAATAATAATACAAATACGGTTTTAATGGATGTCGGTAAGCTTACATTGAACCGCGACGAAAAAATATATTTTAAATGATATTAAATTTTTATGTATATAATTTTTTAATATCCGATATTGTTTTACAATCGAGATTATGGTAATCATATATGATGTTTCTATCATTTATAACACTCAAAGTTTTATCAATAAAATTATTTAAAGTTAAAAAATAAATTTTATTGTTCATATCTTTTTCTGGAATTAAATCTAATCTAATTTTTTTCATTAATCCCTTTTTCCTTGTTTTATCATACACTCTAGGTATTCTTAAAATAATCCAATTATCATAATTATCTTGAATATATTTTTCCATTAATAACTTACTGTAACAATAAATGTTATTCGGAGCTTCAACCCCTTTTGTACTGGCAAAAATAAATTTAGCATTCGATTGTTTTGCAAGTTGTAACATATTAATTGTACCATTTATAATTACATCTACAACTCTATTACTATCTTTAAAATCAAAATCATCACTTGGCCCAGCAAAATGAAATATTTTATTTATATGATTATACTCTTTATATAATAAAACATCACCGTAATCATAATTTATACCTTTTATTTGGTTTTTTAAGTTACTTGCTAAAAACCCCTTTTCAGCTCCTGTAAATATATTAATCGATTTTGTCATATTTAGGATTAGTTTTAGAGAATAAAAACATGGTATCACATGAACACTGAGTAAGGGGACATTTAACACATTTAGTTAGATGTTTTTTATTAAGTTTTGTTATAGGTACAACTTCATTAGTACATGAATTTTTTATAGTACCGTCCATATTAATAGTGTACATTAATGATTTACAACTCCAACCTTTAAATCTATTAAGCTTATATTTATTAATGTCAGCTTCTGATAATATATATTGTCTTTCTTCATCATCAATATATTTGATATTGGTTGTTATTTCATTAGCATGTTCATTTAAATATAATGTTGCATTTTTAATACCTACACCTTTACCGTAATTTAATTTTTCCTGCTCCACCGGGTTAATGTAATCATGAAAATATTTCCAAAAATCATTTGTATAATTTGGGTCCCAACCCCCTACCGGGCCGGTACCAACACTTTGCAAAAAGTTAAGACTAATAAACACATTATTTTTTTTAAATTTATCAATAAGATCTTTTGTTTGCTTCCAATGTTTTTGATCATCTGGTAGATTTATATTTGAAAATATACTGATATATTCTAAATTATTATTTAAATCTATAACTTTTTGAATATATTTATTTCCACAATATTCAGGGTGATGAGATGCTTCTATAGTCAGTTTACTATTTTCTTTAACATCTAACTTTTTATAAAAATCGTAAGGTTTTGCTAAATTAGTAATTAAATCAACTTGTATACAATATTTATCCTTAACTGCTTCTGAGATAATATTTTCAATATCCGGGTGTAAAGTCGGTTCACCACCAAGAATTTCAATTGCATATGGAGTTTTAACCATTAACTTTAAAAATTTAATAGTGTTTTTCCATGCTTTAATAAAATGAGGTTTTTTCTTAAATGTGTTAAGATTAAAATTCATTGCACTGCAATAACTGCACCTATACTGACAAATATCAATAAGATTCCATGAAAACGTAATTAAATTATAATCTTTATCACCGGCTTCTTTAACATTATTAATATTTAAATTATCTAAATTTTTTACCATTTACAGTTATCCCAACCTAATCTTATAAAATTTGTTTTATTATCTTTAATAGATTCTGTTAAAGTGTTAAGAAATTCTGAACGTGTTGTAGGTTCATGACAATTAATATTGAGAGCATTCATTAGTTTATAATCATCATCAGGTAAATGACCTATACCACATCTATTATAACAACCGTTTGCACCGGCATTAACTAACGTTACATTTTTACCAAAATTAACCACACTAAATTTTAATTGTTCATAAGCACGTTGGTAAACAAAACCTGCTACCCCGTAAATAATTACCTTTTTACCTTGACTAGCTAACCCTCCAGCAACGTTTACCATATTAGTTTCACCAATACCAAAATTTAAACATCGTTCAGGGTATTTAGTTTTAAATTTTTCGAAGCTCCACATATCAGCATGTAAAAAATATAGATCTGGGTTGTTGTATTTTGATAAAAATATATCTAATGTATTTCTCATTTTATTTATAAACGTCTTTAAGATAAATATTAAGTTCACTTGAAAAATCTTCAAATGTCATTTCACGACCAGTAATTTTGAAGTTATTTACACCTTGTTTCATAAGTTGCTTTATTTGTGATATTTTTAAATCCATACCATAAGAATCTCCTAATTTTTCAATAACCTTTTTTTGACCAATATCTGGATCAAATCCTTCCGGTTTTTTATATGTAGATCTTTCAGATAACCAACACTCTTCTACTTCATACATCTTCTTTTTACCGGCATCGACCCACGGATTTTTATAAAGTATATTTTGTTTAGCTATTTCTTCAAAATGTATACCGTAATACGGGCAATTATAAATACATGTATCATTAAGCATAATTTCATATTTATTTTGGTCTAAATCTATAAATCTTTTATCAAATATATGTTCGCATCTGGGTACAATATAATCATATTGTTTTTCAAGTTGTTTATATAAATTAAAATCATCATCTGTCATTGGAACGTTTATCTTACCAAAGCTTGTAATTGATCTTGTATGCTTATATAAGGGATATTTTTCTTTGATATAATTAAGTAATGTTTCGTTTGCAGTAATTATAACATTACCCTCTCTATGAAATTTTTTAAGTAATTTATTACCTATTTTATCGGTAATATCAATAACTGGATTGGTAAATGTAAGTGCAATTGAAATATTATTACGGTAATAAAAATTTATAACTTTATCATCATAAGATATATCTCTATTTATACGACCACCATTCCATGGGCAATTATTAATACCATCATAAACCGTTATATCAAAATTTTTAATTATATCTTTATGTTTAAAAAAATATAATCTTAGTTCTTTACTTTTACTAAATGCGCCTGCTATATTAAATCTCATCACTATCGATAGTTTTATAATGCCACTTTACAGGGTCATCTTCCATATATTTTACACCTTTACCCTTTTTTGTTAAAAAATTAATTAATATAGGTTTTTTAATTTTATCTAAATTACTAAGCTTTTTTAAAATAGTATTTTTACAGTGACCATTTACTGTTATTACATGCCAATTATAATTTTGGGCTAACTTTATAACAGGTTCAACAGTTAAAACATTATTTGTATTACCTGTTACCTGATAATTGTTATTATCAATAGTTAATAAAATATTATTAATACAATTATGACCGATATATTGTATAGCTTCTAAGGTACTACCCATTTGCAAAGTCGCGTCGGTTATATTTACCCAAACTCTTTTACCTTTATTTGATAATGCTATACCGGAACCGACCCCTAATGCGTTACCCATTGTTTCCTCCCCATAATCAACAAAATCGATTTCATTATGCTTAACCCCTACAGAAAGATTATTTATATCTTTCAATAAACCCATTTTTTTCCATAATATATAATATGTTTGAGAGCCAAACGGTTTACCTAATACTATTTTATCTCTATATGGTACTATTATTTTGTTTTCAAATAAAAATTCTACATAGGTCGACATTGATAAAGCTGATGGTATATGGGTCAACCCTTTATCCCGTGAATAAGTAACTATTTCATTACTAATCATTTTATTTTTTTTTGTTTAAATAAAGAAACTTAATTTTTTCGTCATCGGTAAGCTCTTCTTTAATTCTTTTTTGTTCTAACTTTGTAGTATTAAAGAATTTTTCTTTCCATCTTGGAGCTTTAACCTTTTCTTTAAAAAACTTAAACACATGGTCGATTACACTATTAGATACATCCTCTGTTTGATGATTTCGAGCTAAATAAAATAATAACGCTAATTTTTTAAATGAATCATTAGAATATTTACTCGGTTCAAAGGAATGTATATTACTTTCAAAAACTATATTTGTTAAAATTATATTATTTACAGTCGCATGATGCCAGTGGTTTATAAACGCAAATTGCTCTTTAGTAAATTTATATCTACCATCTGATTTAATAAATGATTTCACCCAATCTGGTGATAATAATCTAGTATGTTCATATGTTTCATAAGATTTTGAAATAATATTTCTTTTTAAATAATTTCCAAGTTCTTCTGACATTGCATCATTTAATTTTAAATAAAAATTAAACGTTTTAATTATATTTAAAATACCTTTTTCTTCCGGAAAGTATTCAATTAAAAAATTATCTACCATCTTTAATAGAAGTAATGATAGATCACTACCGGATATATTTTCAATACAAGTTGACATATATTAATTTAATATTTTTTTTTGAAAAAACAAGCATCACATTTTTAATAATATTCATTTAAATTTTTCTACATAGAATTCACCTTTACAGCAATCCCATTTACATTTAGTATAGTTATTAACTTTAAAATTGAATATTTTTTCATTTTTTAATAAATTACCAGAAGGTAGTGTTAATGTATTTGCACAACACATAAAATAATTACCATCTCCGTTTATTATAATATATTTTTTACCTACGGAACATGTCCAGCCTTTAAATGATATACCCTCACTATAAAAATCATTAGTATTATATATTTTTACATCACCGTTAGAATGAGTTACTTCATAATTTTCATGAAACATATGTTCTTTATATTCTTCCATTAAATCTTTATAATAATTAGTTGAATTATCATAATCAATAAACCCGTGTATTAATTCCACTCTTTTAGAATAATCTTTATTTAAAAGTTTTTTACTATTTTTTATAATGTTATCTACTTGTGTTTTATCATGCTCAAGCATAATATCAATTTTACCTAAAACATTATTTTCATGTAGTATATCTATTTTTTTTAATAACTCATCAAAATCTTTTACAAATTTATCATGGTATGATACATTAATTTCTAATTTATTATGCTTAAATCTATCTATTAAAGACTTTATATATTTTTCACCTACCGATAAATTAGTTTGAAATTCTACTATTATATTTTTATTAAAAGAAAAAATATATTCAATAATGTCTCTGCATTTAGGGTGTGTTGTAGGTTCACCACCATGAAAATAAATTCTATAATTTTTATGTTTAATGTTTTTTAAAGCTATAGATATCGTTTTTTTAATATCTTCAAAATTATAATGATGACCATACTTCCAGTGACAATAACTGCAATCATAATTACAATAGTCTGTAATTCTTAATTGAAATTCATAAAAATCTTCACCTTCAAAATCATGAATACCTTGAAGACCGTTAGCTTTTAAAATTTTATAATCTTTAGGGTATATCATACATTAATACTAATTATATATGTGTTCCCACTTTTTTAAAGGTATTGTTTTACTTTTTTCTGTATGTTATTATGTATACCGCAAGTTAACTTACAGCTGTCACAATTAGTTTTATCAAATTTTGTAATACTTTTAACAAGTTTACTATTTATAGTATATTTAGGTGTATAATCGTTATTTTTAAATTTATTAGGCAATAAATTACAACAAGGATATATATAACCGTTTAAATCAAATAAAATAGGTAATTCATCTGAACCGGATCGGCATTTAAATTTATTTACATTTTTAAACGTTTTATTTATTTTCTTCCACGGCTTTTCAAATAGTGTTGATATATTATTTTCTTTACAAAAAGTTAGTATATCTTTTTTTTCTTCTCCCGTAATATAATCAAATAAAATTGTTTTATATACAGCCGTGCAATTTTTCATTAATGTTAAATGCTTTAAAGCTCTTTGCAAGTTACCATTTATACGATATTTTTTATAAGTTTCCTGGTAAAACCCATCTATTGAAAAATTTATAACATCTAATTTATTCATATATTTATCAATTTTAACCACAACCGGTAGTTGACCATTTGTATCCATTTGTATTAAAATGTCTTTTAATTTTATAAATTTAACAATTTCAATAATTTTTGTATGATATGTAGGGTCGCCGCACTTACCACGTAATACAACCTTGGATGGTTTATATTTGTTAATTATACGTCTCAATAATGTTAAAGGCATTTCTCGTTTTGATCTACCTTCGAGAAAACATCCAGGGCATTGCAAGCTACAATTTTCAGTCAATTCTATATCAATAACCATAATACTATTGCTTTACTCTATCAACCCATAAATCCCAATTACATTTTGTATATTTACATATACAACTAGTTGATGTTATCATTTTTATAAACCTATCATAATTAGTAAAAATATTTTGTTTTACGGTATCATAAAAATAACTACTCGTGCATTGGTTAAAATTGCCTTTATTATCGATAATAACCATTTTACTACCTGCATTGCATTTCCATCCATTAAAATTTAAATTCATTTGATATAATTCCGATGCATCTTTTATACTTATATCTCCATTATCAATACTTATTTCATAATCTTCAATATCTTTACATTTTTCGATACAATCTTTAAAACTATCATATAGTAGTTTTGCATCTGAATATTGTTTTTTAAAATCTGGTAGATTCATATAACCAAACGTTGGAGTTATAACGGGTAATAGATTTTTATCTTCCAACATTTTAAAAAAAATTTTTTGTTTCTTTATATTTTTTTCTTCAAACATAAAATCGATCCTATGTAAAATGTTATAATTGTTTAGCAATAATATATTTTTTAGTACTTTAGTTATCGATTTTATATTATTGTAATGTATTGAAACAGAAACATTAATATTATATTTTTTAATTTGTTCAATAATAATAGGGTTTAATTCCCCATGCGTTTGCAATTCAACGGTCATTGATTTTGGTTTATTTTTAAAAATATATTCAATTAACTCTTTAAAATATGTACATAAAGTTGGTTCACCACCAAATAAAAATAAATTTGATTTTTTTCTTATTTTAAACAAATTATCTAGTATCTGTTTTTGTATTTCAAAACTATTTTCTTTATATTTTAAATCTCTCCAAGCGCAGTAATCACAATTATAGTTACAGGTACCTAGAAGGTAGTATATTATTTCAAGTGGTTTATCATAATTACCACCACATGGTTTGAAATGTGTTATATTGTTCGTTATATCCATACGTCTTTATTATCAAATTCAATACGTTGTATATCGAGAGGATCTATACCAAAATTATTATAGTTTATAAAGAAAAATTGATTAGTATTTCGATTAATGATAAGATCATTAACCCTTAAATTTGTAACGACATTAATGTAAAACTTTATATTTTCAGGGTAATCTATATGTTTTTTAAGTTCTTTTAATATTAAATCATTATCAATTTTTTGTTGTTTATCATGTAATTCTTTTACCCTTAAAATGTATGGGTGATTTTTATTTAATTCCTTTTCTTTTTTAAAAAAAAAGTTAATAAGTTTTGACTTAGAAGTGCTAAAATCATATTCACTATAAAATTTAAATTTACATGTTGTGTTGTGTGGGAATTCAAAATATAAATAATCCTGAGTTATTGAATGATATTTTAGTAAAAAATTAGCTTTTGTATGATTATAATAATTTTCAAAATATGCTTTTTTGTAATCATACTTACCTTGTAATAATTTACATTTAAGAAATAGTTTACCTTTACGATAAAAAATAGTATTATTACCTATTTTATATATATCTATATCTAATTTCATTATATTTTTCTTTCTATACTATTTTTTTTATTTAGTTTAGATATTTTAGAAACCTTTCTTCCTATATTTATTTTCTTACTTTCTATATTGAAAAAACATTTACTAAATTTGCATATTTTTGGTTTTATATCCTCAAAATATAATTTATAATCATTTTTTTCATTTATATTAAAAACTGGTTTAGTGTCTGAAAATAAATGGCTCTCACAAAAAAAACAACTACCATCCCAATCGATAACGATTCTATCTAAAGGAGCATTACAAAGATAACCTGTAAAGGTATTATCATTCGAAAGCCAGAAACTAAATCTAGATCTTTTTTGATCATCTACTGTTATTGTATCATCAAAAAAGAAACTATGTTTTTTTAATTCATTTACATCTTCATTTTCTTTGATATATGATACTTCAGCTATATCACTTTCTAATGGTTGTGAAACTCTACTATCAATTAAAGGACATATTTCGCAATGTTTATCACCAAGTATTTTTGTTGCAAATTTAAAATCCGGCATAACATTTTTTTTACGGTTATACATAAGAGATATCATATTAAGCATGCCATATTTTTTTAATATCAGTGCTTTTTTAATAAACGTGTATATATTTGTTTGCGTATTATGGTAACTTCCACATACCTTTATATAGTGATTTTTGTCTGAATATTTTTTACAAAATTTATCCCACCAACTATTTTTCAATGATAGATTCGATTGTATATCAATTTCAATTTCTACGTCACAATCTACTCCTCCTATAAGACCATCTATATAATCAAAGAGATATGGGTATATTGTCGGTTCACCACCGTATATATACAAGTATATTGGTTTGTTAAAATGTTTATATGCTGTATTTATAAGTTCACATATATGCTTTACATTATGTACTACAAACGGTACTTTATTGTAATGAAGATCAGTGCAATAATAACAATTATAGTTACATTTTGATGTTAATCTAACCTCAATAGTGAATATATCTTGGTCTTGACCGACTGTTTTATAGTTATGCATTTACACCTGCCTTCTCTTTATATATTTTTAACAGACCATCGCAGTTACAACTGGTATGTGGGCATGATACAGGACAAATTTTACCAATATTTCTAAAAAAGAAAGGATCTTTTAATAAATCAGATCTTTGTTCAAAACAGACCCGGTGCACTATACCAGTATATGATATTTCATAATTATTATTCCAGCAATCCCAATCTTTAAAATTGGTAAATTTATTTTCAAAAATATTATAGTCATTATACATTTTTTTATCACCGTTTTTATTTTCAAAAGTAAAATAATCTGGGTAATCTTTAAATCTTTCAAATTCTTTATAAAAATCATTACCATAATCTTGAAGCTTATGTACATCTCCATCAGCATATAAAAAATGAGGGTGAATATTAATTCTATCGCCATATTTTTCTAATTGGTCAACAAAATCATGAGTTTTTTGCCAAAGTTTTTTATTATAGTGAAGCATGACGTTAACCTTTACTTTAAAACCTCTATTAACTGCGATATCAATATTTTTTAAAAGAATTTCAAACCCTTTTTTATATTTAAATTCGTATTCAGAATGAAAACTAAAAAGAAAATATAGTCTATCATCGTATTGGTGGTTTTGAAAGATGCTACTTTTAGAAGAACCGTTAGTAGTTATATATAACCTACCATCTGGATGTTTTTTAACCACTTCTAAACACTTATCTATTAGTTCAGGGTAGTGTGGGTGTATTGTAGGTTCACCACCCAGTAACCCAAGAAATACCGGTAATTTAGCTCTACCTAAACTTTTTATAACATGCTTTTGTTTTTTCCAATCATCTATTTTACCCCATTCATCCCCGTAGTCTTTCATTGCATAACAATAGGAACACTTAAATTGACACTGTGTACTTACATCCCAGTGCACATAAAGCCTTTGTATCTTATGCTTTACATCATATTGCTTTATGTAGTTAGTACTTTTTTTCATTCAAATCTTTTGTCTTTATTAAAAATTCTGAAGCTTATATTATCTTTACCATCTGTTGTTTGTACCCATAATGGTTTGGAAATATAAAAAATTGTTTCAAGTTCTAAAGATTTAAAAATTTTATAGTCATTGAAAATATTATCTTCTGTAGGCCAATATTTAATACCGTTTTTTTTAAAAACTATTTGACTAAATTGAAAGTCTCTTGGCTCATATATATTTAAAAATTCAGATAAATTATTAATTTTACTTAAAGACTTAAATTTATTAAAAAATCTTTTATAGTAAGATGCTAAATTTCTTTTATAGGTTAAAATATCTTTAGACAGATAGTTTAAAAAATTTATATCATAGTTAAAATTTAAAAACTTAAAAAAATTAGACTTTATATAATCATCATCTTCAAGGTAAAATATATATTCTCCTTTACTCTTTTCATATAAAAATTTATATGTATCGGTCAATTTTTTATTCTTTTCATAGTAATAATAAATATTAACTTTATCGTTATATATTTCTGTTATATCATTACTATCATTATTTACTAAAATTTCAATATCATAATTAGGTAAATTATTCAATACACTATTTATACATCTTTCAAATAAAAGAGGCCTGTTATGGGTTAATATTAATATTGATAGTTTCATATTTTAACCTTTTTAAAATCTAACCCGTCAAAGCATGCATTTAATAAACATATTTCACATTTATTTAAATAACTTTTAAAATTTAATTCACTTAACTTCATTTGTTTTATATTTTTATAATTATAATCATTACATCTATAAACATATAAATTATGGTCTATCACAATATTTTTTTTACCAGCAGAACATTTCATATATTTAAATTTTTTATGAATATTATTACCTTTAACATCAGAATAATTCAAAGTACTGTCTCCGTTAATTAAAAAATTCCAACCTTTTTCAAAATAATTTCTTAATTCTGGGTAATATTTCATCCAATAGCGATATTCTAAACTTTTACCGCAATCATTTCCAATAAGATATTTATCTTTCTTTAATTCTTCATAACCTTTAATAGATTTTAATGCTAAATTTTCAATTTCAGTGAACTTCATTACTAGTTTTTTAGGGTATTTTTCAATTATTGCGTAAAGCTCTTTAAGCATTTTTTCTTTTTTTGGTATTTCTGTACTAAAAAAACAATAACCTAAGCTATTATAACGATTACATATATCCATTTTTTCGATATACAGTTCTACAGGCTGTTTATCGATATGGTAGCTATTACATATATTAATTATATGATTAGATTTTTTTATTTTATTTACTTTCTTTAAAAACGTTTCTAGTCGTCTCTTTGATAAACTAAGATTAGTATGGGTTTGTAAAAATAATTCTTTTTTTGGAAACATTTCAATTAACTTGTAGTTTAAATATTCCCAATGTTTACTTAAAGTTGGTTCGCCACCATAAAAATAAAAAAATATTTTCTTTTTATCTTGAGGTATCTCTTTGAGTTTTTGCAGTACATAGTCGCATTGTTCTTTTGTCCAAGTTTTAGTATTATTACTATACTCATTACAAAACCAACATTTATGGTTACATCTAAAACTAGGTTTTAAAGTAATCTTTAAATCATAATCTGGCCATTCACCTGTTTCAATAATTTCAAAACTTTTAATATTTTTAAAATTATTCATACTTTAGTTTTTTCATAATTCCATTGTATATCGCAACCGCATTGGGTTAATGGACATTCAACACATTTTTCTTTACTTATAAAAGACAGAGCTTCACCAGTACACGCATTATATATAGCACCAAAATGATTTATTTTATATCTTAAAGGTTTACATTTCCAACCTTTGAAGTTATAAAAATTATTATCATATATATCATGTTTTGTTAAACTATAATTATTTTTTTCAGTTTCGAAGTTATATCTATTATTATCTCTTTCAGTTAAAGGTTTTATTTTTTTAAAAAAGTTTTTTTCATAATTTACTTTATAGCCGCATTCAGAAGTTAAAAACGATACGGTAAATTCAATTTTTTCATTTGTAAGGATATTTATTAACTCAATTATTTTACTATAAAATTTAGGATTATCGTGTACCATAACAATAGGTATAAATTTTGTATTTTTAAATTTACTAATATCTATAATTTTGTTTAGCAGCTTATCATTGTAATAATCCATATGTATAGATGGACATATTAAAAGTTTATCCATTTCAGGTTTATCAAACTTTTTAAAATATTCGTAAGATTTTTTTAAATTTGTTATTAAGCTGATCTCTCTACTATTTTTAAAAGAGCAAAGAGTTTCAATTATTTCATAAATATCTGGATGTAGAGTAGGTTCACCTCCTAATATATCTACATCAAACTTATCTTTATTTTTTATTTTTAATAATTTAAGAACGTTTTTATATGATTTTTTTTGAATATCATTTTTAAAAAAGGTAGATTTAGGTCTATGTATATCTGAACCATATCCTTCACCGCAATATTTACATGCTTGGTTACATACGTCTATCAAATACCATGAAAAAGTTTTTAAATTATAATCTTTTACACCAGCTTTTATTATTTCTTCATTTTGATATTTCATTTCGTATTATATCTACAATTTTATCGTTATTTTTTAAGATAATACTATTAAAATCGTTTTCTATATCTAATTTTCTATATTTTAACCCAGTATCTACGTCTAAATAGTTTTTATCTATATTATGGTATATAATATCTTTATTATAGTACTTACACTCGGCTATAAATCTTGGACTACAGTCAAAACAACCTAATTCTTGTTTAGTCACCGAATAAGTTGGGGTATATATGTAAGTATCAAACTTTTCAAATATATTATCTAAAGGCATAGCAGGGAAAGTTACATTTTTTATATTTTTAAATTGTTCCTTGTATAATTCTGGCTGATTAGTTAAAATTATATAATTTTTAAACTTATACTGCATAACTACATCAAGTAAATAATTACTACACAGTTTTCTACAGTTTGTAGTTACATATAACAGTGCAGTTTCAGTTTTTACCTTTTTAATATTATTATAAATGTTAAACTTTATTTTTTTCTTATAATCTATAGCTATTTCATTATCTTTATCATTATAAACCCTTTGATCTTGTAGTAAAGTTATATTTTTATAAGGTAAATTATAGTGGTAATCTTTATTAGAACATCTAAATGAAAATATATTATGAAAAGATAAAACTATACCGTCCCTTAACGAGGTTCTAGTAAACCCTCCATCGACAAATAATATATTTTTACCTGATACAAACTTAGGCCGATTACAAAAAATAGTATTACTTTTAATTTTATTAATTATATCATTTTTTATATTATATTTTGATTTAATTGCTTTTTCTATTGTATTCCAATCCATATCTTCGCATATTAATATACCAATTTTCATATACCGGCTTAATACCAAGTAATATTCTAATATTTCATATAAATGACCAGATATTCCGTGATTATTATCATTATTCCATGTCATTGATAAAAATAAATCATAACTTTTATCTAATTTTAAAAATCTCATGAGTAAAAATCTTTTCTATAATGATTAACATCTCGTATTTTATCACCAGGTTCGGGATAAACTTCCATATCTAATTGTTTTTCAATACCATCACAAATATAAAAATATTTACACTTAAAACAGGCCAAAGATTTCTTATAATCAGTGAGTCTATCATGTCTAGCTTTAGCATATCCCAATTCTATTTTTTGATTATGTGTATATGTTTCGGTTACATCAATATCATAGTCATATATTTCTTTATTCCAATCGTATACATCATACACATGTTGATATTGGTTACATACATATTTTTCATAACCTTTCATAAAGCAATAAGGTGTATATCTAACGTTAATATATTTTACATCATTAACTATTAAATCTATACATCTTTTTATATTATCGGTTAGTTTATTATAATCATCTATAGGTTCAAACGTTTTATTATCATCCCAGTAGTTTAAAGTAAGAAAATTTACTTGAAAAGGTTTAATTTTTTTAATAATATCAGCATAAGCTACTAACCCTGAGTAGTTTTTCTGATAAACTGTACAGTTTATTCTAACTCGTATATCATGTTTATTGCAAAGGTCTATTGCTTTATTAATTTTCTTCCAACCATTCTTTCTACCTACTATATCATCATGAACTTCTTCATTATAACCATGTAAACTAAATAAAATTTCCTTTAACCCATGTTTTTTTGATTTTAATAAAAATTTTTCATTAGAAAATACTGAACCATTACTTAAACAGCTTATATTTTTAAATTTACCATTACAATAATCTAATATTTTAAACCAATCTTTATGTATGGAACTTTCTCCACCTGATAAGTCTACTTCATCTATACCATAAGAGTGTAAAATATCTATACGCTCTTTAATAGTATCATATGATGTTTTCTGATCCAGTTTATCTAGATAATAGCAAAACTCACAGTGATAATTACAATGAAACCCGGTATCTAACTTTGCTCTATTGTTTCTTTTAGTGGTATAATCAACATTAAATCTATTGATACTAATTTTATTAATATCCATGGTAGCTTAATTTTATTGATTTGCTTTATCAAGAATTTCTTTTATTTTATCTATTACCTTAGTAATAACATAATTTGTATCTTTTATTTCAGATACTTCATCATAAATTTCTTGAAGTTCATTAAATGTCATTGTTTTAATTAAAGATAAGGCAGCATCTAAGGTATTATCACTAAAACTATTAATGTCATCTTTAATACTACTAAATTCACCAGGTAATGGTAAGAGTAGCGGTGGATATGTATCAATTACATCAATTAAATTTTTACAATCACTTAAATCTATTTCAGTGATTGTGTCGTTAAACATTTCTATAATAGAATTAATATCTTCAATATCTTCTTCATCATCAGCCTCATTTTTTATTTCATTTAGTTCGTTAACATTTTCATCAATTTTAACTTTTATTGTTTTTCTCCATACATTTTGTATATTATCAACATTAGAAATAGTATTTGCTTTTATTTCATAGTCTCTTACAGTAAATTCAAATTTTTTACATATATTAAATATATTTTTTTCAGAATTAACTAAATAAACTTCGTTTTTTAAATAATAATCTTCTAATTCATCTTTAGATATGTATTCTAAACTACAATCATTTAAATCTGAATTTATAGTATCAATATAGCCTAAATTAATTTCTATATTATTATTATCGATACCATGGACTGTTATTTCTTCAATTTCACTAAAATATATATTTTCTATTTTTTTTGATAAAAGATTATATACTTTTATTTTATCAATTTTATCTGAGTTTTTTAATGTTATTTTACAAACATCTTTTAAAGTAGTATACGGTTTACTAATTTCTTTAATTTTTAAAAAACATATATAATTAGACAGTTGTTCTATGGTATAATTTTTAGTGTCGTTATCCATTTACTTATTTATGGGTAAGACATTGAAGTTCCATATGGTCTACCACTAGGGTCTTGTAAACCTTGTAACAAATATAATGGAATAGATGTTTTACCTTTACCAGCACCATCGGTATATGTAAAACTAATAGGTGAATCGCTAGAACCAAATGAACCTATACCTGTTGTATTTTGACCTCTTACCTCCCCGGCCCCTTCATATGCAACTGTAACTTTAAATGATGCACTTGGTTGAGCTACCGTTTCATCGGTATCGAAAGATGAAACTACCATATTATATTGAGTACCAGCTGGTAAACCGGTGAACGATACTGCCTGACCGTGTAAAGCAATCTTTTGTTGGTTATTCATAGCAAAATAATATTTGTATTTTTCACCAAAGATACCTTGTATATTGACTTTTGCATCATTATTAGTACCATACGTAGAAGATGATTCATTAACTGTAGTGACTACTACCCCTAGAATAGTTGTGTCGTGGAAATCACTTAAATTAACTTGTTGACCAGAACTCTTTGCATTACTAAAATTGCCTGATGTACCTACATACGTTCTAAACCAGTTTCTTAAAGAATTTACACTACTGTTAACCTGAGTTCGGCTTGTACTAGTTTTTATATTTTTAAGTAAATTTATACTTCTATTAGCACCTGTATTTCCAGGGCTTAATTCTCCTGATTTAGGTATTCCTTTTGGTGCCGAACTGTCATCTACTGCCATACTATTATTTAATTATTTACCCTGTTTATTCCATGATACCCGTTTAGAGCTTTTCTTTTTATACATTTTACCTTTTATTTTATTGCAAGCTGCTTTTGTAGGTCTACATGCAGGGTAACTTCCGCCTGATTTTTTAGATTTTCTACCACAAGGTCCTCCAGTCTTGCAATTTATCCAACCACTAAATTTTTTACCTGTTTTTGGATCTTTACCACCACGTTTGAACCATTGATGAAGGTTATCACTAGCTTCATTTACATAAAACTCATATAGTTCATCAAAATTCATTATTTACCAGCTTTACGCATCTTATTAGAATGCAATTTATCACCTGATTTTTTGGCGGCCTTGTAAGCCTTTGAACCTTTCTTAGCTGATTTGCGTCCAGATTTTCTTTTCTTATTAATGTTAGCCCAAAGACTTTCTAATATTGTATCAAATTTATTCATTTCTTTTTCCATATTTTACCTTTTCTACACCTTACAATAGCTCCTGATTTATAGGCTGAAGTCTTTTTACCATATGCACTATCAGCTTTTCTCTTGCATCTATCTTCGGCATCTTCAGTGGAGGTTAAACTATCAATATAAAAGTCACCCTTATGATAGAGATTACCATCTTTACGGTAATGTAAATTAGTATTAATTCTTAATCCATTATCGAGAGTAATTACATCATACTGTTTGTTGTGGTCGACAACTTTACCCTTTGATGTAAAACTAGTTATACCACCACCTGATGTGTCTTTAGTTGCATATACTATATTTTTTCCAATATAATCTCCATCATTTTCTTCACTTTCCGAGCTTAATGGTGATTTTTTAAGGTGATCGTAAATAGCAGCTACCTTTTGAGCTTTTTCAAGCTTTTTATTAAGCATATCGACATATGCAGTACCACCGTATTCTTTAACCCTTTGAGGGTCTGGATTTGAAATTAAAGCTTTTAAACTTTCAATTTCTGTTTGTTCAAAAAATATTTTAAATGTTTTCATAATAAATTACCATTTTTTGCATGACCAGTAGCCTGCAGTTGTTCTATCCTTCTTCTGATCACATTTATGACGTGCTCTAAAAGATTTACGAGCTCCTGGGTTAGATTTACGTATTCTCATTGTTTTTCTTTTTGCAGAAGTACCACCATGACCAAAATTAACCTTCTTAACGTTACCGGTCTTAGGGTTTTTTACATACACCTTAAACTTCTTAACATCACCTCTTGTAGGTTTATTAAGAGTTACTTTTCTACCTTTATATTCTGCGTCTTCATCGAATGCTTCCATAAGAGAAGAGTATAGTTTATCGAATGTCATTTAATTATTTATTAAATAATAATATGGACAATGAATCTAATTTAATTTTTGAGCAATATAAATCATTAAATGAAATGAGCGGCCTCAATCGTGCGATGGGTAAAATGGTAAATGTACCTGGACCAGGTTCGCAAAATACTGCTTCTAAAGTAGTGGTAATGAAAATTGGTGATAAAGAAGGTTTAGCAGATTGTGAAGATGCTGAAAAAGAAGAAGAAACAGTTTTTATTCAAGCTGGTGATCAAGATGAGTGTCAAAGTGATTGCGATTGTAACGACTGCAATAATGATTATGATGGTGAATTAGATATGGCAAGATCTGAATTACTTAAAGCTGCAGAATATGCAACTAAATTATTTAACCATCTTGAAAATTTAGATAATTTAGAAGGTTGGACAGCTTCCAAAATAACTAAAGCTGCTGATTATCTATCATCAGTTTACCATGCATTAGAGTATGATAATTTAGATGCAGATGTAGAAGATGAACAAGATTCTGAAGATGATGATTTAGAACTAGACGTCGATGATATGACTAAAACTGCTAAAGAAACTGGTTTTGGTGGCTAAACCAGTTTATTATCGAATATACGTTTAACTTCCTCATCCATTGAACCGTAGAGATCTTGAATAAGATCTCTTCTTTCCTTTTCATCTAAACCTTTGTATAATTCTCTTATTTGGGATGCACTTCTAATATCTTTACCGAGAATACTAAAATCCATAGTAGGTAATGTTGCTATATAACCATGTTTATTACCACTAGTTAATTTTTTAGATTTATCATATGGTTGGAAATAACTAGGCTTACCATCTTTCTTTAAACCAAAAGCAAATCTAGGTCTATCTCCTTGCATATCTTTTTCAGATACAGCAAATATAAGTTTAGTTTTTTCTAAATCATAATTATCAATAATTTCTTTTGCTAAATAAGGATTTTTTGTCATTTCAACAAAACTCGGATCAATACCAGCACTTTGTATCATCATTCTCTTTTCTTCAAATTCAAAAGGTGAATTAGTGTCATTAGTTTTACCAGATGTAGAAATAAATACATCAGCTGTAGGAAATTCTTGTTTTAATTTATTATATACTGATGCATGACCTTTATGGAACGGGTGAAATCTACCTGGGTAAATTACTACCGTTTTTGTTAAATCTTCTGCATCTTCAAATTCATTTAACATTTCATACATCTCATTAAAAGCTCCAATTTTTTTACCCCCTGTTGGGTTAGATTGTAATCTTGTACCTTCTCCTCTATTAAATACCGGGGGATTAGTAATATATGATTCTTGGTTTTCTGGTGATGTGGGTTTACCAGTACCAAAATTGGCCCGACTAAATTCTTCTCTATCAACTAATTTAGTAATTTCTGCACCTGCTGCAGTAACTTTAGATAGTGCAAAACCTTCAGGGGCAGTAGTTTGCCAATTATTAGGACTTTCTTCAAGATATGTACCTAATAGATCATTTTTAGTTATTTCATTAAAAATTTTAATAAGGTTATTTTTTAAATTAGCTATGATTTTAGTAATTTCAAAAGCATTTTTTATTGAAGGTTTAAGCTTTTGTAAGGTTTTTAAAGTTACTTTCATTTGCTCAGTCTTTTTAGCTTTACCTTTTTCACTCTTTAGCTTTTCTAATTCTTTTGTAAAACGATTCGAAATATAACCGACATATTCTTCTGTAGACATCGCTGTATCTTGCAAAAATCTTCCAGATCTGATTTCAGAGTTAATATAAGATTTTAAAGTACTAGTATAATCATCTAATGCACTAAAATCGACTTTATCAGCCAACTTAAGTAATTGTTTCTTTTTTGTTTTAACATCCTTTAAAAGTAATTTACTAAAAGATGATTTATTGTTTTTAGGTTTATTTGCCAATACATTAAAAACAAACACTGTATTAGATGGGGTAAATTCATCTGTTGAAGAAGTATATTTTTTAACTTTTAATATACCGTTTTGAACCATATACTCAATATGAACTGCAACTCCTATCTTGGATCTAGCTATTTGATCACCATAGGGGCTATTTTCTGTAACAGCATACTTAATAGTATTTGGAGTAAAAGTTAAAAATTTATTTTCATTTTTTACACCATCAATAGTTTCAGGGGTTTCAAATATTTTCATTTGAGGGTCAAACATATAATCCATTTGATAAATCCCTTTAAGATTTAAAGATGGTAAATAACGTAAAGCTAATTTTAATTTATCTGCTAACCCACCGGTACCATGATTTGTGGTAATATCTTCCTCTGTATAATTAATTTTAGGATTTTTAGCAAAAGCTGATTTACTTGCTACAAAAAATTTATTATTAGTATCTATACCTGCAACGATAGCAGGTGCTCCATCAAACTTAGTAGATATTTTATAATCAGATTCGTCTACAAAATATGATATAGAAGATTCTATTTGGTTAATAGCTTCTATAACACCTTGCTTACCTTTATTAAGTATATTTTCTTCTAAATGATCAATATGCTTTACTGCTCCATCTATTGCATCAAAGAATTCTAACAGTACTGTATGGTGCTGTTTAAAGTTCATCATGATAATTTTAAATCCTTTTTAAATTTTGCATTTACATTACTTCCTGGATAACCTATATAAACACCATCTCCATCAAAATCAAAAGCTATAAAGTTGTTTTTGATAGCATTTACAATATTAGAATAACTATTAACATTTAAATAACGTGCTTTGTCAAATGTACCATCCCCAGCAACGCTTCCTGCCTTCCTAGTAAAACCTTTTTGATAGACATATAATACTATATCAAAACCTTCATTACCATATTCATTTAACATTATACCAGCAAAATGCTGCATTCGTTTAACTGGGTCTGTAATATTTTGATCAATAAACTGTTGTAAAATAGAACTATTATTAAAAGCTCTTTTCATTACATCGCCGGTGAACTTAGCCTGTTGTAAATCTTCAATAGATAAATCAGGTTTAGCAGCAAACCCTTTAAGTTTATTGAGATCATTTTTAAAGCCTCCACCTCTAGCACTAATAATTCTACCTTTACCTACCTTTAATTCAACGTTTAAACCGCTAGGCGTCTTTAAATCACCAACATCTCCTTTAAAACATTCAGTAAATAAGCTCAATAACAACTCACCATCACCAACACTAACATTACCTTCAGAAAAACTTTTTACAAATAATGAATTATAAAATTGTTCTAACTTTTCTGGGGTTTCGTTAGCTAATATTTTTCTTAAGACCGGAAACACAGCTTCATGTAAACTAAACTCGCCTTGAACCCCGTTTATTTTACCGGTAATACTATTTAATTTTTGCTTGATTTGGGATAACATCTCTATTTCACCATAATTAACATCAAAATCTGCAAAATAATTCTTAATATAGCGAGTTTGGTCTTCAAAACCAGATTGTCTAACAAGGTCTTCGATAGATTTATCGCCTTCCTTTTTAACTATATTAACTATCTTTCTGTAGTCTTTATCATCTACAGCACCTACAAATTCATAATTATTATCTTGATCACCTCTAAACAAGTTTGTATTTTCATAAAACAAATTTATCTTTTGACGAGGCAGTTTTTCTACTTTTTTATTAGCAGATTCATTTAAGTATACTTGATCTAATGGTTTCCAGCTCATGTTGCAACGTCAATATCTCGTGAATATTTTTTCATTATATTAATTAATTGTTCTAAAGAAGATTTTGCATTTATTTCATTAATATCTGATAATTCACTTAGTGTATCAACATCGCTTGAATCTATTTTGGTAACTAAAGCTTTTTTAATTAATCTTATAAGTAAGACTTCACCTTCAGGGGATAATTGTTGAACTTCTGGTTCAGGTTCTGCTACTGGATCCGCTTCAGGTTCATCAACCGGGACTTCCATTTCTATATCATCTTGTTCTAAGATATTGTTGTATGCTTTTATAAATTTTTTCATTTTATATATTTAAGGTTAGTGCAATTCAGCTCAGCTTTTTTCTAATGCAGCATATTGTTTTTCAAGCTTTTTAGTTAGTGCATTATAAGCTGGTATTGCTTTTACATATACTTGATTACGTTTCTTTATAGCTTTTTGTGCTTTTTTTGGGGCTCCTTGAAAATATCTAGCTAGAGGACCTAAATTAGGGTCATCTGCTTTAGCTGCTAAAGCTGCGAGACCTTTTTCTGCACTATCCAGATCAACTTGAGAGCTTTCTTGATCTTCAATTCTACTACCCCTCATAGAATTAATTTTATTATACATATCTTCGAGTTCTTTAAATTCATCACTTCCATCATTAACTAATTCACCTTGTTCAATAGGTCTATTATGGTAATCGTCAATTGATACATCTTCTTTCTTATAAAGAGCTCTTCTTGCTTCAGCATATTCACTATTATTTCTAAAAGCATTCATCTTTTGTCTTAATTCAGACTTTTTTTCAGGATCTTTTTCTGTCATCTGTTGACGAAATAAATCTCTACGTTCTTTTTCCCTTTCAAGATGCCCTCGATAATCATACTTGTTTTTAAACTCATCAGTTTCAGCTGCTCCTGAACGTAAGGTTGTGATATCCTGATTTACAAAATCACCAAACTTAGATAAAAATCTACTTAATAACACTTCAGGGGCATCTGGAGAGTTCTTATTACCCCCTATACCGTGCATGTTCATAGAATATAATCTTGCAAAACTTCCAGAATCTAAAATATCTTTTCTAGACTTGCCTACGAGACTTCTCAAAAAATCACCAAAAGATTTACCAGATTGCATTTGACTCATTATTTCATTATTTTCTTTAATAGTATTTCTATCTA
>MEHZ011625717.1_pt1 | contig 34234 bp, 36 predicted proteins | sample 897221 | NCBI WGS metagenome assembly MEHZ01 (sample SAMN05514161, study PRJNA337945) | marine metagenome | isolation source: marine surface water | place: Arctic Ocean | collected 2007-12-13 | reverse complement strand
TCAATGTAACTTTTCATATCTGCGGGCATAAATTTTAATAGTTGTAGTGAATCAGCAATATGCCTACCCCAGATATCTTCAATTGTAGAGGGTCCTATTAAATTAACTTTTGATTGCCATTTTTGTAATAAATTAACATATATGTCAAATTTATCTAATGTTTCACGTGAAACATTGAAGCGTGTCTCTACTGCATTCCTGTTCCATGTATTCATATATTTAGTATACAATTCATGCTTGTTTAATCTTACGAGTAGATCTCGATTTTAAATGTGCCAATATTGCAAGAATCGTAGCTGGTGTTATTCCTTCCAATCTTGCTGCTTGTCCTATTGAAGCCGGTTTAAATTTCATTAACTTCTCACATGCTTCGTTTGGTAAACCATTAATATCCTTATAATTAATATTATCCGGTATTAACAAAGACTCATCTTTTTTAAAAGACATAATATCAGCATCTTGCCTGTCAAGATATCCTGAGTACAAAGCATCTGCCTCTAACTGCTCTGCAATATCTTTTTTAATATCATTTAATTCAGGCCATATCTTTGATAATACTGTCATATCTATTTCGGAATAAGACAAGAGGTCAAGAACATTTCTTTTAATCCCGTCTTGGTTAATTTTCAAGCCGTAGGATGTTGCCTTCGATGGGGTTATAATTAAGCTTTTAGCTAAGTTTCTAGCATTTTCTAAGTTATTCATCTTTTCGTTAAAGAAGTCTTTTCTATTTTTGTCTACACAACCTAGCTTAATTCCCAGAGGGGTTAATCTTTGATCAGCGTTATCAGAACGGAGTGTTAGCCTGTATTCAGCTCTTGATGTAAACATTCTATATGGCTCTGTAACGCCTTTTGTTATCAAGTCATCTATCATAACACCTATATATGCATCCGATCTATCCAATATAAACGCATTACTAGTAGACGCTTTGTTTGCTGCATTAATCCCGGCTATCAAACCTTGAGCTGCTGCCTCCTCATATCCTGTAGTTCCATTTATTTGACCAGCCAGAAACAAATTTCTTAATTTTTTGGTTTCCAAAGTAATAGTTAACTCTCTTGGATCCACATAATCATATTCAATTGCATATCCAGGCCTTTGTATAATTGCACGTTCTAATCCAGGGATAGTTGCAATAATTTGCTTTTGCACCTCTTCAGATAAAGATGTTGAAATACCATTTGGATAGACTGTATTAGAGTTCAATCCTTCCGGTTCTAGAAATATCTGATGGCCATCCCTTTCACCAAATCGTACAACCTTATCTTCTATAGAAGGACAGTATCTTGGGCCTTTTGAATCTATTTGCCCAGAATATATCGGTGCGTCTGTTAAATTATCTAAAATAATTTTATGAGTTTCTGTTGTAGTTCTTGTTATATAACAAGAAACTTGATCAATATTTACTTTATTAGATAAAAATGACATAAACGTTTTGTCTTCATCTCCTTTTTGCTCTTCAAGCTCTTTCCAATTTATTGAATCAGAATCTATTCTAGGAGGGGTTCCTGTTTTTAGCCTACCGAGGTTAAACCCAATTTCTCTAAATCTTTTCGAAAGGTGTAAATCAGGTGAATCACCAACTCGTCCTGCTGGGTACTTTATTTTACCAATATGAATTAATCCATTCAGAAAAGTTCCTGTTGTTATTATAGTAGAAACAGAACTAATCTGAGAACCGTTAGAAATAATTATACCTTTGCATGTTTCGTTTTCAACAATGAGGTCAACACAGGTGTCTGAAATGATATCAAGATTATTATAATTATTTAATTTATCTTGCATTTCTTTTTTATACACATCTCTATCTGCCTGAATTCTCGGAGCTCTGACCGCTGGGCCTTTCCTTCGATTAAGAAGCCTGTATTGTATAGCAGCTTTATCAGCAATTACCCCTATAACACCATCTAATGCATCTATTTCACGCACTAAATGACTTTTACCCAGCCCTCCTATTGCTGGATTGCAAGACATAACACCAATCGTATCAAATTTATGAGTAACCAAAAGAGTTGAAGCACCAACGCGAGCAGAAGCGGCTGCAGCTTCACAACCCGCATGACCTCCGCCGACAACTATTACGTCATATTTTTTGTTATTATGCATTTTTATTTTTCAATATCTTATATATGATTGGTATAACTATTTTCATTTTATTTGCCAATACAAAAATCAGAAAATATTACTTCTAATAAATCTTCAACATCAACTCTACCTGTTATTTTTCCCAGCACGTTGCATGCGCTTCTCAATTCTTCAGCAATTATCTCAATATTATCAAGATCTATCTGTAGAGCATTTGTTAATGAATTACTTATTTTAATTAAAGAATCCCTATGCCTAGCCCGAGTAATAAAGGAATCTTCCGTTGCACAACCGTTTAAAGCATTTTTACCAATTAAATCAATGAGATCTTCGATACCAGTGTTATTATGAACCGATATAAATGGTTGATTTCTTTCTACTACAGTTATATCAGATTTAGTCCAAACTTCTATAATATTATTATCAGAACTATATGGGTACGCTATGTTTTCTTTTAAACTTGAATCCTTTAACCATAACACCAAATCTGATTCAGCTATTCTAGACTTCGCTCTATCAATTCCCTGTTGTTCAATATTAGAATCGCTGTCTCTTATACCTGCTGTATCACTTATTATAACAGGACAACCATTTATATCCAAATAAACATCAATAATATCTCTTGTCGTGCCTGGCTCTGAAGAGACGATTGCAACATCTCTATTAGACAACAAGTTCAATAAGCTAGATTTTCCTGTATTAGGAGCTCCCGCTAGAACCACCCTATACCCATCTCTTAATCTTTCCCCTTTTTTTCCATCAGATAGATGTTTATTTATCTGATCTAACGTAACACTTACAAAGAGCATTTCTTTTTCTAATATATTTTTAGGCAAATCTTCCTCGATAAAATCTATGTTTGCTTCTATGTAAGATAAACTCTTAATTAGCATTGTTCTCCAGTTGTCATATAATTTAAAGAGTGATCCTTCCATCTGCGCAAGAGCTTGCTTCCTTTGTAATTCTGTATCAGCATTAATTAAATCCGCTAACCCTTCAACAGAAGTAAGGTCAAGCTTTCCGTTCATAAAAGATCTTTTTGTAAATTCACCAGGTTCAGCGAAACTTAACCCATTTAATCTAGCTAGTATATCGAATATTTTATCAATAACAGCTCTGCCGCCATGCACAAATAGTTCAACAGTATCCTCTCCCGTAAAACTATTTGGTCCAGGAAACCAGATTGCAATTGCCTTATCAACAATCTCACCATTATCAGGATCAACCAATTTTGTAATCTTTGCAACTCTAGGATAACTTGTTGTTCCACCTAGTTTATTTATAACTTCTGATGACTTATTACCAGAAATTCTAATAACCGAAACGCCCGCCTTTCCTTCGGCGCTCGATAGCGCGTATATTGTTGAATTATAATTTTCCTTCTGCATAACGAATAACTCTGATAATAAATACTGAATGAATCATTTTTCTAAAAATAAAAATAATCTCGTCAACACGCTTAGCCCTTACTTAAAACAACACAGTAATAATCCTGTAAACTGGTTTCCATGGGTAGATGAAGCATTTAATATAGCACAAAAACACGATATTCCAATTTTATTATCAATAGGATACTCATCCTGTCATTGGTGCCATGTTATGGCCCATGAATCCTTTGAAGACCAAGAAATAGCGAACATAATGAACAACCTTTATGTTAACATCAAGGTTGATAGAGAAGAAAGACCTGATATTGACAGTGTGTACATGTCAGCGCTTCATTCTATGGGCGAACAAGGTGGATGGCCTCTAACAATGTTTCTGACACCAGAAGGAGAACCGTTTTGGGGAGGCACTTATTTTCCTCCAATACCTAAATATGGAAGACCGTCATTCCCATCTGTTCTAAAAGAAATATCATATATCTATCACAATGAAAAAAATAAAGTGATGACGAATGCTAATGCAATAAAAAAACATATATCTTCTCTTGAGCTTAAAAAAGAACAAAAAATAGAAAATAAATTTAATAAAACACACTATGATACGGCATTCATAAGCATAACCGAACAATTGGATTATAAATACGGTGGTCTTAGTGGATCACAAAAATTTCCTAATGTTGAAATACTTAAATTAATTCAAAGTAATGCTATTTCAACAAATAATAAAAAATTATTAAATTTTATTGATCTAACTTTAAAAAATATATGCCAAGGTGGTATATACGATCACTTAGAGGGAGGTTTCTCAAGATATACCGTTGATGAAAAATGGCTAATTCCACATTTTGAAAAAATGTTATATGACAATGCGCAAATTATTGAAATCCTCTCATATGCATGGCAATTTGATAAAAAAAATCTTTATCAAGAAAAAATATACCAAACAATAAAATGGATGACAAGTGACCTTTATAGAAAGGACGGAGGATTCTACTCAAGTATTGACGCTGACTCGGAGGGCGTTGAAGGTAAATATTATATTTGGAATTCAAGGGAACTAGAAAATATTCTAGGTGAGGAATATGAATTTTTTAAAAAAATTTATAATATAAGTAAAGAAGGAAACTGGGAAGGGTCAAATATATTAAACAGATTAGATGAAACGAGCATAATCTCAAAAAAAGAAGAAATAAAACTTAAAAAAATTGAAGAAAAATTATTACAGGTACGAAAAGAAAGAATAAAACCTCAAATTGATAATAAAATACTCGTTGATTGGAATGGTTTAACTATAAACAGTTTAGCAATTGCAAGTATGATATTTAAAGAAAAAAAATGGCTTTTGATGGCACAGAAAACATACAATCTAATAACAGATAATATGTCACACAATTACCGCCTTAAACATGTCATATCAGAAGATACTGTTTATAATGCATTTGCTTCGGACTATGGTCATATGTGCAATGCCGCAATAACCTTGTATGAAATAACAAATGAAATAAAGTATCTTAACCATGCCAAGGAATGGATAAAAATACTCAATGAGGATTTTGTTCATAAAGATGGTGCTTATTACTTATCGTCAAAAAATAATGATTTAATTATAAGGCCTTACACAGAAAACGATGAAGCTATACCAAATTATAATTCTACAATTGTGCGTTCGATGATAAAATTATCCTATATAATAAAAGACAACAGCTATCTAAAAAAATCTGAAAATATAATTCATTCAAATATTAAAAATATAACTAAAAATCCTTATTACCACGCATCGTTCTTGAATAATTTTTATTTAATAGAAAATAACATGACATTAACGTTTCATATTATTAATGAAAAAAAAGAGTTATTGGATAATTCTTGGACGAACTATTCCTTTAATACCATAAGAACTTCAGAAAAAACCGTACGTATTATAGGTATAGAAAATGATAAAACGTATGCTATAGTATGTAATAACAACAATTGCTCATTACCCATAGATAACAACATCAAATTGGATGATGAGATTAAAAAAAAATACTAAAGAATTAATAATACATAAAAATGAGATGAAAATGAAAAAAATAATTATTGAAAATTTTGGTGGTACAGAAAAATTAGAATTAAAAGATATTGAAAAAATTATTCCCAAAAAAAATGAAGTATCAATTGCTCATAAAGCAATAGGTGTTAATTATATCGATATTTATCAGAGATCTGGAATCTATCCAATCAACTTACCTAGTGGACTGGGATTAGAAGCATCGGGTATCGTTGAATCTATAGGGGAGGATGTTAAGAATATAAAAATTGGGGATAGGGTCTGTTATTGCAACGGTCCAGTTGGTGCATACGCTACACATAATAATGTTCCAGAACAACTTGTTTTAAAATTACCGGAAGAAATAAGCTTTTCAACTGCAGCAGGCAGTTTATTAAAGGGTTTAACTACCTATTTTCTTCTTAACGAAGTATTCAAAGTTAAAAAAGAACATACGATATTATTTCATGCTGTTGCAGGTGGAGTTGGGTCCATCGCTGTTCCTTGGGCAAAAGCAATTGGCGCAAAAATAATTGGCACCGTTGGTAGCGATGAAAAAAAAATATACGCAGAACAAAGAGGTTGCGATCACGTAATAAATTATAACAAAGTATCTTTTAAGGAAAAAGTACTAGAGATAACCAATAATGATGGCGTACCTGTTGCATATGACTCTATTGGCAAAGTAACGGTTAATGACTCACTTGATTGTTTGTCAAAAAGAGGCCTATTGGTAAGTTTTGGAAATGCATCTGGAGTTGTAGACCCAATTAACATATTGGATTTAATGAAAAAAGGATCTTTGTACGTAACACGACCTACTCTTTTTGATTATGTTAAAACCAGGAAAGAGTTGGAAAATGCTTCTAGTGAATTTTTTAAGATGTTGATAGATAAAAAAATAACGATTGATATAAATCAAGAGTTTAAATTGTCAGAAGTTGGAAAAGCCCAAGAATCTATTACAAATCGTAATACAAAAGGCGTGACAATACTAATTCCTTAAGCATTAAGTATTCATAGAATCAAAGAATTCATCGTTGGTTTTTGTATTATTCAATTTATCAATTAAAAATTCAATTGCATCTGTAGTGCCCATAGGATTTAAAATTCTTCTTAAGACAAACATTTTCTTAAGAGTTGCGCTATCCGTTAGCAATTCTTCTTTTCTCGTACCCGATCTCAAGATATCCATAGAAGGAAACACGCGTTTATCCGATACCTTGCGATCTAATATTATTTCAGAGTTACCTGTCCCTTTGAATTCTTCAAATATAACTTCATCCATTCTACTGCCTGTGTCAATTAATGCGGTTGAGATTATAGTCAAGGAACCACCTTCTTCAATATTTCTAGCCGCTCCAAAAAATCTTTTTGGTCTCTGTAGTGCGTTAGCATCTACGCCACCAGTTAAGACTTTTCCAGATGAAGGAACAACTGTGTTGTAGGCTCTTCCTAATCTCGTTATTGAATCTAGTAATATTACTACATCTCTACCATGCTCCACTAACCTTTTTGCTTTTTCTATAACCATCTCTGCAACTTGAACGTGTCTCGATGCAGGTTCGTCGAATGTTGATGATATAACCTCACCTTTAACAGAACGTTGCATATCAGTAACTTCTTCGGGTCTTTCATCAATTAGCAAAACTATTACATAACACTCTGGGTGGTTGGTTGTTATTGAGTGGGCTATGTTTTGTAACAAAACTGTTTTACCTGTCCTTGGTGGAGCTACAATGAGGCCCCTTTGACCTTTTCCTAACGGTGCAACTATATCTATTATTCTAGCGCTTTGATCTTTAATTGTAGGATCATCAACTTCCATCTTGAGACGTTCATCAGGATATAAGGGTGTTAGGTTTTCAAAATTTATTTTATGACGTGCTTTTTCTGGGTTTTCAAAATTTATAGTATTTACTTTAAGAAGCGCAAAGTACCTTTCTCCATCTTTTGGTCCTCTTATTTCCCCTTCAATAGTGTCACCCGTCCTTAATGTAAACCTACGAATCTGACTTGGACTAACATATATATCATCTGGACCAGGTAAATAATTAGCATCTGGAGATCTAACGAAACCAAAGCCATCCTGCAATACCTCAACAACACCACTACCGATAATTGTTATGTCTTTTTCTGCTAAACTTTTTAATATAGCAAACATTAACTCTTGTTTTCGTAAAGTACTTGCGTTTTCAATTTTTTGCTCTTCAGCAAAAGCAAGCAATTCCGCTGGTTTTTTATCTTTCAAAGTTTGAAGCTTAACTTCTTTTTTATTTTCAATATCTGTTGGTGTGTTCATATCTGTTGGTGTGTTCATATTATAATTGGAGAAATTTTTGAAATTAGAAAGGATTATTGTCAGTATTTAGCATATATATTAAAAAATAACAATTTATATATATAAATTCTTTTAGAAAGGTTTTACGATAACTAAAAAAATAATAATCACCATTATTAGTGTGGGTATTTCATTTAGATATTTATAATATTTTTCTGAATTTATATTTTTATTGTTAGCAAATAATCTTAACTTTTTTAATAAAATACCATGACAAGCAGATAAAATTATTACTATTAAAAACTTTATATGAAACCATATATCTGAAGAAAAATTAATTGCATTAAAATAAAAAATAAGAATTAAACCAAAAAACCAAGACGCTATCATTGCAGGGGTCATAATATAATAAGCTAAACGATACTCCATTGTTTTGAAAATTGCAGATGTTTCACTATCTGGTTTCACTTTTGTATGATAAACAAAAATTCTTGGTAAATACAACATAGCACATAACCAAGAAATTACTGAAATAATATGAAGTGCTTTTGTATATAAATAAAAATTATCAAACATTTATTTTCTTTTATATTTTCTTACTATATCAACAAATTCAGATACATGATTTATTGGAGTATCTTTTAATACCCCATGACCAAGTCCCATTATAAACGAATAATCACTAAATGTATCTAATGTTTTAATAATATCATTTTTCATTGTATCTCCACCTAATTTTAAAACTTCAGGTGAAACATTTCCTTGAATTACTGTTAGTTTTTGTAATGTATTTTTACAATATAACATATCAAGATCAGGATCTATTGCAACAGCATCAACTTGAGTTTCTTTAATGTAGTCCTCATAAAAATAACCAGCATTCTTTGGAAAACCAATTATTTTAACATCTGGAAATTTCTTTTTAACATTTTTTACAATTTGATAAGTAGGTTTGATAACCCAATTATCAAAGTCATTTTTATTCAAAACACCAGACCAAGTATCAAATATTTTAATTATATCAGCACCTGCTTCAACTTGCATAATCAAATATTCAGAAGAAATTTCAACTAATAAATTTATCATTTCCATGAAATATTCGTAGTTATCATGTGCCCATTTGATACATTTTTCGTAAGAATTAGTAGTTCCACCGTTTATTATATAAGTAGATACAGTCCAAGGTGCACCACAAAAACCAATTAATGATTTATTTTTATCTAACTTACCCCTTGTTAAAGAAATCGTTTCTCCAATATTAATTAAAGGTGATTTTTTTACCTCCTTATATAAGATATTTATCTTTTTATTAATCAAACAATTTTCTATTACAGGGCCTTTTTTTTCATTAAAATCAAGCTTAAAACCAAGATTTTCAATAATTAATAGAATGTCAGCGAATATTATAGCTGCATCAAAATCAAATCTATCAATAGGTTGTAATGTTACTTTTGAAGCAAGTTTTGGAGAATAACATAAATTTAAAAAACTACCAGATTCAGCTCTAATTTGACGATATTCCGGCAAGTACCGACCGGCTTGTCTCATTAGCCATATAGGTGGAGGGTTAATTATTTTACCGGATATAACTTTATTAAGTATAGTCATTTCAATAATATAATAATATTATAATTGTTGTTGTTGTTACTCTGTGCATTATGGGTATTATTTTTTATTAACAGTTTTATAAGATTATAATATCAGTAAATAATTTTATTCATAATAATTATACATATTTCTAAACATTATTATTAATTATACCTATAATAACATGTTTTTATTAGTTTATTAGTTTATTTATTTGTTATTATTAATGTGGATATCATTGTTAACATCTGTGTGTAATTATTATTAATAAAATTAATAATAACCCTGTTAATAAAGATATTAACAGGGTACCTAATGTGTAAAAAAAAACTAACAAGTAGGACAGGTTTTATTAAAATATGAAATATCTTAGTTTATACACAAAATTGCAAAGTTATTAACAATGGAAAAAATAATGAATGCTTGTTTTCATATCCATTTAGTTAGCGATTCAACAGGAGAAACACTAAACGTTGTTTCAAAAGCCGTTGTTGTTCAATACCGGGATATAGACTCTATAGAACATGTTTATCCATTAGTTAGAAGCGTTAAGCAACTAGATAGTGTAATAAAATGTATAGAAAAAGAACCTGGAATTGTTCTTTTTACCCTTTCTAATCTTGATCTTAGAAGAAAATTAGAGGTTGTTTGTAAAAAACTAAATTTACCAGTAGTTGCCCCGTTAGATAAAGTGCATGAAGTATTAAATTCATATATTGATGCAGAATGGTCTCCCATTATTGGAGCTCAACACGTTCTGGATACAGAGTATTTTAAAAGAATAGAAGCAATGAACTACACCATGGCTAATGACGACGGTCGGTTGACAGGTAATTTAAATGAAGCTGATATAATCCTAGTTGGCGTAAGCAGAACATCAAAAACACCAACCAGTATATATTTGGCAAATCATGGGATGAAAACCGCTAATGTGCCTTTTGTATTAGATATTCCTCTACCGGATGATTTAGAACAATTAAAAGAACCGTTAATTATAGGTTTAATAGCTAGTCCAGAAAGAATTGTACAAATTAGAAAAAATAGATTGGTATCACTTAATGCTGGTCATGATTCTGATTATGTAGATAAAGATGTTGTTTCAAGAGAGATGATTCTCGCAAAAAGGTTATTTGCAAAAAATAATTGGCCTATAATTGATGTGACACGAAGATCAATAGAAGAAACAGCAGCATCAATTATGAATTATCATAGATCTAGAAAAAATGAACAAAATGATAAACTATAAAATTATTTTAGCATCAAAAAGTTCTATAAGAATAAAGATCTTAAAAAATGCTGGGATCATTTTTAAGCCTGTTGATTCAATGATAGATGAACGTTTAATACAAAAAAAATACCAAGAAAGCGAACAATTTCAAGTTAAAGATCTTGCCCTTGCTTTAGCTGAAGAAAAAGCAAGGGTTGTATCTGGTAATTACCCTGACAAGTTAGTCATAGGTTGTGATCAGATGCTAGAATGTGATGATGAAATTTTTTATAAACCACAAGATAGAAAAAGCGTATTGATTGATTTAAAAAAGCTAAAAGGGAAAAAACATAATCTAATCACCTCAAATGTATGTGTTTTAAATTCAGTAAAAATCTGGCAACACACTGAAATTAGTAAAATGTATATGAGAAATTTTACGAACGAATTCATTGAATTGTATATTGCATCAATGAAAGATAAAATTAATAAAGTCGTAGCAGGATATGAAATAGAAGGTCTTGGTATTCAATTGTTTAAAAAAATAGATGGCGATTTTTTTTCAATTCAAGGTATATCATTATTTCAATTACTAAAGTTCTTGCGGCAATCAGGATATGTTAAAAAATGATTGTATTAGGTTTAACAGGATCTATTGGTATGGGCAAGACTACGGTAGCAAAGTTATTTGCGGACCTGGATGTTCCTGTTTTTAACTCTGATGAGGCTGTTAACTTAATATATATGAAGAATCCTGATGTTTTAAAGTTTATAAAAGACAACTTTATTGAGTATGAAAATGATATAATTTGTAAAAAAAGAATTTCCGAAATCGTATTTAACGATAAAAAAAAGTTAGCAATTTTAGAAAAATTTATACACCCTTTGGTTAGAGAAAAGCAGATTAATTTTATTAATGAGTCAAAAAAAAAGAAAAAACCATTAATTATTATTGAAATACCTTTATTATACGAAGTTGGAGTTCATAATTTTATAGATTTTAGTATAGTAGTAACAGCGCCTTTTGAAATACAAAAATCGAGAGTTCTGCAACGCAAAGATATGAGTGAAAAGAAATTTTTAAATATTTTAGATAGACAAATGCCTGATAGAGAAAAATGTGCGAAAGCAGATTATATTATTAATAATTTAGAAATAGAGGCAACAAAGAAACAAGTTGTTAATCTCTGTAATAAAATTCTAAATAGTATAAAGTAATATTTAATGAGAGAAATAGTACTAGATACAGAAACAACTGGGTTAGATCCAAAAAAAGGCGATAAAGTTGTAGAGATAGCCTGTATTGAATTAATTAATCATATACCGACTGGCAAGGGTTACCAAGCATATATAAATCCAATGCGCGATATGCCTGAAGGTGCATTTAAGGTACACGGATTAACAGAAGAATTTTTATCAGATAAACCGGTGTTTGGAGAGGTTGTTGAGGAATTTTTATCTTTTATAGAAGATTCAATTTTATTAATTCATAATGCTAAGTTTGATATAAATTTTTTAAATCATGAGCTTACTTTAATAGGATTAAAGAAATTAAAATTTGAACGTGTAATAGATACTTTGCAAATAGCAAGAGAGAAGCACCCAGGTTCACCAAATAACCTCGATGCATTATGCAGGAGATATAGTGTAGATAATAATAAAAGAGATTATCATGATGCACGTTTAGATTGCGAATTATTAGCTGAAGTATATATGGAATTAATAGGAGGTCGTCAGCACGGTCTCTTACTTGATAAAGAAACTGAAGAAAAAACCCAAATAACTAATGTTACAAGAAATAAAAGAATAAAAGAATTGCCTACAAGATTAAGCTCAGTAGATATAGAGAAACATAAATTATATATTAAATCAATGCATGATAAGCCGCTCTGGAATAGTTATGATTAATTTAGCTGTTAAGGCGACTAGGAATATTGTTTCTATATAACTCAAGGAAATCTATTGGTTCGATGTATAGTGGAGGGAAGCCCCCATCTCTAACTAAATCAGCTAAAATTCTTCGCGCGAATGGAAAAATCATTCTTGCGCCATCAACTAAAACAATAAAAGATTTTTGGTTCACATCAACATTGATTAACTCTATCACACCGGCGTAAACAAGTTCGGCAATGAAAACTATTTCATTATTTTTTTTTGCTTGCGCGTTTATTGTTAATTCAATTTCAAATACATTCTTATCATTATTAATTGAGATAGCATTCACGTTAACACCAACACTGATATTTGGATTGCCGATAAGATGGGGAAGTGTATTCGGAGCTTTTGAATTTTCAAAAGATAAATCTTTAATGTACTGGCTTAAACACTTAAAATTACTTTGAACTTTTTCCATGATATTTCTATATGTTATTTTAGTTTTTTAATTTTATCACATTCACTATCTTCGTCAACTACAGTATAGTCTATATCTATAAAATCTGAATTATTTGTTCTGTCTCTTTTTTTTATAATTTTTGCTAATAAATACTTCCTAATGATTTTTATTAGCAGTACAAAACCTATGATATCGGTTATAAAACCAGGAAAAATTAGTAAAACACCAGACACAGGTAGAAATAAAACCTCTAAAAATTCAGTTAATTTTTCTTGGTTATTTGTATTTTTTTTATTTAAACTAGCTATGATATCAATAAATTGTTTTTTTATTAAAAAAAATCCAAGGATTCCTGTTGTTATTATAAAAAACAATGTTATTACAAAGCCTATTGAATTGCTAATCGTATTAAATAAGCCTACTTCAAAATATATGATTGATAGGATTAATGTAAAAAAAATAAATAATTTCATAGTTTAAGCTTATATAATATTTATCAATAATTACATATTATAGGCTATTATGAATTTTCAATATATAATTAATGTACTTAATTTTAAAAAAGAGATGAGTAATGATTGAAAATATAATCCTTCTTGTAGTTGTGGTAATAATTTTTATAGCCTTATTTAATAATTTGGGACGCCGAACAGGTAATGAACAGAAAAGAACTAATATATATAACTTTAGTAATAAAAAACCGGAAATCATAGATATGAGTGAAGGCGATCTTACTATAACTACTGAAATCTCTGACAATAAAGAAAATGAAATAAATAAGAATTCATTATTAGAAGATCAAATTATAGAAATATCAAAATTTGATGATAACTTTACTGTGAATATATTTTGTGATGGAGCAAAAACTGCATATGAAATGGTTTTAGTAGCTTACGCAGAAGAGAATTACAATACATTAAATAATTTGCTTAACGAAGATATGAGAATTACATTTACCGATGCAATTGAAAAAAGAAAAAGTAAGAATGAATTATTAGAATATACATTAATCAGAGTATTATCTAGTGAGGTTTTATCTATCGAATTAAAATTAAATACTGCACAGATAGCGGTTAAATTAGTTGCTGAAATTGGTTCATTGTTAACACACGAAGTTGTAAATGAAAATAATTTAGATAAAATTCAAGAATATAAGAAAACTGAAGTTTGGATTTTTGAAAAAAATATGAAATCAAAAAATCCTAATTGGAAAGTGATAGCTATAAAATCATCTCACTAAAATAAACATTATTTTAAATAAAAGAAATGATAAATAATTTTAACAAGCATTTTAAAAAAATCTCTTTTAGAGAAATTAATGGCTGGGATGATGATAATCATATTGAGGCCTATGAAGCTCTTAAAAAAGGAATAATTTTTCAGTATAATAATTTTCCTAAATCTAAAAAATTACATATTTTATTAAATAAAATAAGTAATACAGAAAACCCAAAACATTTTTTTGAAAAAAATTATATACCCTTTAAATCTTTTAATTGGGATAATAAAGAAAGTTTGTTTACTGGCTATTATGAGCCACATTTAAAATCATCTCGTGTTAGATCTGATGAATATTATATACCATTATATTCTATGCCAAAGAATCTAATTAAATGCGAAAATAACGAAAAAAAATACAATAAAATTTCTGGATATACACACTTATTAAAAATTGATAAAAAATTTATAATTCCTCCAACGAGAGAAATGATTAATAATTATAATCTTGAAGAAACCAAAGTTTTAGCTTGGTTAAAAGACCCCATAGAAGCATATTTTATGCACATACAGGGATCGGGTAAATTGATATTTACGGACGGGTCTTCTGAAAGATTTACATATGCAGCTAAAAATGGATTTCCATATACCTCTATAGGCAAAGTTTTGGTATCTCTTGGCTATATTGATGAAGAAGAGATTTCAATGAACACTATAAAAAGTTGGTTAAAAAATAATCCAAATAAAATAAATGATATTTTAAATAGAAATAAATCATATATTTTTTTTAAACAGATCGTAAGTGAAAATAATAATTATCATACCATAGGACAAACTGGGATAGAATTATCTTCTAAAAGATCGCTTGCAATCGATTTGTCTATTTATGACATTAACACACCAATTTGGCTTGAAACAAAAATACCTTCACAGAAAATAGATTCAGTAGAAAAATTTCAAAGGTTGATGATTGGTCAAGATACGGGATCGGCAATAAAAGGGTTTATAAGAGGTGATATATTTTTTGGATCTGGTCATAAAGCGGGACAAATAGCTGGTAACATGAAAGAAAAAGGGAATATAATAATATTTTTATTAAAAGATGAAATAAGGTCCTATGGTTAAAAAATTAAAAGAAGAAGATTTAAACTTATGGAAAGAAATCACTTCCTCTATTCAGCCTTTAAAAGCCAATAAAAACATTCATGAAGATAGTGATAAAAAGTCACTTAAGTCTGATGAAAAAAACGTATCTACTGAATATAGTTTGGTTAAAAATTCAAAAAAAATAATAGAAAATTTAAACAAATCAAAGGTTAAAAAAAATATTGAGTATACGGGTATAGACAGAAGAACAAATCAAAAAATGACAAGAGGAAATGTACAAATTGGTGCTACTCTTGATTTACACGGTTGCACTCAAATAGAAGCTTACGATTTATTATATGATTTTTTGGTAAAATCATACCAAGATCATTTAAAGTTAGTGTTGGTTATAACCGGTAAAGGCAGAATAGTTAATTATAATGAATTTAACGCAGTTGGAGTTCTTAAAGCTAATTTACCGATTTGGTTAAAAGAAGATAAGTTTTTTAATATTGTAAACGGCTACAAATTTTCTAATCAGAGGCACGGTGGATCGGGTGCCTACTATGTATTGTTAAAAAGCAAATGAAAAATTACTATAAAATAAATTTTGATAAATCTGTATTTTTAGATAAATTGCCAATATTTTTATCGACGTAATCTGCATCTATTATAACGACCTCACCGTCCATATCTGTAGCTTTGAAACTTATTTCATCCAACACCCGTTCTATTATTGTATGAAGTCTTCTTGCTCCAATATTTTCAACGGATGAATTAACTTCTGCTGCAATACTCGCGATTTTATCAATACCGTCATCGGTAAATTCTAGTATTACATTTTCTGTTCCAAGTAAGGCCACATATTGTTTTATTAGGCTCGCTTCCGTGTCTTTTAAAATTTTTACAAAATCATCTTTACTTAATGCGCTTAGTTCAACTCTTATTGGCAATCTTCCCTGCAATTCTGGTAATAAATCGGATGGTTTGGATAGGTGAAATGCTCCAGAAGTTATGAATAATATATGATCAGTTTTAATTGATCCATGCTTTGTAGCTACCGTTGTACCCTCAATTAAAGGTAGTAAATCTCGCTGTACACCCTCTCGGCTAATATCAGCGCCTTGCCTTCCTTCGCGGGCACATATTTTATCAATTTCATCTATAAAAACAATCCCATGATTTTCAACAATTTTTATTGCTTCTTGGGCTATTTTTTCATCGTCTAATAATTTATCCGCTTCTTCTTCTGTCAAGATTTCATAGCTATCTTTAACGGACATTTTTTTGCTTGAAAATTTATCTCCCAGTGCTTTACCTAGCATATCATTTAGATTTAACATGCCCATTTGGGCTCCAGGCATTCCTGGAATATCAAAACTAGACATATTATTGCGATTATCTTTTATTTTAACATTGATTTCTTTATCGTCTAATTCACCCGATCTTAATTTTTTTCTAAAATTTTCACGTGTTGTTTCCGTAGAAGATTCTCCAACAAGGGAATTTAAAACTCTTTCTTCTGCGGCTAAATGCGCTTTTGCTTCAACCTCCTTCTTTCTTTTTTCTCTAATCATAACAATACCAATTTCCATTAGATCACGTATGATATGTTCCACATCTCTTCCAACGTAACCAACTTCAGTATATTTAGTCGCTTCAACTTTAACAAATGGTGCTTGAGCTAATTTTGCTAATCTTCTAGATATTTCAGTTTTTCCAACCCCTGTTGGCCCAATCATAAGTATATTCTTTGGAAGGACCTCATCTTTCATTGCTCCAGTTAGTTGTTGTCTTCTCCATTGATTCCTTAAAGCAATAGCACAGGATCGTTTAGCTTCATTTTGTCCAATAATATATTTGTCTAATTCTGAAACGATTTCTCTTGGTGAAAAGTCGGCCATTTATTCTCCTTCTTAAGAAATTAATGATTTTTTCTTAACTTATTTCTATGCTTTCTATGGTAACACTTGAATTTGTGAAAACGCATATTTCAGACGCTACTTTCATAGATCTAGTTACTATCTCAATAGCATCATAATCGCTATCAATTAATGCTCTCGCTGCAGCAAGCGCGTAGTTACCTCCAGAACCTATTGCAATTACTCCATTTTCTGGCTCTAAAACATCTCCATTTCCCGTTAACACGAAACCAACATCTTTATCTGCAACCAACATCATTGCTTCTAGCCTCCTCATGTACTTATCCATTCTCCAGTCTTTTGCAAGTTCTACAGCCGCCCTTGTTAGTTGTGTTGGATATTGCTCAAGTTTAACTTCTAATCTATCAAACAACGTTAAAGCATCTGCTGTTGCCCCAGCAAACCCAGCGATAACATTGCCTTCAGCCCCTAACCTTCTAACTTTTTTTGCATTTGTTTTGATAACAGTATTTCCAAAGCTGACTTGCCCATCTCCTGCAATGGCCACAATATTATTTTTTCTGACCATTAGGATAGTGGTTCCAAGCCAGGTATTAGAAGAATGATCAATCATAGTTTCCTCAATGTTTTATTAATTAAAATATTTTTAATGTAAATACCTAAACAAGTATATTATAATTGAGTATTTATTAGTACTTTTAATATATTATGTTAATAAATTCAGTTTACAAGAGTAAGATAATTTTCTGAGAGTAAAAAAATGAGAAAAATTGAACCGAGAATTGCTCATATAGAACGCAATACAAGTGAAACAAAAATATTTTGTGATATTAACCTAGATGGATCTGGTGTTTCTAATATAAACACAGGTATTGGGTTTTTAGATCATATGCTTGAACAGATCGCTAAACACGGCTTGTTTGATATAAACATAATTGCAAAAGGTGATTTACATATTGATATGCACCATACAACAGAAGATGTTGGTATAGTTCTAGGTCAAGCTTTTAAAAAAGCATTAGATAATAAAATGGGAATAGTAAGATTTTCTGATGTCTTAATGCCAATGGATGAAACATTGACCCGTATTGCTCTTGATATATCTGGAAGACCTTTCTTAAAGTGGAATGTAAAATTTAGATCACCAAAAGTTGGAAACATGGACACGGAATTATTCCAAGAATGGTTTCATGCTTTTGCCCATAATGCTGGCATTACATTGCATATAGAAAGTTTACATGGATTGAATGCACACCATGTTATTGAATCATGCTTTAAAGGGTTAGCTAGAGTTTTAAAAATAGCGGTTTCGCTGGACCCCCGAGCACCTGATCGATTACCTTCAACAAAGGGTGTGTTGTAATTAACTAAAAATAGGATTGTTATGGCAATATATACAGTCTATCAAAAAAAAATATTAAATTATAATGGACTAGTGTTAGAAAATGATATTGTTTTTATAAAAGATGGGGTATCAATTATAGCTCTATTTTCACCAATAATATGGTGTTTGTTTAATAAAAACTTGTTTTTAATCCCACTGTATTTATTGGCGTTATTAATGATACCGCAGCTAGATAACTATTTACCAATTAATATAAGTGCATTAACCATAATAATGATTCACTTAATCTGGTCATTTGAATCCAGTGAAATCAAGAGATGGTTGTATGCAATTAGAGGATATAATTTTATTAAAATTATAAGTTCAAGTGATATATTTAACGCACAATGGAAGTATATTAATAGTGTTGGTAATCTAGAAAAGAATAATATTACACTAGATAGAATAAAACAATCTGATATAAATAATATAAAGCAAACAGCTCCCATAATGAATTTATTTCCTTTTAACAAATATTAAAAATTAGAAATGATAAATGGAAAAGTTAGGTATAATCGATTTCGGTTCAGGTAACCTTCATTCAGTATTCAAGGCATTTGAGTTAGTAGCCAGTAAGTCGAATAAGGATCTTAAAGTTGAAATAGTAAAAAATTCAGATGATTTGTTAAATTGTGATAGAATCGTGCTTCCAGGGGTGGGTTCATTTGCAGATTGCAAAACTGGATTAGAAAAAATAGATTGTTTATCGCAGTCATTAAGTGATTTGGTTATTAACAAAGGGAGACCATTTCTAGGGATTTGTGTTGGAATGCAATTAATGGCAGACCAAGGTTTAGAAAATAACCCTACAAAAGGTTTTGGTTGGATTGAAGGTTCTGTTGAATTAATAAATTTAAAATCAAAAATTTTAAAAATTCCTCACATGGGTTGGAATACATTATTCATAGAAAATAATCATAAAATTATAGAAAATATAGATCTTGGAGAAGATGGGTTGCATGCTTATTTTGTTCACTCTTATAATTTTTATATAAAAAAGAAAGAGAATCTAATAACTACTAGTCACCATGAAATTAATTTAACATCCATGGTAGCAAGAGATAACATTATAGGGGTGCAATTTCACCCTGAAAAAAGCCAGAAATTAGGTTTAAAATTAATTAACAATTTTATTGAATGGTCACCTTGATATGATACTTTATCCTGCAATTGATATAAAAAATAATGAGTGTGTTAGACTTAAACTAGGGCGTATGGATCAATCTACGATTTATAATAAAAACCCCGTCGATCAAGCTATTATTTTTGAACGATTGGGTTTTGATTGGTTGCATGTCGTTGATTTAGACGCTGCAGTATCAAATAGTAGGATAAATATTGATACAATTCTAGAAATTGTTAATAAAACAAAAATGTCAATTCAGTTAGGTGGCGGTATTAGAGATATCAAAACTATTGAATTTTGGTTAAACGCAGGGGTTGATAGTGTTATTTTAGGAACTGCAGCAGTTAATAGACCGGATCTTGTAATAGAGGCTGCAAAGAATTTTACTAACTCTATTTCTATTGCACTGGATTCTAGAGATGGAAATATTTCTATAGAGGGTTGGGAAAAATCAACAAATATTAAAGTTGAAGATTTAGCAAAAAAATATTGTGATCTGGGAATAAGATCTATAATACACACTGATATTAATAGAGACGGTATCCTGAAAGGGCTAAACATAGCTGAATCTAGAAGCCTAGCAAACAGTAGCTCAATACCTGTAGTTGTAAGCGGGGGATTAAAATCTATTGAGGATATTAAAAACTTGATACTCCCGGAAAATAAAATACTCATGGGAGCTATTATGGGCAGAGCTTTGTATGATAAAAAAATTGATCCGTCAGAAGCTCTGAATTTAGTTAACGATAAAAAGAAAGATCAATAGTGTTAAAATCTAGAATAATTCCTTGTTTGGATGTAGATAAGGGTAGGGTTGTAAAAGGTGTTAATTTTTTAGATCTGCGAGATGCAGGAGACCCGGTAGAGATTGCTAAGATATATGATTTGCAAGGCGCTGATGAGATTTGTTTTTTAGATATTACGGCATCTCATGAAGATAGAGGAATTATATTTGATATAATAACAAGAACTGCAGAGCAATGCTTTATGCCACTTACGGTTGGTGGCGGTGTAAGAACTATTAATGACGTAAGAAATTTATTATTAGCAGGGGCAGATAAAGTATCAATTAACACAGCAGCTATAACTAACCCTTTATTTGTAAAAGAAGCGGCAGATAAATTTGGTTCACAGTGTATTGTAGTTGCATTGGATGCTAAAAAAATAAATAAAGAGAAGGAAAATTCCTCATGGGAGATTTATACTCATGGTGGAAGAAATAGAACAGGCCTTGATGTTATTGAGTTTGCAAAGAAAATGGTTGAATATGGTGCAGGAGAAATTTTATTAACATCTATGGACAAAGATGGAACAAGGTCAGGTTTTGACATAGAATTAACAAATAAAATGTCAACAAGTGTTTCAGTACCAGTAATTGCAAGTGGAGGAGTTGGAAATCTTGCACACTTAGCATCAGGTATCATAAATGGAAAAGCGGACGCGGTTTTAGCCGCATCTATATTTCATTTTGGTGAATACACAATACTTGAAGCAAAAGAATACATGAAAGATCAAGGCATCGACGTTAGGATTGATTAATATAATTTTTTAATATAATAAATAATAAGTAAATGTTAGAATTTATTTATTTAAGACAGAGAATATAGATATGAATATAGATTATATAGCTAAGCTTTCTCAGATTATAAAAGAAAGAAATGGAGTTGATATTGAAACTTCATATACATCTAAATTACTGTCTAACCCAGAGTTAACTTCAAGGAAAATTGGAGAAGAGGCCATAGAACTGATTATTTCATCGTTAAATAAAGATATACCAAATATAACAATGGAATCTGCAGATCTTTTATACCATTTAATGGTATTGCTTGAATCCCATGACTTATCCTTAGAAGACGTTTCTAATGAGCTGTTAAAAAGACATGGTGTGTCAGGTATTGAAGAAAAAAAATCGAGAAAAAATAAATAAAATAAGATTTTTATAATAATTTATATATTGTTAATATTATGAAAAAAAAAGACCGTATATTTTCTCCTTATACAATTTTTGCTAAAGAAGATTGGGCAAAATTAAGAGCAGATACAAAGCTACCATTGAACCAGAATGATATTGAGAATTTAAGGGGATTGAATGAGCCAATGTCACTTGAAGAGGTTGAAAAAGTTTATTTACCTTTATCTAGGTTATTAAATCTTTATGTAGCAGCTACACAAGGTTTATTTTCAGCTACTAAATCTTTTTTAGGAAATAGTAGTTATAAAGTTCCATTTATAATAGGCATAGGGGGGTCTGTTGCAGTAGGGAAAAGTACAACAGCAAGAATTTTACAAGCTTTGTTAGCTAGATGGTCCAATCATCCAAAAGTTTCCTTGGTAAATACTGATGGGTTTTTAATGCAAAATTCTGAATTAAAAAAATTAAATTTAATGGAAAAAAAAGGTTTTCCAGAAAGTTATAATTTATCAAATTTATTAAAATTTTTGACTGAGATTAAGGCTGGCAAAGAAAATGTAAAAGCACCTATATATTCTCATTTAATTTATGATATTGTTCCAGATAAATACATAAACGTAGATAGGCCTGATATTCTAATAGTCGAAGGTTTAAATGTATTGCAACCCGCACCCCTTCCTAATCAAGGAGAATTTATTCCGTACGTATCTGATTTCTTTGATTTTTCAATATATGTTGATGCAGACGAAGAGAATATTTATAGATGGTACGTTGATCGTTTCTTAGAATTAAAAAATACTGCTTTTATTGATAAGGAATCATATTTTCATAAATATTCATCTTATACTGATGGTGAATCAAAAAAAATTGCTGAAGATATTTGGAAAAATATTAACTATAAAAATTTAAGAAAAAATATTTTACCCACACGACAAAGAGCTGATCTCATCATTAAAAAAAGCAATGATCATAGTGTTGAGAAAGTAATTTTGAGGAAGATATAAGTTTAATTAATATTTTTAATTAAATTAAATAAATTTTTATCTGGCTTTGCACCAATAACTTTAATAATCTCTGATCCACATAAATTTCCTAAATAAGCACATTCTTTGCCGCTTAAATTCATGTCTATTCCTTTTAGAAATCCTGATGCATATAAATCACCAGCACCAGTAGTATCAATTATTTGTGTGTGTAAAACTGGTTTTATATGTTCTATGGATATATTTTCAATTAGATAAGAGCCATTTGAACCATCTGTAATAATTATCTTACCTATATAATTAGATAATTCTAGAGCTTCATTGAGCATTAGGTTTGTATTGTTAGTCTCTAAAAGAGCAGATACTTCATTTTTATTTCCAAATAAGTAATCGATAGACTTTTCTTTGATCAATTTTTTTATTTCTTTGCGGTATAAATCTACACAAATATTGTCTGACAAAGATAGAGCAACATAGCCACCATTTTTTTTACTCTCTTTGACTGACTTATTGATTATTTTTTTTCCAGATTCTAAATACCATAAATACCCTTCAATAAAGACACCCTTTGTATTTTTAAACATACTCATAGAAATATTTTTATCTGATAGTGTGCTTGATGCTCCAAGATATGTATTCATTGTTCTTTCTTTATCAGGTGTTATTAGAACTATAGATCTTCCCGTTACAAGATTATTATCAATGGTTATATGTTCTCCTGTAATATTATAATTATTTAAATCTTTTTTAAAGTTTTGGCCAAGATCGTCATTACCGGTTTTTCCTATAAAAGAGACTTCACAACCAAGTAATGACAAACCAGTCGCTGTATTGCTAGCACTGCCACCACAAGTTTTTTTATTTATATTTATGAGATCTATCAATTCGTCAGATTGATTTTTACTGACCATATTCATAGATCCTTTTGATATGTTTTTATTTAACAAAAAATTATCGTCAACTTCTGCAAGAATATCAACAATAGCATTTCCGATACAAACAATATTCATTTGAGGACCTTATTCTAATGTATTTTTATTATCATAACCGCAATAAGTTATTACAGGACATTTCCAACATTCTGGTTTTCTTGCTTTGCATATATATCTGCCTAAGAATATTAACCAGTTATGAGCATTCATTAAATATTTATCTGGTATTATTTTATAAAAAGCTTCCTCGACTTTAAGGGGTGTTGAACCAACTGCAAATTTTGTTCTATTTCCTACTCTAAAGATATGTGTATCTACGGCGATAGTTGGTACATTAAAAGCAGTATTTAAAACTACATTTGCTGTTTTTCTTCCTACTCCGGGTAACATTATTAGCTCTTCCAGTGTACCTGGAATTCTACCGTTATATTCTTCTATTAAAATTTTACATAAAGCTATAATATTTTTTGCTTTTGTTTTATATAGCCCAATTGATTTGATATAATTAATTAGGCTCTCTTCTCCTAATTTTATAAATTTTTCTGGCGTATCAAAATTTATAAATAATCCTTTCGTAGCTTTGTTTACCCCAATATCAGTTGATTGCGCTGACAATAAAACAGCAACTAAAAGGGTAAAGTGATTGTTATAAGACAAATCTGTTGTTGGATTTGGGTTATTTTTTTTTAATATATAGAAAAAATTATCAATATGACTTTTCATTGAGGTTATAGTTTTTAGCAAAACCTTTTAACAAGTAATTCTGTTTTTTTGGTTATTTTACAATTGTTATCAAGGTGATACACAATTGGGGTACCTGTTACCACTTCAACATTAATAATTTCTTTTTCATTCAATCCTTCTAAATTCATTATTATGGATCTCAGTGAATTTCCATGTGCTGATATAAGTACATTACGTTCTTTTTTTAATTCAGGTAGTATATTTTTTTCAAAATAAGGAACTGTCCTTTCGTAAGTATCCTTTAAACTTTCTCCATCCTCTGGAGCAACATCATATGAACGTCTCCAGATTTTTACCTGTTCTTCCCCCCATTTTTCTCTGGCCTCATCTTTGTTGAGACCTGTTAACTTTCCATAGTCACGTTCATTTAATGCAACATTCTTTTCTATTTTTAGATCTTCTTGTTTTAGAACTTTCAAGACAATTTCAAGTGTTTTTTGAGCTCTAATTAAATTACTTGTATAAGCAGAATGTAATTCTAATTTTAAGTCTTGTAGGGCAAAACCAGCTAATTTTGCTTCAATCATCCCCTCTTGAGATAGATTTACATCTTTCCAACCTGTGAACTGATTTAACTTATTCCACTCACTTTGACCATGTCTTAATAATATTAATTTACTCATATTTATCCTAATTTTTATTTTAAATCCAGCACATCAAGCATTGAATATAACCCTGGATTTTTATGTTTTGCCCACAACGCTGCTGTTAAGGCTCCTTGTGCAAATATACCTCTATCCGAGGCTGAATGTGATAATTTAATAGTTTCTCCGTCTCCTGAAAAAATAACATCATGCTCGCCAATAATACTGCCACCTCGGAGAGTTGCAAATCCGATGGAATTAATCTCCCTTTCACCAGTAATGTTATTTCTGTTATATATAGCATTTTTATCAAAATCAATTTTTCTTCCGATTGCTGCAGACTTTCCTAGCAAAAGCGCTGTCCCAGACGGCGCATCTATCTTTTTTTTGTGATGCATTTCAATAATCTCTATATCAAAATTTTTATTTAAAGTTTCTGCAGCTCTTCTGGTAAGTTCTGATAATAAATTAACACCTAAACTCATATTACCAGATTGTATTATTTTTGCATGCATAGCGGCGAGGAGTATTTTCTCTTGCTGGTCAGCTGTAAAGCCTGTAGTGCCGATTACATGCACTATTCTTGTCTGTGCAGCAACAATACTATTTTCGATAGAAGTTAAGGGATTGGTAAAATCAAGGATGCCATCTGCATCTTTTGCTAAGTGTAAAATATCTGATGAAATTTTAATTCCTGTATTTTTAACACCAACAAGATCACCTATATCTTGATTTAAATATTCTGAATCGGTTTTTACTGTTGCACCAATAATTTCGAAATTATTGTTTATAAGAGCTTTTTTAATAAGCTCTCTACCCATTCTTCCAGAAGCACCTGATATTATAATTTTCATTTTAGTTACCGTTTTTATTTAATATATTATAATATGATATATGAATTAAAATTTATATATCATATTATTCTTTATTAACACCGCCCCAAAATTCTTTTATTTTTTCAAAAAACCCATGACTTTCAGGATTATTTTTTTTACTTGACAGCTTTTCAAATTCTCTTAGTAGTTCTTTTTGTTTTTTTGATAGATTTAATGGAGTTTCAACTGTTATTTGAAGATACATATCACCAAATCTTTTTTGTCTCAATATCGGCATACCTTTTCCACGAAGTCTAAATTGTTTTGTATTTTGTGAGCCTTCTGGAATAGTAACCCGGGTTTTTCCTCCATCAACAGTAGGTATTTCTATTTGCCCACCAAGTGCTGCAGTTGGCATAGATACTGGTATATTGCAAAAAATATCAGCCCCATCTCTTTGAAAAAAACTATGTGTTTTTAACGATACAAATATATATAAATCTCCTGAAGAGCCTCCTCTTATACCAGCTTCTCCTTGTCCAGATAAACGTATTCTATTACCATCCTCAATCCCTGCAGGTATTTCTACAGATAATTTTTTTGGTTTTTGTGTTCTCCCTTGTCCATTGCAATCTTCACAAGGACTTACAATGATGCGGCCTTGTCCTTGGCAAGAGCTACAGGTACGTTCAACCGTAAAAAAACCTTGACTCGCTCTTACTTTACCAGATCCATGACATTGGGGACAATCAATTGGGCTGGTACCTTTCTTGCTACCGCTACCGCTACATTTAATACAAGAATCACTAACTGTTACATTAATTGTATCGGATTTTCCTTTAAAAGCCTCTTCAAGTGTGATTTCCATATTATAGCGTAAGTCTGACCCTCTACCATTATTTCCTTGCCGTCCTGAACCAGAATCACCAAAAAAATCATTAAATATATCAGAAAATGAAGAGCTAAAATTACCATCAAATCCACCTCCACCTCCACCTCTAGAGGCATTATTATTTTCAAATGCTGAATGACCATATCTATCGTAAGCAGCCCGACTCTCTGGATTCTTAAGACGTTCGTAAGCTTCAGAAATTTCTTTAAATTTATTCTCAGCTTCTGTATTACCAGGATTATGATCGGGGTGATATTTTTTTGCTAATTTTCTAAAAGCTGATTTCAAAGTTTTATCATCAGAACTTTTATTTATTTCTAATGTTTCATAGTAGTCACGTTTTGCCATGATTTAAACTATACCTAATAATTTTTTAATATTAATAAATAACCATTTTAATTATAAAAGATTAAATAAAAATAAAATTATTCATCATCTTTATTGTCTTTGATTTCTTCAAAATCAGCATCCATCACATCACTATCATCAAAAGATTCATTATTTTCATCTAAATTATTTTCTGAATTATTTTGTTGTTCTTTATACATAGCTTCTCCAAGCTTCATTGAAGCTTGGGTTAAAGTTTCTGTATTCTGCGATATTTCGATAACATTCTCTGATTCTATAGATTTTCTAAGTTCATCAATAGCATCTATAATTACACTCTTATCTGATTCTGATACTTTATCACTATATTCTTCTAATGTTTTTTCAGTGCTATGAATAAGGGCTTCAGCCTGATTTTTAGCTTCAATAAGTTCACGTTGTAACTTATCTTCCTCCGCATGAACTTCTGCATCTGCAACCATATTTTCAATATCTTCATCTGACAAACCACCAGATGCTTGTATTTTTATTGAATGTTCTTTATTTGTTGCCTTATCCTCTGCTTTAACATTCACTATGCCATTGGCGTCGATATCAAAAGTAACTTCTATTTGAGGTATTCCTCGTGGAGCTGGTGCAATTCCAATTAAATCAAAGTTACCTAATAATTTATTATGGGCAGCCATTTCTCTTTCACCTTGAAACACTCTAATAGTAACAGCTGATTGACTGTCTTCAGCTGTAGAAAATGTTTGACTCTTTTTTGTTGGTATTGTTGTGTTTCTATCAATTAAGCGAGTAAAGACTCCACCTAAAGTTTCAATCCCAAGAGAAAGTGGGGTAACATCTAGCAAAAGAACATCTTTTACGTCACCTTGTAAAACGCCAGCTTGGATTGCAGCCCCAATAGCTACAACTTCATCAGGATTTACACCACGATGTGGTTCTTTACCAAAAAACGAACTAACCATTTCTTGCACTTTTGGCATCCTTGACATTCCACCAACTAGAACTACCTCACCAATTTCACCAGGTTTTAAGCCGGCATCTTTAATTGCTTTTTGACAAGGAATCATTGTTCTTTCAATTAAATCAGCAACTAAATTTTCAAATTTTGCCCTAGTAAGTTTCATGTTTAGATGTTTAGGTCCAGATTGATCTGCTGTAATAAAAGGCAGATTTATTTCAGTCTGTGTTGTTGAAGATAATTCAATCTTTGCTTTTTCAGAAGCTTCTTTTAATCTTTGAAGAGCAAGCTTGTCTTTCAATAAATCAATACCTTGTTCTTTTTTAAATTCTTCTGCAAGATAAGATACTAATCTCAGATCAAAATCTTCTCCGCCTAAGAATGTATCGCCATTTGTTGACTTCACTTCAAAAACACCATCGCCTATCTCTAACACTGAAATATCAAATGTTCCGCCACCTAAATCATAAACCGCAATAATTTCTCCATCTTTTTTATCAAGGCCATATGCAAGTGCAGCAGCAGTAGGTTCGTTAATTATACGCAAGACTTCTAAGCCAGCTATTTTTCCAGCATCCTTTGTTGCTTGTCTTTGTGCATCATTAAAATATGCAGGTACAGTTATCACTGCTTGCGTAACATCTTCACCAAGATATGATTCAGCTGTTTCTTTCATTTTTTGAAGGATGAAAGCCGATATTTGAGAAGGAGAATATTTTTGTGATCTAGCTTCTACCCACGCATCACCATTATCTGCTTTTGCTATTGAATAGGAAACTAAGTCTTTGTCTTTTTTTACAAGCGGATCATTAAATTTTCTTCCCATAAGTCTTTTAACCGCGGAAAGTGTATTTTCAGGATTTGTAACGGCTTGTCTTTTTGCCGGTAGTCCAATCAGCCTATTGGAATCTTCTGTAAAAGCAACCATTGATGGTGTAGTACGAACACCTTCGGAATTTTCAATTACTTTTGGTTCTTTTCCCTCCATAACAGCAACACATGAATTAGTTGTGCCAAGATCTATACCTATTACTTTAGCCATTACAAAACCCTTTCCTTAAGCTTAATAAATGTTAATTTGTTTATTTAATGTAAAAATTTAAAATTAAAAATAATCCCTATGATTTATATAATAGGTATTTTTTAACCTGCAAGTGCTTTTATAAATTTTTTATACTCTCATAGGCATTAAGACGTATAAGGTTGCTTCGTCTGCAGGATCTCTGATTAGGCTTGGGGCTCCAGATTCTGAAAAAAAGAACTTAGTTGTATCGCTTATAAGCTGAGATGTTATGTCTAATAAATATTTAGAATTAAACCCTATTTCAATTGGATCATTATTATATACGACAGGTATTTCTTCTATGGCAGTTCCTGAATCTGGACTTGTAACAGATAAAGTTAATAAATTTTCTTCTATAGATAATTTAATAGCTCTTCCTCTGTCGCTAGAGATTGTTGATACTCTGTCAACAGCATCAGCAAAAACTTTAGTCTCAACTGTCATTATTTTATCATTTTGAAATGGGATTACTCTTTTGTAATCAGGAAACTTACCATCAATTAGCTTTGATGTAAGTTGGATATTATTAAAAACAAATCTAATTTTAGTTGGAGATAATAGTATTTCAACATCTCCCTCTTCCTCATCTGTTAGTTTTTTTATTTCTGCAATTGATTTTCTTGGAATAATAACATCAGGCATGCCTTTTGCACCTTCTGGTAATGGTAACTCAGCTTGAGCTAGCCTGTGCCCGTCTGTAGATACAGCCCTCATCGTTGATATACTGTCTTCTTCATTATTAGCTTTGGCTTCATGAAAGTAGATGCCATTTAAATAATAACGTGTTTCCTCAGAAGATATTGCAAATCTTGTTCTATCAATTAATCTTTTTAATTCATTACCAACCATAATAAATTTATGAGAATGGTCATCGCTTGTTAATTCTGGAAAATCTTTTCTAGGAAGGGTTTGTAATTTAAAATTTGATTTACCAGACTTTAAAGTTAAAAATTCTTCCTCATCATTTTTATTTAATGACAATTGTGCTCCATCAGGGAGTTTTCTAATAATATCAAAAAGTAAATGTGCGGGTGCTGTGAGGTTGCCTCCATCAGTAATCTCGGCTTCAATCTCTTCTATAACCTCTATATCAAGATCAGTTGATATAAGTTTTAACCCAATTCCTTCTGCAATTATTAAAATATTTGATAATATAGGAATGGTATTACGTTTTTCGACAACATTTTGGACGTGGTTTAAAGCTTTTAAGAATTTATTTCTATCAATAGTAACTTCCATTTTTTTTCCACATTATTTATATATTTATGCAAAATGCATAGAAATATAAAAATAATACAATATTATCCTAATGTCTAATAGTTTAATTTAATAAGAATAGAATTCAAAGTATCAGTAGGCACTACTCTCTTAACGAATTTCCTAATGATTCAATGGAAGTGCGAATAGATGGGTCTTCTTTGATAAGACGTTCAATTTTTCTAACAGCATGTAAAACGGTTGTATGATCTCTTCCACCAAATTTCCTTCCAATTTCAGGCAAAGATCTAGAAGTAAGTATTTTTGCTAGGTACATTCCTATTTGTCTAGGGTAAACTATAGTTTTATGTCTTCTTGGTGATAATAAGTCTTGTTTAGTGACATTAAAGTGCCCACTAATAGCTCTTAGAACATCTTCTATCATAACTTGTCTATTTTGCTCTTCGCTTATTAGATCTTGAATTGTTGCCGCTGCTTCTTCAACTGTTATTGGTCTTTTATTTAGGCTGTGTGCAGCTATTATTCTATTCATAGCACCCTCGAGCTCTCTGCCAGAACTTTGAATTCTTCTAGCAAGAAAATCTAAAACTGCTTGTGATATTTCGATCCTAGGATTACCCCTTAGAGTCTGAGACAGTCTTTTTTCTAATATACCTCTTCTTATATCAAAATCAGTTGGTCCTATTTGAGCAACTAAACCACCCGATAACCTTGATTTCATTCTATCGTCCAGCATTTCTAGTTTTGATGGAGGAAGGTCGCCCGCTATAACTATTTGGTGTTTAGAGGTATCTAAAGCATTAAAAATATGACAAAATTCTTGTTGAACTGCTTTTCCTTGAAGAAATTGCATATCATCAATTAAAAGAATATCAATATCTGAAAATATTTTTTTAAAGGATATTGTATCCCTTGCTTTAACCGCTTCGACAAAAGAGCTCATAAACCTGACTGCAGATAAGAAGAGGACTTTTCTTTCAGGTCTTTTAGACCGTGATTCCCAAGCTATTGAATTCATAAGATGAGTTTTGCCAGTACCAACAGGTCCGTGTATATAGAGAGGATTAAATTCTATAGGCTCGCTTTTTGAAGGGCAAGCTACCCTTGATGCAGCAGCATGAGCGAGAGCATTAGATCTACCAATTACATAATTAGAAAAAGTAAACCTTCTATCTAATGGAGTTCCATGGCCCATAAGATCTAAGTCATCTTGTATATTAATATTTGAACTAGGATTTTTTTCACTACTACTATTTCTGACACCACTATTAATATTTTGAATACCGTTTAAAGATTTTTCTTTGTTGGATTCCCCATGTGCTCTTACACGAAGCTCTATTCTTTTTATTTCAGAATTTTCAGCACTCCAAAGGTCTAAAAGTTTTTCTGAATACCTAGATTTTATCCAGCTCTTTAGAAATAAAGTGGGGACGGAAAGAGTAAGTGTACCTGCGTCATATGTACTTGGAACAACTCTAGTGAACCAACTATTATACAAGTCAGAACCAAGCTGAGAACGTAATTTTATAGTTATTTTATCCCACTGACTTTCTAGGCTATGCTTTTTCTTTACTGTTGTATCCACGGTAATCCCTCACACTTCCAGCCATTTGTTATTCCTCTTTTATGAGAAAGATCAGGGTCGCCTTCAAAACCATATAATACATTGTATGAATTATCCCAGCCTATACTTGTCATTAATTTTGCCGCATTGCTTGATCTTGCACCGGAGCGACACATAAAAAATAGCGTATTATCTGAATTAAAATCCAATTCTTTAAGAATATTTTCAATTTCAAACTCAAAATTATGGTTTACATCCATTGAAGGATAATGTTGCCACTCGACATTATGTACATATTTATTTGCAGTAGATAAATCAGGCATTCCAACGAAATTTAATTCAGCTTTTGTTCTTACATCTATTAATTGTGAAGAGGGTTCAGACAAAAGATAATTCCAAACATCACTAGGGTGAACATCACCAGCATAATCATTATTTTCATTTATTACTTTTACATTCATTTTTTGTCTAACTCGTATTTAAAATTAATAATAAAAACTATTTTTTAGCTAGTATGAAAATATGTTTACATTAAGACTATAGCGGTAAATAAAAGAAAATTCAAAGTAGATTTATTGATGATCAGTATGCTGATCATCAATAATAACATCATTATAGCTCTAATAGAAACTTTGGATTATGTTGCAAGCAATTGAAGAACAATAAAAAAATCTGATTTAATAATTAACTATTTATTAATAATTAAAATTTTAAAAAAAATATTTTTTGGTAATTTTTATTATATTATTTATAGGTGAATATATATGTATATGACATTTTCTAGCTAAGTTATTGTTATAAAACGAATAATTTTTTTGTTTTTTTTGTATAAGTAGATTTATATTTGTTGACATAAATTATTTTTTTTCAAAAAATGATTCGGTAAAAAATTTAGTTAATTGCTTATTGTTATTTTAAGAAAAAACATAATTTTTTATTTATAAATTAGATTAGACACTATTATTTTTTTTGAAAAAGTAATTTATTGTGTATTGGGGTATTATTAATCCTATACCAAATAGCAATATTATTTGGTATGAGATTTTTTTAGGAAGCCAGATTAATTATGCGTTTAGTTAAACGGGATATTTTCCTTGCGGCTTGTTTTCTATTGAAAGCACCTTTTTGAGCTCCCCGCATTAATTCCGGTTGAGCGGCTTTTAATGCTGCTTGAGCCAAAGATTTGTCACCTAATTCGATTGCCTCTTCTGCTTTTCTTACAGAAGTTCTAACTTTGCTTCTTCTCATTTTATTAACAAGTGTTCTAGTCGCTATTTTTCGAACCATTTTTTTAGCTGATTTAGTGTTTGCCATGCAATACTCTTATTTTAAATAATTAAATATATATATGAATAACACACATATAATGGTCGAATGGACATACGTCAACAATATGTTTATTATTTATCTAAAAAATTTGGATTCCTTTTTTCTTTAAAAGCTTTTATTCCTTCAATGGAATCTTTTGTATCAAATAATGAATAGAATAGTTCTCTTTCATTTTTAAGATCCGCCGGCTCAAGCTTAAATTTTTCGTACTCACAATCCTTAATAGATTTTTTTATAGAAAGAATAGATTTTAAAGACATTTTTGATATTTTTGAAGAAATTTTCAACGCCTCCTCTATAAGATTTTCTTTTTTGTGAAGACTGTTAACTAAACCAATACGATAAGCTTCATTAGCATTTATTATTTTACCTGTTAAACACAACTCCATAGCATGTGATTTCCCAATAATTTTAGGTAATCGTTTTGTTGCCCCACCACCTGGCATTAATCCTAATAGAATTTCTGGTTGCGAAAACTTGGCGCTATCCGATGCAATTCGGATATCGCATAATAATGCTAATTCGCATCCACCACCAAGAGCATAGCCAGAAATAGCAGCAATAATTGGTTTTTTTATATCGTTCATATACAAAGGCCATTTTGCAATAAAGAATTCAATATTTTCTTCTTTATACCTTTTTAAATTGTCATCAAATTCGTTGATATCTGCTCCGGCAGCAAAAATAGTATCCGAACCTGTTATAATTATACATTTGATATTATTATCTTCATCGGCAATTCTCAATGCATTGTATAGTTCTTCTGTCATTTCTTCATTAATTGCATTCATATGACCGGGTCTATTTAATTTAATTAGATAAGTTTTAGAATGAATTTCAGTTAATATAGTTTTATATTTCATGGTTTTGTAATTCTTGACAACTGTTACAGAAGAAAGTTGACCTTCCTGATTGTTTTATTTTTTTAATTGTTCCAGAGCAATTTTTTCGGTTACATCTTTTACCTTCACAATTATAAGCATTAAATTCATTTTGAAAATATCCCAAATCACCATTTGGAAGCCTGTGATCACTAATAGTTGATCCGCCAGCTTCTATTGCTTTATTTAAGATAAATTTTACTGATTTTACAAGTTTTTTCATGTTATTTTCTGAATCTTTGTAGTCAGCTATTTCGTAGCACGAGGTAAGAGGACTTATTCTGGAGTGATACAACGCCTCTGAAGCATAAATATTACCTATTCCACCTACTATATTTTGATCTAATAAAGCTGTTTTGATATTACATTTTTTATTTGTTATTTTATTTAATAAATACTTAGTATTAAATT
>MEHZ011594145.1_pt1 | contig 34409 bp, 39 predicted proteins | sample 897221 | NCBI WGS metagenome assembly MEHZ01 (sample SAMN05514161, study PRJNA337945) | marine metagenome | isolation source: marine surface water | place: Arctic Ocean | collected 2007-12-13 | reverse complement strand
ATTGTTCCGTATATCTTTTAGCAATAACAGATGGGTCAACCCCCTCATCATTTGAAGCATTAATAATTTTATCATCAATATCGGTTATATTTCTAGCATAAATTAAGTCATTATAATTAAATCTTAATACTCGATTTAAGCAATCAAAAACTATAGCTGATCTTCCATTGCCAATATGACCTGGTCCGTAAACCGTTGGACCACATGCATACATGGTTACCCTCTTAGGATTGATTGGAGTAAAAGTTTCTTTCTTTCGTGTGTATGAATTGTATAATTTAAATTCCATAATTAACTAAATATCACTAATTTATGATAATTTAATATAGATTTTTTAAATAATTATTAAATAAAATCAAAAAAATATTGCTCTATCGTCTCAGCGGAGGTAAGGCTATGCTATTAATTTAGGAGATTACTGATGGATGTAAAAGTTTCAGATAAAGCTATTCATACTGAATCAATTAACGAAGATGTCAAAAGACCCTCTAGAGAAGAGGCAATGGATGCAGTTAAAACACTGATTTCTTGGGCCGGTGATAACCCTGATCGCGAAGGATTATTGGATACTCCAAAAAGGGTTGTAAAAGCCTATGAAGAATATTTTTCAGGATACAAAGAAGATGCCAATGAAGCCCTAACAAGAACTTTCGATGAAGTGGGAGGTTATGAGGATATAGTTTTTCTCAGAGATATAAACATTGAATCTCATTGTGAGCACCACATGGCTCCAATACTTGGTGTTGCACATGTTGGTTACATGCCAAATAAAAAAGTGGTTGGAATATCTAAGCTAGCCAGGGTGATAGAAATATTTGCAAAAAGATTACAAACTCAAGAAACAATGACGGCTCAAATTGCTCAAACTATTGAAGAGACATTAAAGCCTCATGGTGTAGCAATAATGATCGATGCAAAACATCAGTGTATGACTACAAGAGGAATTCATAAAACCGATGTTTCAACAGTAACAACTCAATTTACTGGTAGCTTTCAAAAAGATCAGGAGTTACGCTCTAGGTTTATGCAACTCACAAAGGGGTAGTTTTGTCTAAAGAGTATCAAAAAAAATTTCAGCTCAGAGTTTCTGTTGAAGAAGTAGAGGAAGGATCTAGCCTCTCCCCAAAATTTAATCAAGATGGTCTTATTCCATGCGTAACTTCAGATAGTAAAACAAATGAAGTATTAATGGTTGGATATATGAATGCAGAAGCATTAACCAAAACTATTGAAAATGCTGAAGCATATTACTACAGCAGAAGCAGGCAAAAGGTTTGGCACAAAGGCTCTACATCAGGGTTAGTTCAAACGGTAAAAGAAATAAGAATTGACGATGATCAAGATTCTATCTGGCTATCTGTTGAAGTTGGAGGAACAGGCGCAAGTTGTCACGTTGGCTATAAGTCCTGTTTTTATAGGTCTATTCCTTTAAAAAATAAAGTAAGTCAAAATTTAGAATTAAAATGGGAAGAAAAAGAAAAATTATTTGATCCAGTTGAAGTTTATGGTGACGCCCCCAATCCAACTAAACTATAAACGTTAGTCTGGAAACTTTCCAAATGGAAAAGGCTTTTCCTTATTAGTATTTGAAGAAAAATTTAAACATTGTGAAATATATTCTGTTAACCGACTAGTAAAAAATTTTAATTCATCTGGCTGCTCAGATCCTACAGCTCTAACTACAAATCCTAAAACTGAAAGAACCACAATTATCCAAAAGCTCATGTAAGCGAGAACAATAAAAAATATACTATAAAAAACATCTATAAAAAAATTCATTATTACTAGTGCAATTTTATCATCTGAAGATTGAGATTTTTCTTCAGAAATATCTAAATTTTTTGATTTCTTTTTTTCAACCATAATAAATTATTAATTAAATCATATAGAGTATTATAGCAATAATTTTATCGAAAGACCTTTAAAAAGAATTTTACTCAGGCGTCCTAATTTCATCTATAAGTCGAATAATTTTATCAGGGGGTGGCTCAGTTAAGGAGGAAATAACTATTGCAGAAATAAAATTGATCATCATTCCAATTACGCCTATACCTTCTGGTGAAATCCCCCAAAGCCAATTATCTGGCAAGTTAAGCTCTGGGGATATAAATTTAAAAAAGACAATATAAGCCGAGGTAAATAAGAGACCTGATATCATTCCAGTAATCGCACCAATAGAGTTTACTCTTTTTGAAAAAATACCCATAATTAATGCTGGGAAAATTGATGAAGCGGCCAGACCAAAGGCAAAAGCAACAACTTGAGCAACAAAGGCTGGAGGGTAAATCCCAAAAATACCCGCAATTCCTATTGCGACAGCTGCGGCAAGTCTCGCTAGAAATAATTCTTGTCTATCCGTTATTGAAGGTCTAAAGATTTTTTTCATCAAATCATGGCTAATTGAAGACGAAATAACTAACAACAAACCTGCTGCAGTAGATAAAGCTGCCGCTAATGCCCCAGACGCAACAAGAGCTATAACCCAATTTGGTAAATTTGCTATTTCTGGATTAGCTAAAACCATTATATCCCTATCAATATAAATTTCATTTTCATTTTCTGTTAATGTATTTGAGACAATTCTCTCGCCATTAATGCCTCTTTGCTTAGAGAAAATTGGCTTTACTGGTTCAAGGGAATTCCCAGGGCCATATTGAATAATACCGTCTTCATTTTTATCAGCCCAGGATATTAATCCTATATTTTCCCAATTTTTAAACCACTCCGGAGTTTTTTCATACGATGAATTATTAATAGTATTAATAAAGTTTAAACGAGAAAATGAAGAAACTGCTGGTGCAGTAGTATATAGAATAGCAATAAACAAAAGAGCCCATCCAGCTGAGGCTCTCGCATCACGAACTTTAGGTACAGTAAAAAACCTCACAATAACGTGAGGTAATCCTGCGGTTCCCGCCATTAAAGCACCAGTGATACAGAAAACATCTATTTTTGACTTAGTAGAATCTGTATAATTATCAAAGCCAAGGTCAGTTAAGACATTGTTTAACTTTTCTAATAAATATATATCCTCCGACAGGACTTTAGAACCAAATCCTAGTTGAGGAATGGGGTTACCCGTTATTAATATCGAAATAAAAATAGCTGGGACCATATAAGCAAAAATAAGAACACAATATTGAGCAACCTGAGTATATGTTATACCTTTCATACCGCCAAGAACCGCGTAAATAAAAACTATCGCCATACCAATTATAACACCAGTATTTATGTCCACCTCTAAAAATCTAGAAAAAACAATTCCAACACCACGCATTTGACCAGCAATATAAGTAAACGATACAAAAATTAGACACAGAACAGCTACAAATCTAGCAATCTTTGAATAATAACGGTCACCAATAAAGTCCGGTACAGTAAATTTTCCAAATTTTCTTAAGTAAGGCGCAAGAAGAAGAGCTAACAAAACATAGCCACCTGTCCAGCCCATTAAGTAAACTGATCCATCCTTTCCCATAAATGAAATTATTCCAGCCATTGAGATAAATGAAGCAGCTGACATCCAGTCTGCAGCCGTTGCCATTCCATTAGCGATTGGATGAACACCTCCACCTGCAATATAGAATTCATTAGTTGAGGATGCCTTAGACCAAAGAGCAATCCCTATATATAAAGCAAAGGTTGTTCCAGCCATTAGATATGTAAGTATCTGCAAGTCCATTTAGTTTTTCTCTTTGTTGAATTTTTCATCCAGCTTATTCATCAAGATACAGTATATAATAATAAGAAAAACAAAAACTATAATAGATCCTTGTTGGGCAAACCAAAAACCTAAGTTAAAGCCACCAATCTTGATCTTATCTAGATAATCGCTAAATAATATTCCAGCACCAAATGATGATAAAAACCAAAATAAAAGAAGAAGAAAAACAATACCTAGGTTAGCCCTCCAGTATTTTTGAGAATTATTTATTTTCATTATTTTCTTCCAGAATTTTTTCTCTTACAAGAACCATTCGATCATTTCCAAAATACATATCTTCAGTATCAATAAAAATTGTAGGAGATCCAAATCCACCCCTACTAATCAATTCATCAGTGTTAGACCTTAATTGATCTTTAGTATCCTTGTGTATTACTTTTTCTTTAAATTTTTCTTTATCAATACCAATTGAATCAGCCATTTCAGTTAAAATATCTAAATCAGAAATATCAATACCTTTTGACCAATAAGACTCAAAACACAAAAAGCTGAATGGAATTAGCTTATCGAAGCTTCCTGCAACTATAATGGATCGCATTGCATTGACTGCATTTAATGGAAAAATAGCTGGCCATTTAATTGATATTTGATAAAAATTAGCCCAATCTTGAAGATCCTTTCTAGAATACTTAAATTTTAAAGGGTTGGGGTTGAGTCGATTATTATATACATCTTGATTTACTTCATTAAAAACTCCCCCAACAAGAATAGGTCTCCAATCGATATCAGCTTCCGTTTCTTTGATAATATTTTGAATTTTATGGAAGGCAAGATAAGTCCAGGGAGATGAACAATCAAAAAAAAATTCAATTTTCTTCATTAAGGGTTATTTACCAGTCCACTTTGGTTTTCTTTTTTCTGAAAAAGCTAACGGACCTTCGATAAAATCTTCACCAGTAAATAATTCAACAACGGAATCATACTTTTGTTCCATCGCGCTCTCTACACTAGAAAAACTCAACCCTGACATTGCTACGTCTTTTGTTGTCCTAACAGATGTTGGTGAGCACTCCATAATAGATTTTGCCCAACCGATAGCGGATTCAAGAAGGTTTTCATGCTTAACGACCTCATTAACAAAACCAAGTGAAAGACCTTCTGCAGCCTCCACAACTCTGCCTGTTAACATCATACCCATAGCTCTTTTCATGCCTATTTGCCTTGGAAGACGATGCATTCCTCCTGCTAAAGCAGCTAGACCAACCTTTGGTTCTGGAAGGGCGAATCGAGCACTTTCAGAAGCAATAATTAAATCACAGGCTAGAGCTATTTCGAAACCTCCACCCATAGCAACTCCATTTACAGCTGCAATTACTGGTTTCTTAAGGTCAAAGCGTGATGTTAATCCAGCAAAACCCATTGGATTTTTTTCAAGTTTACCACCCTCTGCCTGATACCTTAAATCATTTCCAGCACAAAATGCTCTATCGCCTGAGCCAGTTATGATTGCGACCCAAGCATCGCTGTCATTAGAAAAATTATTAAAAATTTCCTCAAGTTCAAAATGAGCAGGTGAATGGAGAGCATTCATTCTCTCAGGTCTATTTAATGTTATAATCCATAGCTTTCCATCTTTTTCAACTTTTGAGTATTCGTAATTCATAATTATTTCTCCTCTATTAATTCTAATTTATTAGAAAATAATTCCCAATTATCACAATAATGATCAGCCGAAGCTTTCAAAAATAACTCCATATCAGAGTCAATTTTTTTAATTATTCTCCCTGGTATTCCAACCACCATAGAATTATCAGGAATAACCTTTCCTTCTGGAATTAAAGCCTTGGAGCCAATTAAACAATTATTACCTATTTTTGCTCCGTTTAAAACTACAGCGCCAATCCCAACCAATGAATTATTTCCTATTGTACACCCATGAAGCATAACTTGGTGGCCAATCGTAACTCCATCTCCAATAGTCAATGGAAAGCCATAATCGTTATGAAGTACACTACTGTCTTGAATATTAGTTTTTTTTCCAATAATGATTGGCTCGGCATCACCCCGAATTACAGTGTTGAACCAAACACTTGCTTTATCGTGGAGAATTACATTTCCTATAACACTCGCATTAGGAGCAATCCAATAATTACCCTTAGAGGGTAATCTTGGTTTTTTATCATCTAATTTATATATTGCCATTAATCTTACCTATAAATCAAAATCGAGAATGGACATTGTAAAAGTAAATGAAGCGCTATCATCTTTATAAATTATACCAATATATTCATTTTCATCATCTTTAGTTAAATAGACTTCTTGAGAATCATCAATAGATCCTCTTCCACTTAAAATGATGTTTTTATTGCCTAGAAGATTAATTAAATACTGATTGTGCGTTATATCGCTATCTGTTGATAGGGAAATTGGGATATTTAAAGAATAGGAGGTTTCGTCATCTTCAGGGTCCTCGTCTCGAAAAATATGACCAACTGATATATTTTTAATAAAGATATTACAAAATCCTGTTTCTGAATCAGATTTTCTTATTTGTATTTCATCATTGGAAAATGTTTGTCTCAAATAATTTTGAACTATAAGTATTTCGTCATTTTGCATTAAATATTATCCATATTATTTAATTATTTTAGCAGGTACTCCAACGGCAGTACATCCAGCAGGTAAATCCTCAAGGACTAAAGACCCCGCCCCTATTTTTACATTATCACCTATATTAATATTACCTAGAATAGACACATTTGCAGAAATGGTTACATTTTCTCCAACTTTAGGATGCCTGTCTCCATTATCTGTTCCTGTTCCACCAAGTGTAACCCCATGTAAAATAGAGGTACCATTTCCTACTTTTGATGTCTCCCCTATAACCAAACCTGTTGCATGATCCATAAGAACGCCCATACCAATATCTGCAGCAGGATGAATATCAATATCAAAGACTTGAGATGCCCTAGACTGCAAATAAAAAGCAGTGGCGGTATTGCCTATCTTCCAATAATAGTTTGCTGCTCGATAAACCTGTAGGGACTGAAATCCTTTAAAAAATAAGATAGGCTGATAAACAGTTATGCAAGCTGGATCTCTATCAATAACAGTATTTATATCACAAATTATCTTTTCATAAATATCTGATTCAGATATTAATGCATTAAAGATAATTGATTGAGTTTTTTCTAAATTGCAATCATTTTGCTGAAGTTGATCTGCTAATACATAAGAAATTGATGATTCTATATCTTCAAAACCCAGTATTGCCTTTCGAAAAAAATCTTCTAAATGAGGCTCGCGCTTAATAACGTCCATTGCCTCATTAACAAGCTTATCCCATATTAAACAATTTCTTTTATTAGCTCTTAAGGAAGACATGAAACACCATTAAATAAATACAACTAGATAAAAGGATTAAAATATTCAGAATTATACCCCAATTTTCTAAAAATAATTAAAGTTAAATATAATAAATTCGTATATAACACTAAAATAAAGGATTCTCATGGCAAATAAAGATAAAATAGCAATTATAACAGGTTCGTCTTCTGGTTTAGGTGCAGCTGTAGCAATAGATTTGGCTAAAAAGGGTATTAATGTTGTAATTAATTACTCAAAAAATGAAAAAGAAGCCAAAAAGGTTCAAAAAATTTGTGAAGGACATAATGTTGAGACTCTCTGCTTGAAAGCAAATGTTTCAATTGACGAAGATTGTAAATATCTGGTTGGCGAAACTATTAAAAAATTTAAAAAGGTAGATATATTAGTAAATAATGCTGGTACAACTAAATTTGCCAACCATCAAAAACTTGATGCGCTGACAGATGAAGACTTTATTAATATATATAAAGTTAATGTTATTGGCCCATATCAAATGATAAGGGCGGTAGAACCTCATATGAAGAAAAATAAATTTGGAAGTGTTGTCAATGTTTCATCAATCGCTGGAATTACAGGTATTGGCTCTTCCATTGCTTATGCCGCATCAAAAGGAGCATTAAATACAATGACTCTATCTTTAGCTAAGGCCTTAGGCCCAGAAATAAGAGTTAATACTGTTTGCCCTGGCTTTATTGGAACAGGTTGGTTTTTAGATAGGTTTGGTGAAGAAAAATTTAATAAAATAATTAAAGATCAAGAAGAAATTACCCCATTAAAAAGAGCAGGAACTCCAAATGATATATCTAAATCAGTTGTTTTCTTTTGCCTTGAGGGTGGAGAGCATATTACTGGTGAAACATTGATTTCAGATGCAGGAATGCATTTATCACTTCCTAGATAAAATGGAAATTAAGTATGAAAAATGAACAAATACCAAAGATGACCAATGATGATGGTAAGAAAATTATTTCAATTAATTTTAAAAAATTTAATTGCCTTGGTGCAAAGCCACCACATGACCACCCTCATACGTATTTGGATATTGGAAGAAAAAAAGAAATTGTTTGTCCATACTGCGGAACATTATATAAATATAAAGATTAAGTGGTGCGGCCACCCGGAGTCGAACCGGGATGGCATTATCTGCCGAGGGATTTTAAGTCCCTTGTGTCTACCTATTCCACCATGGCCGCATATATTACTTCAAAACTCGACTAAAGATCGTTTCAATTTGTCTTAAATGATAATTCAGGTCAAAAATATCTTCTATTTCATCTTCAGAAAGAATTGATGATATTTCTTCATCAGCCTTAATCAAATCATAAAAACTTCCCTCCTCATTCCATACTTTCATTGAATTTCTTTGAACCATAGAATAAGAGTCTTCTCTACTTATATTTTTTTGCGTTAAAGACAAGAGAACTCTTTGAGAAAAAACAAGACCATTAAATTTTTCTAAATTTTTCATCATATTTTCTGGATAAACAATCATATTTTCAATGACGTTATTTAGACGATTCAAGGCAAAGTCTAATGTTACAGTGGCATCTGGACCAATAAACCTTTCAACACTTGAATGAGAGATATCGCGCTCATGCCATAAAGAAATATTTTCTAAGGCAGGAATTACAGAACTTCTAACGACTCTTGCCAACCCAGTTAGATTTTCTGTAAGTACTGGATTACGTTTATGAGGCATAGACGATGATCCCTTTTGTTTTGAAGAAAAGAATTCCTCAACCTCAAGTACTTCAGACCTTTGCAGATGTCGAATCTCTGTTGATATTCTTTCAATAGAGCTTGCTACAACTGCCAGAGTTGAAAAAAATACAGCATGTCGATCTCTTGGTATAATTTGAGTAGAAATAGGTTCAATTTTTAAATTTAAAGCTTTCGCTACATAGGCCTCAACGCTAGGATCAATATTAGCAAAAGTTCCAACTGATCCAGAAATTGCACAAGAGCTTATCTCCTCAACAGCACTTTTCATTCTATCCCTGTTACGCGAAAATTCAGCATAAGCTTGCAGCATTTTTAAACCAAAGGTTGTTGGTTCCGCATGAATACCGTGGCTTCTTCCCACACAAATAGTTCTTTTATGCTTTAAAGCTTGGGATTTAATGGAAATTAAGAGATTATCTAAATCTTTAATTATAAGCTCACCTGCTTTCTTCAGCTGTATATTTAAACAAGTATCTAAAACATCTGATGATGTCATTCCTTGGTGAATAAACCTTGCCTCAGGACCGACTGATTCGGATATATTAGTTAAAAATGCAAGAACATCATGCTTTATCTCTGATTCAATCTCATCAATTCTTTTCGATTCAAAGCTAGCCTTTTCTCTAACTATTTTTGCTGTACCCTTAGGGACAATTCCTACAATTTCCATTCCTTCCAAAGCATAAACCTCAATGTCTAGCCAAATAGAATATTTTGAATCATCGCTCCAAATATCAACCATTTCTTTTCTTGAATATCTAGGTACCATTTATAAGCCTTATTATATAAAATTAGAATTTTTAAACGTTTATAGGATTACCACTATTATTTAAAGATTTGGTAAAAATTTCAACACCATTTTCAGTAACACCAACTGAATGCTCAAATTGAGCTGAAAGACTTCTGTCTCTCGTTACCGCAGTCCAGCCATCAGATAAAATTTTAGAATCTGCCCTCCCTATATTGAGCATTGGCTCAATAGTAAAAAACATACCTTCTTTTAGCTCAGAACCTGTGTCCTTAACACCATAATGCAATATATTTGGTTCATCATGAAATACCTTTCCAAGTCCATGACCACAAAATTCGCGGACAACTGAATAATTATTTTTTTCAGCATTGTCTTGTATAATAAATCCTAGATCACCAAGTTTTACTCCTGGTTTGACCAAATCAATTCCCTTCATCATAGATTCGTATGTATTATTTATTAGATTTTTAGCTTTTACTGAAGGCTCTCCTGAACAATACATTCTTGATGTATCGCCATGCCACCCGTCTAAGATTAAAGTAACGTCAATATTAATAATATCACCATCATCAAGAACACGATCACCAGGAATGCCATGGCAAATGACATGATTCACTGAAGTACATATAGATTTAGTAAAACCTCTATAATTTAATGGGGCAGGAACAGCTTTATTATCTAAAATAAAATCATATGCAAAAGAATCTAAAAAGTTAGTAGTTATACCAGGCTTAACTTCACTCACAAATAAATCCAAAAGCTCTGCAGCGAGTCGTCCAACAGCCCTCATACCTTCATATGATTGATTATCATGTAATTTTATTTGTTCTGAATAAATAATAAAACCCCTATTTTATTAAACACTAATACGTATATCATATAAAATTAAAATTAACAGCGAGTAAGAGCTTCTAGTATTGTTGTCATGAAAATATACTGATATAAAATCATATGGTTAAAAAAGCAAAATACTCTGCATCGGTACTTGTAATCGGCGATGAAATTCTATCGGGACGAACACAAGACACAAACTCCAATTATATTGCCAAAAAAATGGCAGAAATAGGAATTGATACTTCTGAGATTCGTGTCATTCCTGATATAAAAGAAGTTATTATTGAAAGCGTTAATGAATTAAGAGAAAAAAATGATTACCTTTTTACTACCGGAGGAATAGGTCCAACGCATGACGATATTACAGCCGAAAGCATTGCCCTAGCCTTTGGTGTTAAGATTGAATTAAACGAAAGCGCCTTTAGTGTTCTCAAAAAATATTACGAAGAAATTGGTTCGCCATTTAACGAAGTTAGACAGAGAATGGCAAGAATACCAGTTGGAGCCACCCTAATTGAAAACCCTGTATCAAAAGCCCCAGGATTTAAAATTGAAAATGTTTTTGTTTTTGCCGGTATACCAAAAATTATGATTGCTATGCTAGAAAATTCATTAAAATTCCTTCATAAAGGGAGTATAGTTCATTCTCAATCAGTTAAGGTTGATGCAGTTGAAGGTGATATTGCCGATACACTAAGCCTTATGGATTCTGAGGATAGTGACTTAAGGATTGGAAGCTACCCATTCTTTAATTCAAAAGTAGATTTTGGTGTTAATGTAGTTATAAAATCAGTAGATAAAGATAAGCTTAGTAAGTCGGTAAATAAATTTAAAGAATTTCTTAATAAAAATTCTCTAAATTTTGATTAAATAGTCAGAGAAAATGTCAAAGAATAAAGTTCTATATGAAGGCAAAGCCAAGCAACTTTTTTTAACAGAAAAAGATGATGAGCTTATTCAGTTTTTTAAAGACGATGCTACAGCCTTTAATAAGAAAAAACATGAAATAATTAATAGTAAAGGCGTCTTAAATAATCTTATAAGTGAAAATATTTTCAACTACCTTGGTAAAAATGGAGTCCCAAATCATTTTATTAAAAGGTTGAACGAAAGAGAGCAGTTAATAAAAAAAGTTGAAATAATTCCTATAGAAGTTGTTGTTAGAAATAAAGCGGCTGGAACATTTACCAAGAGGTTTGGAATAGAAGAGGGAAAGGATCTTCCTGAAACCTTGATAGAATTTAACTTAAAAGACGATGAGCACGATGATCCTCTTGTTTCAGACGAACATATAAAGGTTTTTAAATGGGCGAATCAAAACGAAATAGATGAAATTAAGGAAAAAGCTATTGTTGTTAACAGGCTACTGAGTGAACTTTTTAATAAAATCGACATTATATTGGTAGATTTTAAAATTGAATTTGGTCGATTTAACTCTGGTAAAAAAGTAGAGATCATTCTAGCAGATGAAATTAGTCCCGATTCGTGTAGATTGTGGGATATAAAATCAAATGAAAAACTCGACAAGGATAGGTTCAGAAGAAATCTTGGGGGATTAATAGAGGCTTACAAAGAAGTTGCGACTCGTTTAGGAATAGATCTTTCTAACTTTTAAAAACAAACTATTAAGAAATTTTATGAAATCACTAGTAAAAATAATGCCAAAAAAGGGTGTTCTTGACCCACAAGGAAAAGCAATAGAAAACTCCTTAAAGCAATTGGGATTCCCTCAAATTAAAAAAGTTAAGCAAGGTAAGATTATTGAAATTGAAATTGATGCAGATAACGAAAGTGATGCCAGAGAGATCATAACAAATGCAAGTAATAAACTTTTAGCTAATTTAGTTATAGAGGATTATGAGATTACTTTTTTAAAGGAAGATTAATGAGAGTATCGGTAATCGTTTTTCCCGGTTCAAATTGTGATAGAGATGTGGCTGTCTCTCTGAAAAAATTCTCAAATAAAAGTCCTTTAATGATATGGCATAAAGAAACTTCCCTTCCAGATTCTGATTTAATTGTGCTTCCAGGTGGCTTTTCATATGGTGATTATCTTAGATGTGGTTCAATGGCTGCTAATAGCCCAATAATGAAAGAAGTTAAGAAAAGCGCTGAAAAGGGATCATCTATTTTAGGAATTTGCAATGGTTTTCAAATCTTAACTGAGTCTGGTTTGCTTCCAGGTACTCTTATTAGAAATCAAGGATTATCCTTTATCTGTAAAAATACATCTTTAAAAGTTGAGAATGATAAATCTTTTTTTACCCACAACTACAATAAAAATGAAATAGTAAATATTCCCATTGCGCATAACGAAGGAAATTACTTTGCTGATGAAAATGTTATTAAAGATATTGAAGATAAAAATCTTGTAGCATTTAGGTATTGTAATAAAAATGGTGATATTAACGAAGAAACGAATCCGAATGGTTCTTTAAAGAATATAGCTGGCATTATAAATGAAAAGGGGAATGTTCTTGGGATGATGCCTCACCCGGAAAGGGCAACAGACGATATAACTGGATTAAATGATGGTGAAAAATTCTTCACTTCTATTATTGAGTCAATAAAATGATTAAAATTGACAAAGAACTTATTGAGGAACATGGAATTAATGATCAGGAATATGAATTTATTTTAAGTTCATTAAAAAGAGAACCCACTATAACTGAACTAGGAATATTTTCAGCAATGTGGTCTGAGCATTGTTCTTACAAATCTTCCAAAACATGGTTAAAAAAACTACCCACAAAGAATAATAAAGTAATTCAAGGGCCTGGTGAAAATGCAGGTGTAATAGATTTAGGCGATGGTGATGCTGCTGTTTTTAAAATGGAAAGCCACAACCACCCATCCTTTATAGAGCCATATCAGGGTGCTGCAACAGGCGTCGGTGGTATAATGAGGGATGTATTTACTATGGGCGCTAGACCAGTAGCTCTGTTAAATTCTATAAGGTTTGGTGATACAGATCACCCTAAGACCAAACACCTTCTTACTGGAGTGGTTTCTGGTATTGGTGGATATGGTAATTGCATGGGTGTACCTACTGTAGGTGGTGAAGTTGAATTTAATTCTTGCTATAATGATAACATCCTTGTTAACGCAATGTGCGTCGGAATAGCAAAAATTGACAAAATTTTTTACTCAAAGGCATCTGGTATTGGAAATTCAGTTGTATATGTTGGTTCAAAAACTGGTAGAGATGGAATACATGGCGCCACTATGGCTTCAGCTGAATTTGACGATGATTCAGATGAAAAAAGACCTACAGTCCAAGTTGGTGATCCCTTTGCAGAAAAACTTCTACTGGAAGCCTGCTTGGAACTAATGACTATGGATATTATTATAGCAATTCAGGATATGGGTGCTGCAGGCTTGACTTCATCCGCAGTTGAAATGGCGAGCAAAGGTGGTGTTGGAATTAATTTAAATCTCGATATGGTGCCTTGCAGAGAGAAAAAGATGAGTGCTTATGAAATCATGCTCTCTGAAAGCCAAGAAAGAATGCTGATGATTATTGAGCCAGATAAAGAACAAGAAGCAAAAGCTGTTTTTGATAAATGGGGACTTGATTTTGCAACAATTGGGATTTTAACAGATACAAATCATCTAGTGATCAATCATAATGATGAGTTAAAGGCTGAAATACGACTTGATATTTTAGAAAGTGGAGCACCTTCCTATGATCGACCATATAAGATTATAAAAGAGTCTGCTTTTGATGAGAGCCTTGTCAAAGAAACAGCTGAAAGTCCAATAAATATTTTAAAGCGCTTAATTAATTCACCAAATTTATGTAGTAGAAAATGGGTTTGGGAACAATATGATCATATGGTTATGAACGATACAATTCTAAGACCGGGAGGTGATGCTGCAATTGTAAGAGTCCATGGAACAAATAAGGGCTTGGCGATAAGTACGGACTCAACACCGCGTTATTGTTCTGCAGATCCGGTGGAAGGGGGCAAACAAGCAGTTGCTGAATCCTGGAGAAATATTACTTCAGTAGGAGCGCTACCAATTGCAATAACTGACTGCATGAATTTTGGAAATCCGGAAAAAGAGGAAATAATGGGGCAATTTGCAGGCGTTGTTACTGGAATGATAGAAGCATGTGAAATATTAGATTACCCTGTAGTTTCTGGTAACGTATCATTGTACAACGAAACAAATGGAAAGGGTATTAATCCAACTCCAGCTATTGGAGGCGTTGGCTTAATAGAGAATTTGAATCATTTTTCAACCCCACATCTGAAAAGAGATAATGATACTGTTCTTTTAGTTGGAAAAACTGATGGTTATCTTGGTCAGTCAATTTATGCAAAAGAAATTTTAAATATAATCTCTGGGCTTCCTCCAAAAGTAAATCTTAAAAATGAAAAGAAAATTGGTGATGCAATAAGAGATTTAATAAATATAAATAAGCTTGATACAGTTCACGACATATCGGACGGTGGCTTTCTTGTTGCACTTACCGAGATGTCTATTTCAGGAGGTATTGGGGTTAAAATACATTTAGATGAAAAAGATGTAAGCCCTAAATTTCTTTTTGGAGAAGATCAGGGCCGATATATTATATCCGTTCCGGATGAGCTGATATCAGATATATTGAGAATACTAGAATCAAAAAATATTTTCTTCCAGAAAATTGGAAAAACATCTGGTACTAAAATTATAATTAATGACTCTGAGGAAATAGAAATAAAATCCTTGAAAAAAATACACGAAGATTGGTTTAACGAATACCTTAAAGGATAACTGAATTATGAGCATGACAAAAGACGAGCTTTTTGAAATCCTAGCCTCTGGTCTTCCAGACGCAGATATAAAAATTGAAGACTTGGCTGGTGATGGAGACCATTACGCAGCAACAATTATTTCTAAAGAATTTATTGGTTTAAATAGAATACAACAGCATAAGTTAGTATATGATGCTTTAGGAGAAAAGATGGGATATACTCTGCATGCTTTATCAATTAAAACAGAACTACCCAAGGATTAAATTAAATGGAAGAAATCACTAAAGAAAAAATATCTGAAGAAATAACATCAAGCAATGTTCATTTATTTATGAAAGGAACACCGTTGTTTCCTCAGTGCGGATTTTCTAGCACTGTAGTGCAAATTTTAACTTATTTAGAAGTTGCTTTTACAAGCACCAATGTCCTTGAGGATGAAAAAATAAGAGAAGGAATAAAAGAGTATTCTAACTGGCCTACAATACCCCAACTTTACATTAAGGGTGAGTTAATGGGCGGATGTGACATCATTAAGGAAATGTTTGAATCTGGAGAACTTAAAAAAATCTTTAAAGAAGAAGATCTAATTTCAAATTAACTAATTTCTAGAGTAAAACTCAACAACAAGATTAGGTTCCATCTGAACAGGATAAGGAACTTCACCCAAATTTGGAATTTTTGTGATTTTTGCTGTCATTTTCTTGCTATCAACTTCGATATATTCAGGAATATCTCTTTCGGAACTTTCAGTACCTCTAAGCACGATCTCTAAGCCACGGGACTTATCTCTAATTTCAATCACATCTGAAGTTTTAACTCTGTAAGAAGAAATATTAACCCTTCTTCCATTAATTTTGACATGCCCATGATTAATAAACTGTCTGGCTGAAAAAACAGTAGGTACAAATTTAGCTCGGTAAATAATAGCATCCAAACGTCTTTCCAAAAGACCTATTAAATTTTCTGAAGTATCACCTTTTATTCTTTCTGCTTCTTTAAATATCTTCTTGAATTGTTTCTCAGTAATATTACCGTAATAACCCTTAAGCTTTTGCTTTGCTCTCATTTGAAGACCAAAATCTGATAATTTGCCTTTTCTACCTTGACCATGCTGGCCAGGACCATAAGATCTAAGGTTTATAGGGCTTTTAGGTCTACCCCATATATTTTCACCCATACGTCTATCAATTTTATATTTAGCCTGAATTCTTTTAGTCATTAAAACCTCAAATTATTAAACAAATACTTTAACTATTAGTATTGGCGATTAAGTAAAGAAATTGGAGCATTAAGTCAATCTTCTTTATCATGTTTATTTTTATCATTTCCATCTGCAATTTTTTTTATTCTTTTGATTAAATCAATATCCTTAAAATCATTTGGCCACCTTAAAAGCGCAGTGATAATTCCCCTAAGTGTCTTAACTTCTTGGTCTGTTAAGTTAGCTCTATTAAACATGTTTCTTATATTCATCATCATCGTTGGTTTTTTCTCTAATGGTTTAAGAAAGCCAGCTTCGTCTAAAGCTCTTTCAAGATGATTAAAAAAACTTATTAGGTCACCTTTTTTTACAGGATAGCTATCTGGGATTGGTAGATCTTTTTTTGAGTAACTTATGGTCAATCTATTAATTTCAGAAACAACCAGAATTACAGCTTGGGCAAGGTTAAGTGATGAAAACATCTTGTTTGTTGGAATTTCAATAATAGCGTCTGTTAAAGAAATTTGATGATTTGTTAGTCCAGATTTTTCTCTTCCAAAAACTAAGGCAACCTTATCATTATTATTTACCTTCTCTTCGACTTTTGCTGACATTTTTTCAAGTCCAAATACAGGTTTTACCATATCCCTAGGCCTTATGGTCGTAGAAAAAGCATAACTAAAATCTTTTAGAGAATCTTCGAGAGTTTTAAATATAATAGCATTGTTAATTACCTTGTTAGCACCCGCAGCAGCCTTGATAGCATAATCATTAGGCCAATCATCTCTCGGATTAATTAATATGAGATTTTCAAAACCAAAATTTAACATCGCCCTGGCGGTCGTACCAATATTTTCACCTAACTGAGGCTCAACAAGGATAATTGATATTTTATTTTTAAGTATTTCTTGATTCATTGTGTTATATTTCGTTAAATTTATTAATAATATTATTTTTTAACAAGAATTGAATTTATTAATGTTGAAAAAATAAACCTATATGTTATTCAGTACCATTAATTTATAATTAATCTTTTAGGAATATAAATGTCGAAAATAAAAGTAGAAAATCCTGTTGTTGATCTTGACGGCGATGAAATGACTAGGATTATATGGAAATTAATTAAAGAAAAGCTAATTCTTCCATATCTTGATATTAATATTCAATACTATGACCTTGGCATAGAAAGCCGGGATGATACAGATGACCAAATAACTATTGATTCCGCAGAAGCTATAAAAAAATGCGGCGTTGGAATTAAATGCGCAACAATTACCCCTGATGAAGAAAGAGTTGAGGAATTTAATTTAAAGAAAATGTGGAAGTCCCCTAATGGGACCATAAGAAATATTCTTGATGGTACTGTTTTTAGGGAACCAATTCTTTGTCAAAATATACCTAGACTTGTCCCAGGTTGGACACAACCAATAGTCGTCGGGAGACATGCCTTTGGAGATCAATACAGAGCAACAGATTTTATCGTTCCAGGTAAAGGAAGGCTTAGTATGAAATGGGAATCTGAAGATGGAAGCAATGTTATAGAAAGGGATGTTTATGATTTCCCTGGAGGCGGTGTTGCACTTGGGATGTATAATTTAGACGATTCAATAAAGAATTTTGCTAGGGCTTGCATGAATTATGGCTTGAACAGAAATTGGCCAGTTTATTTATCAACAAAGAATACAATTCTTAAGGCTTATGATGGTCGCTTTAAAGATCTCTTTCAGCAAGTTTTTGAAGAAGAGTACAAAGAAAAGTTTGATGAAAATAACATAACCTACGAACATAGACTAATTGATGATATGGTAGCTTGCGCAATGAAGTGGTCTGGAGCATTTGTTTGGGCAACCAAAAACTATGATGGTGATGTTCAGTCAGACACTGTTGCTCAAGGGTTTGGATCTCTTGGCCTCATGACTAGTGTATTAATGACGCCAGATGGTAATACAGTCGAAGCTGAGGCAGCTCACGGAACAGTTACACGTCACTATAGACTTCATCAACAAGGCAAAGAAACCTCAACAAACTCTATTGCATCAATTTTTGCTTGGACAAGGGGATTGCTTCATAGAGCTAAATTAGATGATAATGATAAACTAAGAGAATTTGCTCTGACTTTAGAAGAAGTATGTATTAGTACTGTTGAAAAAGGCTCTATGACAAAAGATCTAGCATTGCTAGTAGGGCCTCAACAAAAATGGCTAACAACTGAACAATTTTTAGATAAAGTAGACAGTAACCTTCAAATTAAGATGGAAAATAGTTAATTTTTCTTATTAATGCTTTCAATTAATGCATTAATAGCTTCCTGAGCCTTTTCTGGTTCAGATCCTCCTGACAAAGCCATATCTGGCCTTCCCCCTCCGCCTTTACCAGACATTTTTTCTGATGCAATTCTTACCAATTGAACTGAATCAAAACTTTCAACAAGATCTTCCGTTACACCAACAGCTATAGTTGCTTTTTTTGTATCCTTACTAATTAAGCAAACAATTCCTGAAACTAGATCCTTTTTACAATCGTCTATTAAAGATCTAAGGTTTTTTCCATCAACATCACTAAGAATATCATAAAAGAATTTAAACCCATTAATCTCTATAGTTTTTCCATCTAAAATAGATTTTGAAATTTTTTCAGGCTTGGCCTTATTAGAGTTTTTCTCTTTTTTCTCTTTTAAATTAGACTCTAATTTATCTAATATGGAAATTGATGTTAGGGCTTCAGGACCAGTTGTTGCTTCAATTCTTCTTATACCTGAGGCTACAGAGCTTTGAGATGTTAACTTAAATGAGCCAATTTCATTTAAAGATTTAACATGCGTTCCACCACATAGTTCCGTTGAAAATGAATCTTCGCCCATAGATAAAACCCTGACTTCATCATCATATTTTTCTCCGAAAAGAGCCAACGCCCCTTTCTTAACAGCCTCATCATAAGATAGTATTTCAGTACTCACAGGTGAATTTCTTAAGATAATTTGATTAATTGTTAACTCAACATCTTCTAATTCACTTTTACTTAAAGCCTTCGAGTGACTGAAGTCGAATCTAAGTTTTTGAGGAGATACCTGGGAACCTTTTTGAGTTACATGGTCACCTAAAACTCTTCTTAATGTCTCATGAAGAAGATGGGTGGCAGAATGATTGGCCATAATTTTTTTACGATAATCAATATCAATTTGTAAATTTAGTATGTCGTTTACAAAAACTTTTCCTTTAATTAATTTACCTACATGAGCATGTAATCCATTAATTTTCTTTTGAGTGTCGGTTACTCGAAAGTCTACACTATCAGAAAATATTTGACCTCTATCTCCTATTTGACCTCCGCTTTCAGCATAAAAGGGTGTTTGGTTTAACACAATAGTAGCTTCGTCACCTTCAATAATCTTATCAGAAACTTTTCCATCAACAATAATTGCGTTAACCTCGCCCATCGACTGATCTTTTAAGTAGCCAAGAAATTCAGTTGGCTTAGATAGCTCAGAAATATCAAACCAAATTTCTTCAGTTTTTTCTTGACCAGATCCCAACCATGACTTTCTGGCATCATCTTTTTGCTTTTTCATTGCGTCATCAAATGATTTTTTATTCAATTTAAGCTTCTTATCTCTTAATAAATCCTCAGTTAGATCTAATGGAAATCCAAAAGTGTCATATAGCTTAAAAGCTGACAAACCATCAAAAGTATCCCCCGGGACTAAGGATTTTGATTCTTCGTCTAGCATCTTAATACCTCTTGATAGAGTTGAAAGAAAACGCTCCTCTTCGTTAAAAAGTGTTAACTTTATTAATTCTTTTGCTCGATTTAACTCAGGATAAGAATCCCCCATTAAGGCAACAACTAAATGAGAAAGCTTAAACAAAACAGGTTCTTTTATTCCTAATAAATAATTGTGCCTCATAGCCCTTCTCATTATTCTTCTCAAGACGTAACCCCTTCCATCATTCGAGGGAAGGATACCATCCGCTATAAGAAAGGATATAGACCTTAAGTGATCAGCAATTACTCGAAAATTAGAGATATTATCAGTGGTTTTTTTGATCTTTAATTCATTCTCAATACCAATTATTAGGGAAACAAAAAGATCTGTTTCAAAGCTATTAATTTTACCTTGTAACACTGTTGATATTCTCTCCAAGCCCATGCCAGTGTCAATCGAGGGCTTAGGAAGGTCAATTCTTTCAGAATTAGATTTTTTTAGAAATTGCATAAAAACAAGATTCCAAATTTCTACAAATCTATCTCCATCCTCGTCGTTTGTTCCAGGTGGACCTCCAAAAACATTTTCACCATGATCAAAGAATATTTCTGAACACGGTCCACATGGACCCTCCTCGCCCATAGACCAAAAATTATCATCTGTTGAAATTTTTATGATCTTACTATCGGAAAACCCTGAAACTTTTTTCCATAATTCACCTGCTTCTTCATCTTCCTTAAAGATAGTAATTAATAATCTATCCTTAGGAATATCAAATTCATTGACTAAAAGATCCCAAGCTAATTTTATCGCCTCTTCTTTAAAATAATCACCGAAAGAAAAATTACCCAGCATTTCAAAAAAAGTTAAATGTCTTGCTGTATGCCCCACATTATCCAAATCATTATGTTTACCGCCTGCTCTTACACATCTTTGAGAGCTAGTAACTCTTTTATTTTCAGGGGATTCGTTTCCGGTAAAATAATTTTTAAACGGTACCATACCAGCATTAACAAACATAAGAGTCGGATCATTATGAGGTATTAAAGGGCTAGATGTTGTTACCTGATGGTTATTTTTTTCAAAAAAATCTAAAAAATTTGATCTTATTTCATTTAATTCGTTCATATTGTGCCAAGATAATAGTAAAGTTATTTCTTAGCACAATAATTAGACGATTTGTTGCTTCTTGCAATAATTTACTGTGTTAAAGCAATATCTCCTTCTGATGGAGCCGCATCTTCTTTCTTAGGTTTTGCAATTGATTTACTTTTAATTAACGCTTGATCTATCTTTAATCCTGCGCTTTGTCTAACAGCAATCTCTATTGCGTCTGATATATCAGGATTTTCTTCTAAAAACGTTTTTACATTTTCTCTTCCCTGACCCATACGCTCACCTTCATAAGAGTACCAAGTTCCAGACTTCTCAACGATACCAGCCTCTACACCAATATCAATAATCTCACCTTTTTTCGAAATACCTTTTCCGTAAAGTATATCAAATTCAACAGTCTTAAATGGTGGAGCTACTTTATTTTTAACGACCTTAACTCTCGTTTGATTACCAACAATTTCTTCTCGATCTTTAAGAGCTCCAATACGACGGATATCAAGTCTTACAGTTGAGTAAAACTTTAAGGCATTTCCACCTGTTGTAGTCTCAGGACTGCCAAACATAACGCCTATCTTCATTCTAATTTGATTTATAAAAATTATCATGCAGTTAGTTTTCGAAATAGAACCGGTTAACTTCCTTAAAGCCTGACTCATTAGTCTAGCCTGTAGCCCGGGCAAACTATCACCCATCTCCCCATCTAACTCAGCTTTTGGAGTTAGGGCAGCAACCGAATCAATAACAATAACATCAACTGCCGCAGACCTGATCAAAGTGTCAGCAATTTCAAGGGCTTGCTCACCATGATCTGGTTGAGAAATTAACAAGTCTTCAATTTTTACACCAAGATTACGAGCATATATTGGGTCAAGAGCATGCTCAGCATCTATAAATCCGCAAGTACCACCTGCTTTTTGAGCTTCAGCTATTGCATGGAGCGCGAGAGTTGTTTTACCTGAACTCTCTGGGCCATAAATTTCAATAACCCTTCCTTTGGGAAAACCACCTATACCTAATGCTATATCAAGACCTAATGATCCAGACGATACACCTTCTATTTCAGCGATTGCTTTATCGCCTCCTAGTTTCATTATTGACCCCTTACCAAATTGCTTTTCAATTTGCCCAAGGGCTGCTTCTAATGACTTTGTTTTATCTATACCTGCAATGTCTTGTTTAGATACGGCCTTAAGTGATTCTTTCATTTTTGTTACTCCAATTTTAGAAGGTTAATATAGTAACTTTGTACTACTTTTGTTCTTATTTTGCAATAAAAATTAAGTAGCTGATAATATTGGATAAATTAAGTTCTTTTATTGATTTGATCTAATATTTAATGATCATTTATATAATTACCGAATCGTTTCGACTAATACTAATCTTCTCGATAAACCTTTTCTTTTCTCTCGTGGCGCTCCTGAGAGTCTATCGAAAGGGTGGCAATGGGGCGAGCAACTAGTCTTTTTAAGCCAATACTTTCGCCAGTATCTTCACAGTATCCATATGCACCGTCTTCAATGCGAAGAAGGGCCTCATCAATTTTTGATATAAGCTTTCTTTGACGATCACGAGCACGAAGTTCAAGAGAGCGATCAGTCTCGGATGAAGCTCTATCTGCTATATCAGAAAAATTAACTACTTCTTTTTGAAGATTATTTAATGTTTCTTTAGTTTCTTGAATAATATCACTACGCCACGCAAGCAGTTTGCGCTTAAAGAATTCCTTTTGTTTTGCATTCATAAAAGGTTCTTTTTCTGAGGGTGTATAATCCTTTGGTAAACGTGTAGCCATTAAATCCTCTTTATATCAGGATGGTTTTTAGAACATATAAATTAAAACCTCAAGTAAGATTCGTAATAATCGTTATTGATATTAAATATTTTGCTGATTAGATTAGCGGCTTAATTAATTAAAAAATATATTTGAGGTGAAAAAATGCGGTTTGAAGGTACAGAAAATTATATTGCTACGGAAGATCTTCGTATAGCAGTAAATGCGGCGATTACTTTAGAAAGACCACTTCTTATAAAAGGAGAGCCGGGAACAGGTAAAACTGTTTTAGCGGAAGAAATATCCAAGGCTCTTAAAATGCCTCTAATAACTTGGCATATAAAGTCTACAACAAAGGCGCAGCAAGGGTTGTATGAATATGACGCTATAACTCGACTAAGAGACTCTCAGCTTGGTGATGAAAAAGTTAAGGATATTAAAAACTATATCAAACGAGGGAAATTATGGGAATCATTTGAAAGTGACGAAAGGCCAATACTTTTAATAGATGAAATTGATAAAGCCGATATTGAGTTTCCAAATGATTTGCTTCAAGAATTAGATAGAATGGAATTCTTTGTTTATGAGACCAATGAAACAATTAAGGCTGTAAAAAGACCAGTCGTGATAATCACTTCAAATAATGAAAAGGAACTTCCTGATGCTTTCTTGAGAAGGTGTTTCTTCCATTATATTTCATTTCCAGATACCCCAACAATGGAAAAAATAGTTGATGTTCATTATCCTGATATCAAATCTAAGTTAGTTTCAGAGTCCCTTAGGGTTTTTTATGAGCTAAGAGATGTTCCTGGAATTAAGAAAAAACCATCAACTTCTGAGCTTCTTGATTGGTTAAAGCTATTAATGAATGAGGATATTAAGCCTGAAATGCTAAGAGAAAAAAATGCTAATAACTTAATTCCCCCTTTGCACGGAGCTTTGTTAAAAAACGAACAAGATGTTCATCTTTTTGAAAGACTGGCATTCCTTGCAAGAAGAGAGGGTAATTAAATAAATCAATGTTTATAAATTTCTTTCATGAACTAAAAACAGCCAACTTGCCTGTCTCTCTAAGAGAATACTTAACTCTCTTAGAGGCAATGGATAAAGGTATACCAAATAGAAAAATTGAAGATTTTTATTATCTTTCAAGATCTACGCTTGTAAAGGATGAAAAAAATCTTGATAAATTTGATCAAGTTTTTGGTCATGTTTTTAAAGGTCTTGAATCTCTTGAGTCAGATGAAATTGCTGAAATTCCTGAAGAGTGGCTTAAGTCTCTAAATGAGAAGTTTTTAACTGAAGAAGAAAAAGCCAAAATAGAATCTATGGGCGGCTGGGATAAGCTTATGGAAGAATTAAAAAAAAGGTTAGAAGAGCAAGAGAAAAGGCATGAAGGAGGCTCGAAGTGGATTGGAACTGGGGGTACCTCGCCTTATGGCTCAGATGGCTATAATCCAGAAGGAGTAAGAATAGGCCAAAAAGAGAATAAAAATTTTAAGGCTGTAAAAGTTTGGGATAAAAGAGAATTCAGAAATCTAGATAAAGATGTTGAAATTGGAACTAGGAATATAAAGGTGGCCTTAAGAAGATTAAGAAAATTTGCTCGAGAAGGCGCAGCAGATACACTAGACCTCCCCGGAACAATTAAGAATACTGCTGATAAAGGTTATCTTGATATATCATTAGTTCCGGAAAGAAGAAATAATGCCAAAGTATTATTATTCTTTGATGTAGGAGGGTCAATGGATCCGCATGTAAAGTTATGTGAGGAGTTATTCTCAGCAGCAAAAACAGAATTTAAAAATATGGAAAATTTTTATTTCCATAATTGTCTTTATGAGTCTGTTTGGAGGGATAACAAAAGAAGACATACAGAAAAAATTAATACATGGGATATTTTGCATAAATATGCATCTGACTATAAGGTAATATTTGTTGGAGATGCGTCAATGAGTCCTTATGAAATTACTTATTCAGGTGGTAGTGTTGAACATTGGAATGATGAAGCTGGAGCAGAATGGTTACAAAGAATTTCTGATATTTATCAGAATGTTATATGGATAAACCCTGTAGATAAAAAACACTGGGAATTCACACCATCGACGCAAATTGTTAATCAAATAATTTCCAATAGAATGTTTCCGTTAACTTTAGAAGGCTTAGATAACGGAATGAAAGAACTAAGCCGAAACAAATGAGGTCAAAATGAAAAAATATTTTATTTTAATAGCTGTACTCTTCCTTTCTTCCTGTGCGTCTCAATTGGAGCTTGAAGAAAGAGCGATGTTAAGGGATAAGATTGATCATGAAGAATGTGTTTCTTTAGGATTTATAGAGGGAACAGAGGCTTATGGCAGCTGTCGTTTAACCCTTAAGTCTATTAGAGCTCAGAACAGAACAGCAGATGCAATAAGAAGAAACGGTTTAGACAACAATAGGTTTTGTAATAGATTCTATTGCTGGTAAAATTAAGAAACTCCAAGTTTCTTTTTTAAATTACTACTAGAGGTAGTGTACTGAAAAGTAAGTTTTTCGCCTGGATAGACATACTTATAAGCTTGTTGAGCCATTAAAGCTGCCTCATGAAATCCACATAATATTAATTTCAACTTACCTGGGTAAGTATTTATATCCCCTATAGCAAAAATACTTTTTTCATTTGTTTCAAATTTTTCTGTATCAACAGTTATGAGATTTTCACTTAAATTTAAACCCCAGTTGGCAATTGGTCCTAGTTTCATTGTGAGTCCAAAAAAAGGAAGCAAAGCATCACAATTTAATTCGACTTCATCATCAGAGGTTTTGCACTTTAATGATTCAAGTGAACCGTTTTTACCTATCAAAGATGAGACTTGACCAATTACAAAATCTATATTGCCCCCCTCTATCAAAGAAAAAATCTTTTTAACAGTGTCTGGGGCTGCTCTAAATTGATCTCTTCTGTGAACAAGAGTTATTCTTTTTGCAATTGGCTCTAAATTAAGAACCCAATCCAAAGCAGAATCACCCCCACCAACAATCACAAGATTCTTGTTTGTAAATTTCTCTTTATTTTTTATTGAATAGAAAACAGAATTATTTTCAAAATTTTCAATTTCTTTAATTGGTGGTTTTTTTGGAAGAAAACTCCCCCCTCCTCCAGCAATAACTACTACTTTAGTCTTAAAAACCTCATTACTATCTGTCTTAACTTCCCAAAAAGTATCATCAATTTTTTTTATCTCTTGAACCATGCTAGATAAATGAAAGGTTGGATTGAATGGTTCGATTTGCTTCATAAGAGAATCGACTAACTCAATACCAAGAACTGAAGGCATGCCAGGTATATCATATATAGGTTTTTCGGGATAAAGCTCTGAACACTGTCCACCAGGTTTGTCCAAAATATCAATGACATGGCACTTCATATCTAGAAGCCCTAGTTCAAAAACTGCAAAAAGACCAACAGGACCAGCACCAATGATAACTACATCTGTTTCAAAAAATTCTTTTTTCATAATTTTCTATTAGTTGTACATTCTTAGAATTGTTTCTCAGGAAGCCTAACAATTAAGCCGTCCAATTCACTAGAAACCTTTATACAACAAGAGAGTCTGCTATTGTCTGCAACATCAAAAGCAAAATCCAACATATCCTTTTCCATTTCCTCAGCTTCGCCAACTTTAGAAAGCCAATCAGCGTCGACATATACATGACAAGTTGCACATGCACATGCGCCCCCACAATCCGCATCAATTCCAGGAACATTATTTTGTATAGCCGCTTCCATAACGGTATTTCCATCATCTACGTCAACAGAATGCTCTGATCCATTGAATTCAATAAAATTTATTTTTGTCATTTTTCTATTACTTTCCTTATTTAGATTAATAGTTGTTGAATGATTAAAATGTATAATGAACGTTTATAAATGTTCTTAGAATTTATTCAATTATAATTATTTATAAAAAATTTTAAAAAACAGCAAACATTAAAAATTTATAGAAATAACATAAATTATGATACAAGGCTCAATGAATAAAATAAACGATAAACCTCTAAGAATTTTAATGCCCAGCTACAGAAGTCATCCTTATACCGGTGGTCAGGGTATTTATATGAGGTTGGTAACCAAAGCGATGATTGATCTAGGGCATACCGTTGAAGTGTTGTCAGGTCAGCCATATCCAATACTTGATAAGGGCGTAGGTCTTACCAAGCTTCCTTCTCTTGATTTATACTCCTATGACAGTCCATTGGAAGCCTTTCGGTTAAGTCTTTTAAGAGAGCCTATAAATCTTTATGAATGGTTAAGTCATTTATCAGGAGGATTTTCTGAACCTTATACTTTTGGAGAAAGAATGGCTGTTTGGGGCAAAAAAAATTACAAAAATTTTGATGTCGTTCATGATAATCAAACGCTAGCATACGGACTACTTAAATTAAAAAAACTTGGCCTTCCAGTTGTTGGTACTATTCATCATCCAATCACTATGGATAAAAGAATAGACATTAAGCACGCTGATACAATTTCGTTAAAAATCCTTAAGTGGAGGTGGTACAGCTTTTTAAAAATGCAAATAAGGGTTGCAAGGAAGCTAGACCCCATCATCGTTGTTTCTGAAAATACGAGAAAGGACCTTATCAAGGATTTTAAGATTGACACAAAAAAAACTAGAAAAGTATTACATGGAATTGATCATGAAACTTTTCAACCTATTCCATCTATTAAAAGAAAGGCTAATCAATTAATAACAACCGCCAGCGCGGATGTACCTTTAAAAGGATTAATTTACCTTATAAGAGCTTATGCGGGCCTCTTAAAAGAATTCCCTGACTTAAAACTAATTGTCATTGGAAGGCTAAGAGAAGGCCCGACTGAAAAGGAGTTAAAAAAAGAAGGCATTAAGGAAAAGGTAAAATTTGTTTCTAACTTAACTAGCCGACAAATAGCCGAACTATATGCTGAATCAACAATTGCAGTTTCTCCATCTGTTTATGAGGGATTTGGCTTTCCTGCAGGAGAGGCTATGTCTTGTGGAATTCCATTGGTTTCAACTAACGGAGGATCCCTTCCGGAAGTTGTTGGTGATGCCGGAATTATTGTTCCTCATTCTGACCCCAAAGCATTGAAAGATGCGATAAAATCTTTATTAAATTCTCCAGAAATAAGAATTGAATTTGGAAAAAAAGGAAGGCGGAGAGTTTTAGAAAATTTTACTTGGAGTAGAGCTGCTAAAGAACTTGTTGAGGTTTACAGAGAGGCCATAGAAAATGCTAACAATAGACCTTGAAAGAATTAATATAGAAGATGATCAAGTTATACTTGATTTAGGATGTGGAAAAGGTCGTCATATTCATAAACTTTATTATTATAAGAAATGCCATGTCATTGGATTGGATCTATCATATAAAGACCTTCAAATAACTCACGAAGGTTTTGAAAAATATCCAGATATTGAGGGTGATAAAAAAAGACAATTTAATTTAATGGCTGGTGATGCTCATAAACTCCCCTTCCCGGATGAAACATTCGATAGGGTTATTTGCTCAGAAGTATTGGAGCATATTCCTGATTATGAAAATGTTATAAAAGAGATATTTCGTGTAGCAAAAAAAGATGCTAAAATTGGTATTTCAGTTCCGCGATGGCTACCAGAAAAAATATGTTGGTTTCTTTCAGATGACTATCATAACGAGCCTGGTGGTCACGTACATATCTTTACTTTTAAAAATATAAAAAAATCTTTTACCAAAAATGGTTTCTTGTATCTCTTTAGGTCATATAAGCATGGCCTTCATTCACCATATTGGTGGCTAAAGTGTTTCGTAGGAGTAAAAAATGAAAAAAATATTTTCGTTAACTTTTACCAAAAATTTCTTGAATGGGACATTATGAAGAGACCAATTTTAACTAAGCTACTAGAAAAAATATTCGATCCTTTAATAGGAAAATCTTTAGTCCTATATTTCAAAAAAAATAATAATGGTTGAGATGAAACACTTCAAAGATGCAACCAGTTACTTCAAAGGATCAATTCAAAGAATCCTTGACCTTCAAAGGAAAGACGGATCAATAACATGGTTTTCGAATGGTATTTTTGATCCCTGGAATCATCTTGAATCGGTAATGGCACTAAATATCCTTAAGCATCAAAATGAAAAAAAAATTGGATTTCAGTTCTTAAAAAATACTCAACTTAGCGATGGTTCCTGGAATGGACAGCTTGGAAGTGATGTTGAGATTGATGAAATAGAGGGAAGGTTTAAAGGTAACGAGAGTGCTGAAAAGAAAATAAGAGACACAAACTTTACTGCCTATATTGCTACTGCTTGCTGGCATGATTACCTCATAAATGAATCAGAAGAGTTTTTAAAAGAAATGTGGCCAACCATTGAAATGGCAATAACATTTGTTCTTAGCTATCAGTCTAAGAATGGTGAAGTAAGGTGGGCAGCACAAGATGATTCCGCGCCTGATGATGACGCATTGCTTACAGGCTGTTGCTCAATATATAAAAGTCTAGAATGCGCAATTAATTGTGCTTCTATACTAAATATAGAAAAGAAAGACTGGAGAAGATCTTTGGTTGAGCTTGGGAGTGCTATTAAAAATAAACCAGAGCTATTTGATAGAACTTGGGAATCTAAAGACCGATTCTCAATGGATTGGTATTATCCAATTTTATCAGGAGTAATTTGTAATGATGAAGCTGAAAAAAGGCTAAATGAAAAATGGAACATTTTTGTAGTTGATGGCATTGGATGCAAATGCGTTTCTGATCAACCTTGGGTCACAGTTGCAGAAACTGCGGAACTATCAATAGCGTTATTAAAAATGGGGCGAGAGAAAGATGCTAAAGAAATTTTATCTTGGGCTCATAAGTGGCGAGATAACGATGGGGCCTACTGGATGGGAAGGCAATATGAAAAAAATGTTTTTTGGCCCAAAGAAAAGCCACCCTGGACCTCTGCTTCAGTAATTTTAGCCTATGATTCAATTTTTAAAATAAGCAAAGGTTCAGAATTATTTTTAAATAATAATTTATTAAATTCTTTGTAAAATTCTTAAAGATTTTACAGCTTCTATTTCTTTGAATTTCTTTGAATTAATAGCTAATTTATATATTTCATAAGGAGGCCTTCCTCCGTCATCGGGGTTTGGAAAAACATCGTGTATTGCTAAAAATCCTCCCTTCATAACCTTATTATTCCAATTATCATAATCAGCTCTTGCAGCTTCCATGCTATGCCCACCATCAATAAAAACCATCGATAGCTCTATTGTCCAGAATTTTGAAACTAATGATGAATTGGATACAATTGGTACAACAACATTTTCTAAGCTAGCGTTTCTAATATTTTTTCTAAATGAAGGAAAAGTATTAAGCATTCCATTTTCTTCATCAAATAACTCATGATCATGGTGTTCCCACCCAACTTGGTTTTCTTCAGACCCCATATGATGATCGACTGCATAAAGAACTGAGTTGTTTTCCTTGCATGCGTTACCGATATAAATTGAAGATTTTCCACAATAAGATCCAATTTCGACAATAGGAGCTTTTTTTGAGGCAATACTGGCTACTTCATAAAGGCACTGGCCCTCTTCAGGCTCCATAAAACCTTTTACTAAATGAAAATTATTTGGAAGCTTCACGTTCACTCAATTTTAAAAAATAATTTGTAGATTCTTTTTTTACAACACTCGCCAAAATATAAACACCTATAAGATTTGGAATGGCCATTAAGAACAAAGCGGCATCAGAGAGGTCTATAACCTTAATCAAATCAAGGGATGAGCCTACGACAGCAAACATACAAAAAATAATTTTATAAAGTACTTCTATTTTCTTCGATTCCCCAAAAAGAAATGTTACTGATTTCACTCCATAGTAAGACCACGAAATCATTGTTGAAAATGCAAAAAGTGAGGCAACAAGTGCTAATATATATGGAAATGAGGGAAGAACCGAACCAAAGGCTTGTGATGTAAGTCTTGCCCCCTCAATTTCTTGACCAGAAGAATAAACTCCTGTTGTGATAATTACTAAAGCAGTCAGAGTACAAATAACAACTGTGTCCACAAAAGGCTCCAACAAGGAAACCAGTCCTTCGGTTGTTGGATTATCAGTCTTAACTGCAGCGTGTGCTATTGGAGCAGAGCCAATACCTGCTTCGTTTGAAAATACTGCTCGACGAAATCCTAGAATTAAAACACCCATAAAACCGCCTGTTACTCCCTCAGGTGAAAATGCTCCTGTAAAAATAGAAGAGAAAGCTGCGGGTATTTGATCATAGTTTGAAAGGATAATTATCAATGATGATATTAAATATATAATAGCCATTGAGGGAACTAATTTCGATGTAACAGAACCAATTCTTTTTATACCACCAATAATTACAAGCCCAACCAATACGGCAATAACCGACCCATAAACCCATGAGTGTAAATCAAGAAAACTTCCCTCTCCCCCCGTAACATAAATTAATAAATCCAAAGATTGATTAACTTGGAACATATTACCTCCGCCAAGAGAAGCAAAAATACAGAATACGGCAAACATACAGGCAAGAATTTTTCCTAAGCTTTCATACCCTTTTTCCTTTAGGCCTCTTGAGAGATAATACATGGGGCCGCCAGAGACACTTCCGTCAGGGTTAATCTTTCTATACTTGACGCCTAAAGTACACTCACAGAACTTCAAGGACATACCTATAAGTCCTGACAGAATCATCCAGAATGTAGCACCAGGTCCACCAAGAGAAATCGCTACTGCAACACCGCCGATATTCCCTAAGCCAACAGTGCCAGATAAAGCTGTTGCAAGGGCTCTGAAATGAGACACCTCACCCTCTGATTCCTTATTTGAAAACTTACCTGAAACAAGTTCTATCGCATGCTTAAATCCTGTAAAATTAATAAATTTAAAATATAATGTTGAAAACAGACCACCGGCAATTAGCCATATTACTATTAGCTCTACATTTGCACTGCCAAGAGGAAGGGAATAAAAAACAATACTAGAAATCATTTTTGATATAGGGGCTAAGAAATCATTTATACCTTGATCAATATTAGCATAAGCATTAGTGGGTAAAAAAAATGTTGCTAAGGTTATTAAAAGTTTAAAAGAAAAATTTTTCATTTTTTTTAGATCCAAGCTTGAATATAGCTAATATAAGACTAGTTTAATCATTATAATGAGTCTGTAAATCCACAAATCATAGATGAGAAATCATGAAGTCACTCAGAATAAAAAATCTCAAGAAAAAGTTTAAAAATACTATTGCGGTTAATGGTATCAATATTGAGATTGACGAAGGTAAGATTATTGGAATTATTGGTCGTTCGGGTGCAGGTAAATCAACTTTATTAAGGATGATAAATAGATTAGTAGACCCTACCGAAGGGTCAATAGAGTTCGATGATATAAAAGTTAGCTCGATTAAAGGAAGAGCCTTAAGAAAGTGGCGCTCAGAATGTGCCATGATATTTCAACAATTTAATCTTGTTGAGCGTTTAGACGTTCTGACGAATGTTCTAATAGGAAGCCTTGGAAGAAATTATAATTTATTAAATTTATTTGGAATTTTTTCAAAAGAAGAAAAAATTAATGCTTTGAAAAACTTAGACAGATTTGATTTATCAGGAATAGCACTTCAAAAAGCAGGCACTTTGTCAGGAGGTCAACAACAAAGGGTGGCAATTGCAAGGGCATTAATGCAAAAACCTAGAATTCTCCTTGCTGATGAGCCAATTTCATCCCTAGATCCTAAAAACGCTAAGAGAGTCATGGATGATATGCTTAAAATTAATCGAGAGGATGGAATAACAATTATTTGCAACCTTCACTCACTTGAGGTTGCCAAAAAATATTGCGATCGTTTAATAGGCTTATCAGATGGAAAGGTTGTTTTTGATGGTAATCCGGAAGAACTAACAACAGAAATATCAAAAGAACTTTATGATTTAGATAATGAGTGAGTCTTTAATTAAAAATCATAACGAAAGATTGAAGGGCCTCATACGTAAAAGACGGTTTTGGAATATTTTTCTATCAATAGGTATTTTACTCGGCCTAATATTCTCCTCCAAAATAATAGATATTAATGCCTCAAGATTACTTAGTGGACTTCCGCGCCTCGGAGATTATGTTGCTCAAATTCTTCCATCGCTAGAGGCTAACTCCTTGTTTCTTGACTCGAAAACCGAAGGATCAATTTCTTATTGGTATTTTAATTTACCAAAATACTTACACTTGCTCTTTGAAACTTTTAATATGGCGCTTGTTGCAACTATAATTGGATCGTCAATAGCTCTTTTTCTAAGCTTCTTTGCCGCAAAAAATACAGCACCTAATTCTTTAATTTATTTCATAACAAGAAGAACTCTAGAGTTCTTTCGAGGTGTTCCAGAGATAATCTTTGCCATTCTTTTTGTTTGGGCTCTTGGAATTGGTCCCATTGCTGGGATTATTGCTATGATGCTTCATACAACAGGATCCCTAGGTAAGCTTTTCTCAGAAGTTCATGAAAACTCTGATGTTAGACCAAGGGAGGCTTTAAAGGCATCGGGAGGTAATTGGTTTTCAGAAATGAAATTTGGATTACTTCCTCAGGTTCTTCCCAATCTCATTTCGTATATACTTCTTCGATTTGAAATTAATATTAGGGCTTCAACAATCCTAGGTTTTGTTGGAGCAGGAGGTATAGGACAAGAATTATACCTAGTGATTAATTTTAATTATTACGAAGAAGTGAGTGCTATTATTTTCTTAATAATCCTTACCGTTATTTCTATTGATATACTCTCAGGATATCTTAGAAAAAATATCATTGAGGCAGAGTAATGACTGATAAAGATATTATGAATCTTCATCCGCAGGTATTTTATCCTTTATGGAAGAGGTCACCTCTTTTTATATTGACCCTTATATCCATTCTTACGTATTTAATTTTTTCAATAAATTATTTTAATTTTTCGCTTAATGATCTTCTAAATGGCTTCTCTAAAATGAAGCCTATTTTAATATCCATGGTCACCTGGAATGATTTTTTTACCTGGAATTTCAATTCTATTTTAATAGGTATTTTACAGACCTTATCAATGGCATTCCTGGGAACTATTGCAGCTTCTATTGTGTCGATACCGTTAGGTCTTTTGGCATCAAGGCAGGTTGTTAAAATATCTCTTCCAAGATTTATTATAAGAAGATTCTTAGATTTTATTCGAGGGGTTGATATCTTAATTTGGGCTCTTATTTTTGTAAGAGCCTTTGGCCTAGGACCCCTTTCAGGTGTCTTGGCTATTTTTGTTGCAGATACCGGAACTTTATCAAAGCTCTATTCTGAAGCTGCTGATAATAGTGATAATAAGCCTATTGAAGGTCTTGTTTCATCCGGAGCAACCAAAATATCAACTCTTCGATTTGGCTTAATACCTCAGGTAATGCCAATTTTTATTTCGCAAAGTTTGTATTTCTTTGAGTCAAACTCTAGATCTGCTGTTATCCTTGGAATTGTTGGGGCAGGA
>MEHZ011493287.1_pt1 | contig 35675 bp, 36 predicted proteins | sample 897221 | NCBI WGS metagenome assembly MEHZ01 (sample SAMN05514161, study PRJNA337945) | marine metagenome | isolation source: marine surface water | place: Arctic Ocean | collected 2007-12-13 | reverse complement strand
TTGCAAAAGCGGCAGTAGCTGCAAGACCAGCTCGTAATCCTACTGATACTTTCTCGCTACTAGTTTGCTTGCTGCTTAAAATACTTTTTATTTTCAGTAACATTGAAATTGATTTTAAGGCATTATTGAAATGACGAAAAAGAGGTAAAAAACAAGGAAGACCAAAACCTGTACTTACGGCTTTGATTAGTTCACTGTCCTTAAAGCAAAGACCTTCCCCCCCCAGTTGAATGGAATAATTTTCTAGGAGTTTCACTTTTAAAATACTACCATTATTTCTTTGAGAGACAATTTCAGCACTCGCAGCTTCAAGTGAAAGTGCCGCTGCAAATGGAATCAGTCTCGCATTATCCATAATCATAAATCTAAACAAAGTTGTGATAATCTTTCCAATAAAGCCTTGGGTGATGATTTTAACTCAATTTTGATCTTGGGCAAAGATGGTTTTATTAATTGATGAATATTTTTAGGGCTTCGAGATAAAACACATGATGATGCTCGATCCTTCCAGAAATTTAAATTATTTATTTCTTGAGGCATTGCCCCTCTCGAAACATCAAATATAATAGGGGTTCCGCAAACGATAGCTTCTGTTGTAGTACCAGCACCAGGACGAGCAAACAAAAATTTTGCTTCCCTTAAAAATAAGGTCATCTCTTGATCATCTAAAACCTTCAAGGGTACAACTTTGAAATTAAATAAATTCTTAATTTTTAGAATCTTATCGAATATTTTATTATTATTTCCACACAACGCGATCACTTGAAAAGTGGAATTATATTTTGTTAAAGAATTTAAAACATCAATATGACGGTTTACCCCATTCGCACCAGTTCCAAGTAAAATAATTGGAATATCCAAGGTTATCCCATATTTATTCAAAATAACTTTCTTTTCATGCTCTGAAATTTCTTGAAAAAAAGCTTTTCTTAAAAGTGGTCCAACCACTACTGTTTTTTCTCGAGGCATTCCACGTGCAATAGCAGCCGAACAAGTTTCTTCAAAAGGACCAAAAAAAATATCGGCATTTGGATTAATCCAATGTCGACTAAAACCAATTCCATCTGCAAGTTCGCCGCAATAAATCGCAAACTTGAATCCGTCGGGAAATCTGTCTTTCAACAGTTCATAATAGCCGTGATTCAGATGTGCATGTACACTAAGCACTAAATTTGGCTTAAAATTACCAATTTCGTCAAACCAAGGTTTCTTTCCTAAAATCAAAGATTTTCGTCGATGCAATGAGGCAATTTCAAGAAAATTAAAATATATATAATGAAATGCAGGATAGTATTTCTGTATTAGATTATAAAAATTGCTTCCCATTCTATTTAGTCCGAAACTACTCTCTAAAGGTTGGGAAACCTTAGCTTTTCCACCTTGCTCCTCCCACCAATATTTCAAAGCGTTTGCTCTCATATTGTGCCCTCCTCCTGTTGAAGAACTGAGGATTAGTAAATTCATTATTTAAACTTTAATTATCGATATCTTTAAGAAAAAGAAAATCAATATTTTTGGATAAACTTATTCCAAATCGTGAATAAAAAGACCGCTCCTCAATTTAGGTTCGAACCACGTTGTTTTAGGAGGCATAATTTTTCCCGCATCTGCAATATTTAGCAATTGATCCATTGTGACAGGAAATAAAGCGAATGCCGCAGCCATCTCACCTGAGTCCACGCGTCTCTTAAGCTCATCCAGACCCCGAATTCCGCCAACAAAGTCAATTCGAGTATCTTTTCGTAAATCTACAATATTAAGAATCGGAGTAAGAACATTTTCAGATAGAATAGTTACATCTAAGTCTCCAACTGGGTCATTAACATCCCAGCAACCCTCTTTCGCCAACAATCTATACCAATCCCCTTCGATATAAAGTGAAAATTCTCTTATTGCACTTGGGCGGGGGTTTTCTGCATTTAACTTTGAAATTATAAATGTATCTTCGAGTTGCTTTAAAAATTCTGAAGCAGCAAAACCATTTAAGTCTTTAACCAATCGATTATAATCAAAAATCTTTAATTCATCATCGGGGAAGAGTACAGTAAGGAAGTAATTATATTCTTCTTCACCAGTATGCTTTAAATTCTCCTCTTTTCGTTTTTTGCCGATTCGTGCAGCTGCTGCAGTTCGATGATGTCCATCAGCAACATATAAATAGGGCACATCTTTAAATGCCTCTTCAATGAAAGTTACATCTTCCGGATCAGAAACAAGCCAAAGTTCGTGCTGAATATGATCATCAGCGATAAAATTATAAACAGGATCATCTGATGTTTTACTGGACACAAAGTCTTTTATTGAGCTCTTTCCACGGTATGAAAAAAATACAGGTTCTGCATTAGCATTTAAACATTCCACATGCTTAACCCTATCATTTTCTTTTACAAGTCTAGTAAGTTCATGTTTTTTGATAATTTCGTCAAAATATTCTTCAAAAAAACAACAACCTACCAATCCAGTCTGGCTTCGTCCATCCATGGTTAATCGATATATATAGAAGGAGGAATCTGAATCTTGGGCAAGTATTCCAAGAGACATAAAATTGTGGAAATTTTCTTTTCCTTTTTCATACACAACATCTGAGTATGGATCCACATCTTTGGGCAAATCGATTTCCGGTTTGACTACATGTAAGAAAGATAAGTCATTGCCTTCAACCTCTTTTCTTGCTTCATCAGAATTTAAAACATCATAAGGACGAGATGCTACAGATTTCACATGATCAGAACTTGGCCTGATTGCTTTAAAGGGCTTAAAAACGGCCATATTTAAATATAATTACAATTGAATTTAGAAAAAGACGGTTTACTTGTTATCTGGAGTTCCTTCTTTTGCCGCTTTCTTTGCTCTCATCTGCGCAATTAATTGCTTTGCTGAACTAGCGGCCAAAGTACTTTTAAGATTACTTTGTTTAGGAATACTCGTAACTGCAGCAGCTAAATTAGATGATTGCATTTCCTCAAGAATCTCGCGCCTTAGAATGGAAATCGAACGAGGCGCAGAAATACCAATTTTTACAGAATCACCCTCAATTTTGGTAATGGAAATTTCGATTTCATCACCAATAGTAATTCCTTGATCAAGTTTTCTAGATAATATCAGCATTAGTCTCGTTCAAACGATTTTAGAGACCTTCTCCGCCTACATCTAAGACATGGCGTGCTGAAAATTCTTCATGATTATTGATAATACACTGCTTACCAGTTAAGGTTTTACGGTTAACTATAATAGGACCCACTAAATTAAGAGATACTTTACCACTTTGATCAGGTGGTAATGTCACAATGTTTAAAATCATCGTATCCTCCGGTCCTGTTATATCTAAAAATTTAACATCAGCATCTGATATCTCTACAGAATAATTAGAAATAATTCCCCCAGGTTCAAGAACTATAAAAGCAAGTCCATCTTGCTTCTGTTCCCGCAACCACATAAATGGAAGTTCGTCTTGATCAAAGACAAGTTCCATTGAACGAATTTCGGCAAAGCCAAATAGCCCCTGTGGCAGTTTAATTTCGCTCCTCGTATCTGCATGGCCAATTTCTGGCACATTCGAATCTTCGTCAACTTTAAGTTTCATCGTAATGAATTAAAGATAATTCAATAGTGAAGTGTTCAATAGTTGTGATCCAATCTGTAAAGCGGCTTGGTATGAAGTAGATAAGCGAGTTAATCTCATTATCGCTTCAGACAAATCAATATCAACATCATTTGATATTCTTTGATCAAGTTGGACGAAGTAATCCTCGTCGTGTGATTTAACAGTTTCCATCCGTAACATTCTTGCGGAAAGTTCACCCATTTTGTTGATCAACCTATCCTCCTGCTGAAGAAGTTCCATCTCCTCATCTTCAACCTCTTGAGAATAGTGAGAGGGAGTAGCGTTTGAAAGAGCTTCTCTTAAATCTACAAGAGAATTCACTACATCACCTAGTTCTTGAGTACCATTATTATCAGCGTCAAGAAATCCAGACATTTTACTTTCATTCCCAATGTAATATTCTGAATTTTTATCACTACCAGTGTAAGTTATATTGATTACATTACCTTGGGCATCTCGATGGTCAAGAAATGTTTTTGTGCCAGTCGCAAAAGAGAAATTATCGCCAATACTAGCACTCATTTTTGTTCCCTTTAGAGGAACATCACCTGAAATATCAAATCCTAAAATTTTGAAGGGTCCGGGATCACTTGGATTTTGCCCCCATAAAATATCTGCTTCCATTTCTTGGCCATTAGATAAAATCACTTTAGCTTTCTGAAAAGTAGGTGGAACTTCACCACCACTCGAAGACCCGAAAAAATATCTACCTGGTTCAATAACTTTTAAACCGACAACCTCTCCTTCCGAATCGATAATAGCTTCTGCCTTAGCATCTATTCCTGAACTTCCTGCAGGTTGAATCCCAACGCTCGGCCTGTCGCTATTTTCTATTTTGAATTTAAAAACATGATTGAGTGGTTTTTCAACCGTCAACCAAATATCATTTGCAACTAGTTGCCCACTTATTGTTGGGATATTAACATCACTAGGCTCAACAAGAGGCAAATCTCCAGAAAGACTCGGAATGTTTAAATAATTATTAAAATTATTTTTTTGGCACTGAAAATAATTACCTTCATGGTAAACAATTTGTCCATAATCATAAGACAGGTTGGGACTCCAATCGTCCCCTTGTTCTGCTGAACGAGGTCCAGTGGCGGTAAGGGAACTTCCCACTTTACTGAAGAAATTACCTTCCTGAAGTGAATAATCTGGTAAACCCTCTGACGTCCAATTGCTCACAAAATTAACATCGGTGTTATTAGCGGGAGAAATATCTGAACTAGCCGTAAAATAACTGCCATCTTTATAAACATGATCTCCTGTCGTAACCGCAAAACCTTCCTTCCATGTCGTTGCTTCGGTCCAATTCGATCCAAAATTTGCGAGGGTATTGCTTTCGCCTGTAATTGAAGTATTGGCAAAATATAACTTTCCATTTGCGGTAGTCATTTCACCAGAAGATGCAGGGATACCTGTATTCCAAGAAGCAGGTTTTGTTATATCTTGTTTGGCAATATAAAAATCATTATTTTCGGGATCATAAACATAATCTCCTGCCTTAGCCTCGAGTTTCCTAGTTGTAGAATAAATACTTTCTTTACCTTCCGAAGGCAAAGTATTCCCAAGCAAGAAAACATTACCATCCGAGCGTTCAGTCAAACCGACAAAATTTGGTGATCCGACACTAAAATAAGTACTTTGAATTTGCGGATCACTTAGAGAAAAGGAAACATCACTCTTTACGGCATAGTAAGTATTATTTGCGGTATCATGCACATACTGCCCCTTCTTTAGATTGACCTGATCAGGACCATATCCGACATCTAGTAATCCCGATGGTAGAAACACTGAAACCGGATTTGTAGTAGTGCTAACTTCTTTGAAATATTGGTTAGTTGCTGGATCAGCAACATTCATAGTTGCTTCATTTTCAACCGTTGCAGATACATTCACTGCATTAGTACCAACAGTTAAATTTGATAATTGAGAGGCTGAAGGGGGATTAGGTGGTGTACCTAATTCTTGCCAATTAGTAGCTAATTTAGATTCGATATTATTTGCTGAAGAAATTGCGTTAGTTGCTTCGTACAATTTATCTTCATAGAAAATAGTTTCTCCTTGGGAAACTGCTTCACCAGTTTTCCATTCCCCCAAATGTTTTGATTTAATTTCGTAATAAACACCTTTTCCATTACCATCAACACCGTCCCAAGTTACATCTCCAACAGAATAATCTTTCTTGGGATCGAATGTACCCCTCATCGCATCCGTTGCAACCATTACAGAAGTACCGTTAGGGGAAATGTAATTTCCAGCCAGAAACGGTGAAGAATTAAAAGCGTCTAGACTCGCTGGGTTTCTAGGCATTGTTGTAGCCGTCGCGGTCGCCTGAGAAAGTACAGATGTAATATCTGCAGCACTTAATGTGATTTTCTCATTAGCTAAATAATACTTGTCGTTGGTGTCATCATGTAGATATTGACCCGCGTTAATATCAAAAGAATTCGCCGCAGAAAGTTTGAGAACAGGCCCATTAAATGTGTGAACATTACCCTGTGGAGGAAAACTTTCAACGATATGTTCCAAGTTAGAAGGATCGACATTAGCTGAATCTTGGACTAAAAAATATCTTCCTTCATGCAAGATTACATCGTTATTCTGGAATTGCCCAGTTGAAGAAAAGACCTGACTGTTTTCCTTAACAAAGGTCCCTTTAATTACAGAACCACCTTCAGCGGCTGCGACCAATTTATATTCTAAAGTTTCTGGATCAAAAAACACCGCAGCATCACTTTTTGATCCATTAATAGAAAATTCATTCACTGGAACGGCAATCCGCTTAACGACATTAGCTAAATCAGTTGCGAGAGCTGCACCTGGATTGTTCGATTGTTGGTATTCTTGAATTTTAGTAGCCACAAGAATAGATTGTGCATGTGATGTGGCACTTGGCTCATCCGCAAAAAGCTTACCATCAGGAGTGGAATAATAAAAACGACTATTGGTTCCGGTTACTTCTAAGTTCCAATCTTCTCTCGGAATATCATAGCCTGAACCTACTTCTCTCCAGTAATCCGAACCACTATTAACTGGGGAATGATTAACATTATCTGAACCAATAGATTCGAATAAGTTTCCTTTATGTTCAACTATATCACCTTGCTTGTAAATGGTTAAGCGTCTCCAATTTTCAGAGTGCTCTACCGCTAATGTGGAAGTTCCGTTAGCTTGAGTTGAAGATACAGTTAAATTTCGACTCCAATCACTCCCTTTAACAGCACTATCAACTAAAGCTTTTTCTGATTGTGCAAGTTCGGAATAACTTACCCCGGGATATCTTTTTGAAGTTTCAATATTTAACTTTTCTTCAAGCTGCTCAGGGAAATAATAATTGGGGTTCCATTTAGTAGTGTAGGAAGAAGCTGCTTGGTACGTTTCTCCTACATTTCCATGGATAAGCATATCTCCGTTTGCGGCAATTTCTGCTTCGAGAGAGACTTGGGGATTCCTGTATGAATCATTAGAGGATGCTCCTCGAACAAACGCTTTATATTCTGAAGTTTCGTAGGAAAGAGAGTCGGACAGAAGTTCCGAGTCATTATTGATTAAATCCTTTAATCGTGCAGCAACGGATTCGGTGCTAAGACCATTAATTTTCGATTGAACCACATATTCCCGCCCATTGAGAGCAAATGTAACAGCCTCGTCTTGCTTAATTCTTCTCTTACCATCATTTCCCAGTGTACCAACCTCATTAAAAGTAAATGTCTTCTTCTCACGCTTGCCCAACAGGATATCAGAATTTCCATATTCTGGTTTTAATTTAGTTCCACCAAAAAGAGCTTGTTTACGATGAGTTGAATTGACTCGGTTGAGAGCTTCCTCAATTAACTGATCCAACTCAAACCCGTAGGTTTCCATCGCAGGACCGTTAAGACTAGATCCAGCAGTTCTGGCAATTTCTTGACCACGTTGATTTAACTCGCGTAATTTATCTAAATTTAAATAACCGGCATCTAGGTATTCTTTGGCATAAGATGCATTTCGTTGGTATTGGGTTAATTGACCCTTTTGAGTTTCCAATTGGATCACGCGCCCCAATCGCATGCCGTCATCTTCTGGCAAAGTTAATTTTTGACCACTTGTTATTTGTGCATCAAGTTTAAACCTTTGCTGATCAAGTTCCTTTATCTTTTGGATAATTGAATTACTTGAGCTAATATTAGGAAGTCTCATTAAAAATTATTTTAAAAGCCCCATCACAACAAGTTCGAGCATTTTGTCGAGAGTATTTAAAACACGGGACGAAGCTTGAAAGGAACGTTGAAATTGCATCAGATCTGCAACTTCTTCGTCAATTGAAACCGCACTTATCGCATTTCGTTGATCAAGTAGCAAATTCTCAATCGTATTTTGATGGGCAATATTATCACTTAAATCTGAAAGCGAATTTCCGATATCTGCGTTAATATCTGAAATATCTTTTGCAAATTCATTATTTCCAAGCTCAGCAATTGCTAATGCAATATCGTTCGATCCCTGGTCAAAATCAGCACTTGCGACTATACTTTCTGCACTTAAATTATTATCTACAATTAAGGAACTCGCTAAGTTCCAACTATTTTCAAGGACTGCGTCAAAAGAAAAATTGTCTCCAAGTAAAAACTCGCTATCTCCTTGCTCAAGCCTAAAAGGAACATTTTCATAAGCTAACATTACAGAACGACCATCATCGGCGGTACCTAACAACAAATCTTGCCCAGCATAGGAACTGTCAGTTTCCATGGTAACATTTTGCATATTTTTAGCACTACCATAAAAAGTATAAATTGAACCTGAATTAGAATCCTCAAGTTGGATTTGACCTTCTTTAGTATCCCTAATGATATAGCCAGTCCCTTCAAACTGCTCCCTAAGTTCGATCGGAATTATTGGAGTTGTACTTGTAACTGTGAAGGTGTCAGTTTCAGCGTAAGCAAGAGTCATAGAAACTTCATTCCGGAACAATTTCATCTCACCATTGCCCTCCACTCCATACAATCCGAACTCCTCCTCCATAATTATATTGCGTCCCATAGTTGGACGAGTCAAATTGGCTTCAAACCCAAAAAGGTATTCGCCAGGAGCATCGTTCGGGTTATATAAACCATTTACTTGAGTTACGAATTTAGAAACTAAATCATTTAGAGAAACCCTGAAATCTTCAAGTTCGACTTGGCGAGCATGCTGATAACCGTGTAATGAACCAGATTTCAAATCTATCTCTAAACCGTTTATAAACAACGCATCAGTAGATGGTAGGTCTTTCGATTGTTGAAGGATTTGAAAACTCTTAATTTCTCCGTCTTCGATGATGGCTTCAGCAACACCAATATTTAATTCCTGTAAAGATCCACTCGCAATATTTAGTCCACCCGGATTAGTTTTTCTTAAAACCGAAGTTGGCGGGAGTCCTGAGTTGGTATCGGGCGTAAAAATATGGAAATTATTACTCCATTTTTCTAAGTTAGGGTCAAATGTGTTAATTTCAGCATCACCAACAACGGGATTCGGTTTAGCTTTTACTAAAAAATGGGTACTTGAAGTTTCATCATAATAAATTTTGCCGGCTTCAAAATTCATTTGTAGTTCATTAGCTTCAAGGCCGTCTTTTACAGTGGTAACATTTTCTGGAATTGATTGAACTGTTGAAACTGTATCATCAACAAATGCACCGATTTTAATAAAATTCGCAGAGGAATGCGGCAGTTCTGAAGTTGCCGCAGATATATTTGCAACTGCCATGTAAAAGTCGCCACTCGAACCAGAAGGAGAACTAGGATCAACAAAAGAAATAACAGAACCTGCGGTTAAATCATTCCCATCAGGCCAAGACATGTTTAATTCTTCAGATTTCTGCGGAAGAGTTGCACCAAGGGCAACGATTCCGGATTGATCAATTGAACCCGCTGTGGTGGGCAAGGAAGATATCTCAGATGATTTAGAAACAGTTTTTGTAGCTTGATAATAATTATTATTAAAAAGAAAAACTTCACCATTAAGGTAATTTCTTGAACTTAATACCGCATCTGTCGTTGGGTCAACCACCCCAATCTCATTGGAAACAGGTCCAACATCAGTAGCAGCTTGATAAACTTTCCCTTCGTAATATATCTGTTTCCCCTTTGGAATGAAATCAATATCTGAAAAAGTCCTTTTGGTTTCAATTACGATACCATTAGGTGGATTTGAAATTGCTAAAAACCTAGTTTCATCTGTTAGAAGATCCCCTTTTTGGGTATCGACTAAAGCTTGGTAATAACCATCACCTTCGTAAAAAACTTCCCCACTCCTTCTTGCAGCAGAAGAAGGATCTACGGGAATAGTGCTTGCAATTTCACCACCAACTTGAGCCGCGATTTCATTCCCAGTATCAACCGCTTGGTTTGCCATTTCAATTGGTGCAACTTGGCCATTAGCAATCGCTGCATCATTTTGTTCAACTTCCTCAGCCTGTTCTTGAACAATTAAAGGCTCATTAGCTTTGGGAGGTAAAAGACTAACCAAGAGAGGCCCATCAGAATCATTATACTTCGAACCACTGTTAAGAACTTCGAGTCTGCCGAGTTGACCATTCGAATCAATTTTCGCACGAACAACTGCTGCAGTACCAGCAGGATCAATCGGTGATACAATGGTAAACTCTTGCCCCCATTGATTGGTCAAAGACTTTGCTCCTTTAGAATCAAGAATATTAATTTTTTCTTTATTCTGACCATCAATAAAAAGGTTAACAAAACCGGATGTCTTTCCGGTGGTAGCAGAAATATCGTCTTCTTGCGAAAAATTAATATACCCACCCAATTCTTCGAACAATTTTTGCCTTTCGTCTCTGTATGAAACTGCTTTCCCCTGGTCTAGTAGTTCAAACCGACGAACTTGTGTATTCGCCTCATGAATTTGGCCGAGTAAGATATTAATTTTGTCAGTCGATCTTTTAATTACTTCGGAAACATCTCCTTCGATCTGCTCTAAGCTCTGACCTGCCTCCTTGAAACGCTTGGTTAAAGTTTCTATCTTATGATATAATTCCTGTTTAATTGTAGGTTCATAAGGTGAAGCTGATAGTTCTTGAAAAGTGTTAAAAAAATCATTCATAGCTCGGGTTAAACTACCAGGGGCTAAATCACTGTCGTGTAAATCATCAAGACCTACATTTACACCCTGTCTATTTATTTTTTCACCCAATGCACCTTGCAAAAGTTGCAAAATCTCTTGCTGTGCTGCAAGTGATTCAGAATCTCCCTTTTCATTAATAACACGAGCATCTAAAATTTGATTTCTTGCATGATCTACCCCGCCTGTCTCTAATCCCGAGGATTGTAAACCACCAAATGATGTGTGCATAACACCTTCGCGGGCAAGCACTCTTTGACGGGCATAATGCTCGTCATTTACATGAGCTAAATTTTGACCGGCAACCTCCGCTGTCCTTGCATGATAGCGAAGAGCTTCAGAAGTTTTACTTATTTCACCTAATAATCCCACAATAAATTAAATGTTAGGCAGATTCATTGAGCGATGAACGATTAGAAGATGACAACCTTCGAATATCCCCAGAACGATTATAAGTTTTGGAGTGAGACTTAGGGTCAGTAACTGAAAGTAATTGATCTGTCACTTCAGTTAGGCGGACGAGAATTTTTTGATTTTGGGTGATTCTGTGCTTAATTTGAGAAATAATTTTGTTAATTTCTTCAATGATGCTTTGAAACATGGGTTGAGTAAAAACTGGAAAATGTTCGACTAGTTGATTTAAACTAGAATCGCCAGGTTCACCTAAAGAATTAGCAAGGGAAGTAACAAAACCCTGTCTCCTTTTTTGGAGCATCTGACTAGCATCCATCTGAGTTTGAACTGATTGGTTAATTACCATCAAACTTTCGGTGCGACGTTCAAGAATACTTTGTTGCTGAGCATTGAGTAAACCTACTAAACCTCCGTATTCTTGCAACTCATCTCTTAGCAATGTGAGTAAATCTTCCCAAGTAAAGGAAAGATTCGAATTAGGCTTTTGTGCGAGTTGAACCATTTCTATGTTATTTAGCTTCTTTTATTAATGATTTTGGAGCATCATCTTTTTCCTGAAGTTGTTGCTGTAGAATGCTTGAAACTCCAAAACCCCCACCGCTTGCAATGCTTTCTGAAATAGCATCAGTAAAAAAATGTCGGTACATTCGGTGAGCTCCACCTTCTTCATTAAAAACACCTTTAAACATTGGCTTGAGAGCCTCCTTTAGAAATTGCTTCACTAAGACCGACTCAAACTGATCACTAACTGCAGTTACTTTTTGATTATGAGTGGTATTTTTTGAATGAGCCATCTCCATAAGCATGGCAGAGTCCATTCCTACATATTGCTTACCAATATCTTGCGTATCCATAATTAATTGATGATCAGTTCGGCTTGCAGAGCACCCGCGTTTTTAATGGATTGGAAAATAGATGTCATCTCACGAGTAGTTAAACCAAGCTTGTTCAATGCAGAAGCAAGTTCATTAACAGTCGATGCTCCTGATGGATCTAATTCGTCAAGGGCTTCAAAACGACCAACCTCTTCGATCAAATCTGCATTTTCTCCCTGTAATATTGTAGTTGCTCCTTGCGAGAAAGGTAAAGGTTGACTCACCCCAGTGGTAGGATTGAGAAAGATTGTTACATTACTACTGCTCACCGCGACTGGTGAAATTCTTACGCTTTGGGTTGCAACGATAGTACCTGTTCGTTCGTTTATAATGATGCGAGCAGGGACATCTGGTTTTACGTCAATTCCTCCAATAGCTGCTAAAAAATTGGTTGTTTGGCCACGAAAATCAATCGGAACTTGCACATTAACAACTCCCCCATCAATCGCGAGCGAAGTCCCCGGATAATATTTATTTACCGCATCGGCAATTTTTACGGCTGTTAATGAATCAGGTGACCTTAAAATGAGTTCGATTTCATTTCCACCGCTTAAAACTTTACTTTCTATTTCTCTTTCGACTAAACCTCCATTACTCACAATCCCGACAGTTGGGTGGTTGACTTGAACATTCGCACCTCCTCCACCTCCTGCGGATAAACCACCTATAGATACAGCTCCTTGGGCAACCGTATAAACCTTTCCATCAGCACCATAAAGAGGAGTTTGTAAAAGAATCCCGCCTTGTAATGAATCAGCGTTTCCAATTGAAGATACTGTCACGTCCATACGAGAACCTTCTTTTGCAAAAGGCCCGATATCGGCAGTCACCATCACTGCTGCAATATTTCTGGATTTATCGGCTTTATCTGCACGAATACCTAAAGTTTCAAGGGCGTTCAATATCCCTAGTTCAGTGTATTCAATTCGAGAATCTCCCTGACCAGCAAGTCCGGTAACAATACCATATCCGTAAAGTTGATTGCTACGGCTTCCACGAACATCAGTTAAATCTTTAATTCTAGCACCATAAACTGAAAGAGATGCCAATAAAAAATAGCATCCTAACAATAGTTTAATAATATTTAATTTACTCATTTATTTAGAAAGGATTAATCATAGAAGCAATTTTTTGGTACCAGCTCTCTTTTTGTGCATCGTTTAAACTACCTTTTGAAACAAATTCAATTTGAGCATCAGCAATATATTGTGATGAAACAATATTTCGATACCTTAATCCCTCTCGAAATCCTGCACCGATATCTTCTTGCCTGACCATTCCCTTCAAAACTGCATAATAACTCTCACCGGAAAAAGTTACCATACGAGCACCTTCTAATACAAGGACACCATTAGGCAAAACATCGATCACTACAACACTGACACGTCCTTTTAAATTTTGAGTATTTGCAATAGAACCACCACCCTTATTACTACTTTTCGATTCGATTTCAGTACCCGGAAGTCCACCATTATGGGTACCCATTTTGCTGTTAGCAAAAAGAAATTGTTTAACGGCATTTTCAACTTGTGACTGACGGTTCCGAACAGAATTTTGGGAAGCAGCGAGTGACGAACTTTCTCCAACATCAATAGTTATTAGATCACCAACCGAAAATGATCGTTTGTCGCCATAAAGTCCACGTTGATTGTTAGTACTCTTAACCCAAAGAGATACTCCAAAAACGCTATTCGTTATAAGGGAAAATAATGCAATTTTAAAAAATATTTTCATAGTTTACAGGTGAACCTTAACACTATTCTCATTAAGCACTCTTGCTTGAAACTTTTTATCTGAGGAGAGATTTTTGACGCTTACATTTCCACCCTCAACACCATCTTCAAGAGCCATCCCCTTCATTGTAACATAAATTCCATTTCCTGAAGCAAACACATCAACGATTTGACCTTTCTTAACTAAGGTTACCTTAGAAAGTAAATTCCACTTAATTGGCATATTTGATCTAATATTAGAAGCGAGTTGGTATCCCTTGAGGCTAGCAGTTGCAGGGACTGTACCCGCGTGTTGTTTTAGAATATCAACTGTTTTTGTCTCTAGTTGAACAGAGTTAAGTCGAACGCCCCGAGTTAAAGGTGCCTTAGAGAATAAAACATCGATAAAGTGACCGAGCCTCAAAGGTTCAGCGAATTTCCCTACCAAATTACCGCTGTCCCAAATGCTAAAACGAGTAAAAATGCTGGGGCGGAGTTGATCGGGAGAACAATCTGAAATTTTGATTAAGTAGTTTGAACTAACTTTTATTGGAGTCCATTCTCGAGTAAGAAAAGCAATGACCTTACCGGGTTCTTGGTAACGATGAGAAATACTCTCCCCCAACCTTTTCTCCAAGGTTTCACGGTTGAGAGTTATAACAGATGGAGAAACATCCGCTGACTCTCCGTAAGAAATTAATGTTGATGGCTTTGAAGAAATAAATGCTGAAGACTTGATAAATACTTTAGTCTGTTTAACACCAGTAGGTAATTCAATGGAATCAATAAAACGACTTACATCCGCAAGGACCAAACTGACCGGGAATAAAAGTAATAAAAATGAAAACCTCATCAATTATCTCTTCAATTGATTGACACGAGAAAGCATGTCATCAGATGTCTGGATTGACTTAGAGTTTATCTCATATGCTCTTTGAGCAATAATCATATTAACCATTTCCTCCACAACATTAACATTGGACATCTCTAAGTATCCTTGCTGCAAAACACCGAACCCGTTTTCACCAGGGGCACCAATTTCAGGAGCACCACTTGCCTCGGTCTCAATAAACAAATTACCGCCGGTAGCTTTAAGCCCAGCAGAATTAGGAAAACGAACTAATTCGAGTTGTCCTATAATTTGAGTGCCGTCAGCAGTTTCCACCGAAACCTCACCTGTGGGAGAAACAAAAACATTGGTAACCTCTGGATCAATTTGCAAACCAGCCGCAAGTGGCAATGCATCAGCAGTCGTTATTTGTCCGTCGGGTCCGACCTTAAAGGCTCCATCACGAGTGTAAGCTTCTGTACCATCAGATTTTTCCACTTGAAAAAAGCCTGTACCATCAATTGCGATATCCATTTTCTCGCCGCTTTGTGTAAGTTGGCCCTGAGTGAAAATCTTAGCGGTTGAAACGACTTTCGTACCGTTACCCATCTCTACTCCGGTTGGAACTACATTGCCGGCTCCAGTCTGCCCACCCGACTGCCTAGGGTTTTGATAAAGTAAGTCTTGGAACTCAATTTTATTCTTTTTGTAACCAGTTGTGTTAACATTGGCTATGTTATTTGAAATAACATTTAAATTCATTTGCTGTGCCTGCATTCCTGTTGCACCTGAGTATAAAGATAAGTTCATAATTTAATGTTTAATTTTCAGTTATTGAGTTTGTCCCAATGTTCCTATTGCTTTTCCTAAATTTTGATCAAATGTCTGTATCATTTTTTGATTTGCTTCGTGTGCACGAGAAACCTCAATTAATCCGATCATTTCTTCAATGGCTGATACATTACTAGACTCTAGATAGCCTTGCATTACTGTGAAATTGGAAGGATCGGACACTTCAGGGACAGTCTCTGCATCCTTTGCCACAAAACCACCACCTACCTTTTGAAGGTCCATTAAGGGGTCTTCAAAGGTAAAAATACCAATTTTGCTAATATTTTGATTTCCTTGAAATACCTGGCCTTCTTTATCGATAGTTAGATCACCACCACCTGGTATAGTCTGGATATTCGCGCCTCCCTCATCCGAAAACTGATGCCCCATGCTATTGACCATGACGCCTTGCGAATCGACATAAAACTGACCATCTCGAGTATAAACTGCATCACCATTTTGGTTGAGCAATGCAAAAAAACCATCACCCCTTAAAGCTAAGTCCATAGGATTGCTTGTTTGCTTCATTTCGCCTTCGTTGAAGTCGATTTGATTCTTCATGACGGGGAAAGAACCAGGCATTTCATTCCTTAAACGATCGTGCGTACTTCTTGCAATCTCTCCTCCTTCTACTGCTTCGAAGCTAACCGCAATTTTTTTGAAACCTGCAACATGACTCGCAGCAATGTTGTTGGCTATAACATTTTGTTGTTGTTCAAGCCCTCTTAAAGCAGAAGCATTCTCGTATAAAGATAAATTCACAAACTCATGAAAGCAAAAAACATGCCAAATGACATGTTTAAATAAAGAAAACTAGTTTAAGGAATAATCTTAATATTCGCAACCGATGTCAATTACACGTCCATCAGGAATATGAACTAATAAATTAGTTGGAACACCTTCAACAGAAACAACCTCAATCTTTATTCCACTCTCATCTTCATGCACTAGCTCAGTATCGGAATCAACTTCATTTTGAATAACTTCCGATTTTGGCATACTATTATGCTGTTTACTTGGGTCAGATAAGTAAGAACTGAATGAATTAGATCCGTCAACAGATACCACATTCTCAATACTAGAGCCTCTTCCAGATAGATAACTTTGCATAATAAATTAGTAAGCAATTTGCATACCGATATGTAATTTATTGGTATTGGGCAAGATCTTTCTTGCTCATGTCCAAAACTAAACTGAGTTCAACTCTTCGATTTTTTTCGGGTTGATTAGGGTAACGAATGTCATTTGGTTTAGTTGAACCATGCCCAGTTATTCTTTCTAGTTTCCCATCTAATTCTCCAGCCGAATAATGGGTAAGTGCGTCAGTTACTTCAGCACCCTGATCAAGGGACATTGACCAAGCGTTTGAGCCTGGTGCACTACTTGTACCATCGCTTAAATGATTAGTATGAGAATCAACTCTGTAAACAAGAATATGCTGAGATAGCAGCCAAGACATTCGCTGCATTACCTTTCTACCATGATTGGTTAACTTAGAAGATGACCGCTCAAAAATCGGTTTTTCATCACCATGAAATAAGGTAACTTTAAGACCTTCTGAAGTTGCCTCGATCTGCATTGTAGAATCATCAATTTCATGAAGTTTTAACCTCTCGAACCAATCTTGAGCAATTCGGTGAAGTACATCAATATCTATCGATGTGGTGTCATCGGTGTTCCTCATCGTGGTATCAGACCTACCTACAATTTGATCAACCATGCTACCAGGCCGAGCATCCTTTTGCTCTACAGGAGTTGACTTTGGCACGCCTGCCTTATACGGATCTCTGAAAAATCGAGTAGTTGCGATAATAACCTCTTCATCTTGAGATAAAATCCATAAAACTAAGAACAGTGACATCATGCCAGTAACAAAATCCGCGTACGCAACCTTCCACGCACCTCCATGACTTCCCTTAAGGAAAATCTTTTTATGATTCGTACGCTTGAACATTTTGAAAAATAGAAAAACTAAAAATCAACCACCTTTGGCGGCATCTTTACATTTTTCTTCAAGTTCATCAGCTGTTGGTTGAATAAGATTGTCTAAAGACCTGCGACCTATCTCAACTGCCATTATCGGAGATAAACCTGTAGCAAATCCAGAAACTGACTTTTCAACGATGTGATAATAGAGAAATTCTTGAGTTTGATTAAGTGAAACTAATCGACCAAGTGGTATACCGATACCGTAAGCAAGAAAGATCCCAAGGAAAGTTCCGCTTAATGCAGCTGCCACCTTAGCACCCACAGAAGATGGATCTTCTAAATTAGACATGGTATTAATAATGCCAAGAACCGCAGCAACAATTCCAACTCCAGGCAGCGCATCTGAGATCATCTCAATTGCCTTGATTGATCTACCAGCTTCAGCTTCCCTACTGGTAAGTTCAGCTTTAAGTATGCCACCTATTTCTGCAGGTTTACATCTGCCATCAACAATCGGCCGCAAGGAATTACATAAAAATTCAACTAAACCTGCGTCATTAAGAAAAGACGGATACTTAGTAAAAATAGAGCTGTTTTGCGGATCACTTACATGCTCGTCTAATGCAGGAGTTCCTTTCCTTCTTCCAAGCATAAACAACTCATAGAGTAATACTAGTAAATCAATGAATTTACCTTTGCTAGCAATTCCACCTTTGAACGCTTTAATGATATCGATCTTAAGACCAATTAAAACACTCTTTGGACTAGAAACCACTAAGATTCCAAGACCGATTCCACAAATAATCATAATCTCACCAGCATGGACAAGTGAAATCGGATTTCCACCAGAAACAACAAAGCCTCCGATACATGAGACGAAAACGATAACCATTCCAACTGCGAGTAACATGATATTTAGATAATTTAAAGTAGAGACTGAAAGTGTGCTCGAAGAGCAATCACAGAATGAGATAGAATTTGACTAATTCGACCTTCTGACAACCCAAAAATATGGGCAATTTCAGAAAGTTTGAGTTCTTCATAGTAATAAAGCATAAGAATCTTTTTTTGAGGGTCAGGTAATTCCTTAATTTTATCCCTTAATAGTAATACTTTTTCACGATGTTCTGTTTTCTCAGAGGCATCTTGTTCTGTAGGATCAGAGATTGTCTCGGAAAGAGGGGTCGAGTCACCGTCTGGAGAACTTGATTGAACTGGACCGTCTATTGGAACAAAAGTGATAGGTTGAGTTTCCTTCAGTAAAGTCTCATACTCAATATCGCTCAATTTTAATTGGTTTTTAACCTCTTCGACACTAACCGGGCGTTTTAAACGTGACTCCATTTCAGAGATTGTAGATTGCAACGACCTAGCCTTTGCTCTGTTTGCTCGAGGCAAACAATCAATCTTGCGTAATTCATCAAGTAAAGATCCTTTAATTCTAAGAGCTGCGTAATTACCAAAAGACTTACCCTTTGAGGGATTAAATTGATTCACAGATACTATTAAAGCTTTGACCGCAATTCCATACATATCTTCGATTTCATAATGGTCTGGAAAATGAAAACGCATTCGAGAAACGGTTGACTTAACCAAGGGAAGATAATCCTCTATCAACTGATCCCTCGATTTCTTATCTGACATTGCTACTTTATATTTTGCAGCTGCCTCTTTCATGCGCACAGAAGAAGAAACCGAGTAACTTTTATCGGTTTGATTCTTTTTAACGCTGAGCGGATTCATTTTCTTCTAAGTAAATATTAAACTTGAGCTTCAACCAAATGCGGCACTTTTGTGGAGGCTTCATTCATAGCTGATACAGCCAAATCGGTCGGGTCATTTTTAGTTGGTAAAGGTATTTTTCCGGGTGAATGTGAATCTGAAGGCTTAATTGATGAATCTACAATAATTCCATTTAAAATAAAGCTTAATATCCACCTTCCGCAAATTGCAAAAAAAAGACAACCAAAAGAACTTTGCACCAACGCAATCATAAAGTCTTTAGTTAAAAGAATACCTAGCAAGAAAAACAACAAGAACCCAACAAAGCCAGATAGGTAAAAGAAGAATCGTGCATCATCGTTCATATCTAAATATTTCGGTAAGTTGAAAAACCTCTGGCATAAAGTTCTTCAGGAAAGGTTCTTGAAATCATTTGATTTAAAACATTCGTACTGAAGTCACCTGTTACATTTTGTCCGTTACATATACACAACGGAGAAAGATTGTTGCGCAAAAGTAGAGGCCATAACTTGGTGGAATTTGAAAGTTCATCAAAATGTGTGAATGCCAAATGAGTGGCACCAATGCTATTTCCAAGACTAATTGACTTGTTCAAAACCTGCTTATCGTAAGCCGAGTTAAGAACTAACACTCGGGTCTGGACATTAAGATCGTCGAGTAACTCCTGAGCTTGCATCCAATCATCAGTTTGTCCGAGTGATAAACCTGGGAAATCGAGATAAAGAGGTGACTCTTCGGAACTATCGGGAGTCTTATTAGATTCGCGAAATAAAGTCACTCCAACGACTTCGCAAAAAATTCTAAGGGCATCGTCAGGATTGGGGATTCCATTGTCAACTTTAAGAACATTGGGAGTTTTCTTGTTCATGAATACCTCATGGGCAAGAAATTTACATAAAGTGGTTGTTTTTCCAACCCCAGGTGCCCCGATTAATGCAATTCGATCTTCAGTAGGTAAAATATTCAAAGAACGGAAACGATCAGATAGTCCGATGGTAATCTCCTTGAGGGATTCTGCGAGGGAAAGGTCCTTTATTTCAGTCCAATTTGACCATGAACGGATGTCGCTTAACAATTGAGAATCGAACCCGGTTTTTGCTAAAATTTTGAATGAATCGCTTTCAATTGAAACCGCACCAGGTGTTTCATTTTCTGAAACTGCACTCTGTAAGCTTTCTCCAACTAGGGAGGGTTCTAGAAGAGTAGAATCTTCCGTTGCTGTTGTGCCGGCAGTAGGTTTTGGGGGCTCAATGTTAGATTTCTCTTCGCTAAGACTATCATCAGTTAAATCCTCAGAAGGAATCTCGGCAATTACTTCAAGCTTCGGAGAAGAAATAAATTTCTTGAGCCCCTCCCCGCCTACCTGTCTAACTGATAATACCCTAGCCTTATCTCCTAATTTCTCTCTAATCACCCGGACTGCCTCTTCAGCAGATTTAACGGTGAGCCGAAATCGCTTACCCGCTTTTGCACCAGAATGACTATTGGTTAAGGTTTCCATGTTACTAGGCGGCAAAAGGCACCTCCGCAGAACGTTGTGCTGTATTAGAGTCTTCCATTGCAGAAATTATATCAGAAGGTAAAGATTGGGTTTCAAGGGCAATAGCACCAAAAGGTTCAATTTGGGTTTCCGTCGGCAACTCTTGATAAGCTAAGACAATTAGTTGAGGGTAAGAGGGTTCCATAAACCTACGAAATGCGAGGCGAAGCTCAGTTGTAGTAACGATAATAGGAGAAAGCCCCCGTTCTGTCATTTCTTTAATTTTAGGCTCAATTTCTTTGATAATCCCCTCAGTCAGACTAGGGTCCATTACCAATCCGATGTCAAATTGACTACGCTTGACTCGACTTATTAAAGTTTGTTCGAGCCGAGGCTCAAATGTCATTGCTAATAACTTATCCGTTTCGACTTCATATTCCTTAACAAAATACATGCCCAGTCTTTTTCTAGCTTGTTCAGAAAGATCATCTGGGTTCTTTGTGATGCTTGCCATGTCCGCAATAGTTTCAAGAACGATAGTTAAATTTTTGATCGGAATTCTTTCTCTGAGCAAATTTTGTAATGTTCTCTGGATTATTCCAACATTTACCAAGTCTGGAAGAAGTTCGCTGACCAAAGTTGGGTTCTTGTCCTTAATTAAATCTAATAACCTTTGAGTTCCTTCCCGCTCAAGTATTAAATAAGCTATTCTCTTCAGCACATCTGCTAGATGGGTTACGAGGACAGATGATGGATCAACCACTGTACAACCTTCGATTTCAGCGTTTCGCCTTTCGTCATCAGGAATCCACATCGCCTGAATGCCAAAGACAGGTTCAATCGTAGGAATTCCATTTAATTTCCCTGCATCTCCTCCACCCATACTCATGGCTAGTACTCGATCTGGTAATATTGTCGAGCGAACAACTTCCTTACCTCGAAGCAGAAATCGATATTCATTTGGTTCTAATTCGATGTTATCTCGTACCCCAATTGTGGGAAGCAACATCCCCATCTCGCGAGCGAAGTTTGTTCTTGCCCCTGTGATTCGATCCAATAAATCTCCGCCTTTCTTTTTATCCGCAAGTACAAGTAAACCGTACCCCATTTCTAAACCAAAAACTTCTTGTTCAATCGCATTTTCCATTGGAGACAACTTCCCGCCTTCTCCTCCTTCGGAACTATTAGCAGAAGACTGCTGAGGCAATCCACCGGGTTGCTGAGAGGAAGGGATAGGCCCCGCATCTCCTCCCAATTCCTCGAATTCGGATTCTTCGGAAGATGCGATTTTACTGTAATGATAGGCTGACCCAAAACAAACCATGGATAGAATAAAAAATGGCCAAAATGTTTCTGAAAGGAAAAAAGCAAATAAAAGAAGCATTGTACCACAGATAGCTATGGCTCGGGGATAGATAGTTAACTGCTTTCCAACAAATTCTCCGAGATTTGCTTCCTCAGATGAACGAGTGACAAGAATACCAGCAGCAATAGAAATTATAATGGCAGGTATCTGACTCACTAAACCATCGCCGATTGATAACATAGTATATTTTTCAAGAGAGCCTACAATTGTCATATCTTTTTGGAAATAACCTATAAGTATTCCACCAATGATATTTACTACGGTAATAAAAATACCCGCAACTGCATCTCCGCGAACAAACTTACTAGCACCATCCATTGAGCCATAGAAATCCGCGTCTTTTTGAATCTTTTCTCGCTTCGCAAGTGCCTGGGCTTCAGTGATAACTCCTGAATTCATTTCGGCATCAATTGACATTTGCTTTCCTGGCATAGCGTCAAGAGTAAATCTTGCTGTAACTTCTGCTATACGACCAGCACCCTTGGTAATTACAACAAAATTAATTATGACTAAAATAAGGAAGATTACAGTACCGACAACATAATTACCACCAACAACAAATGACCCAAAAGATTCAATCACAGAACCGGCGTCCCCGTCTAATAAAATCAACCGAGTAGAAGCAACATTAAGACCTAACCTGTAGAGGGTTACTGAAAGAAGCAAAGTAGGAAAAACCGAAAATTCGGGAGGATCTTTGACATATATTACGGTAAGCAAAATCAGCAAGGAAATTGCTATACTAATTACCAGAAGAATACTTAATATGTCCTTATGTACAGGGACAACCAAAAGCAAAACAGCACCAAATAAACCAAAAACGAAACCCAGATCAGAGTTTCCACTACTAAATCGACTTAAAATTGACTTAAGTTTTTGTGTGAAATCGTTCATTTAAATAAACATTAAGCAATCGGTTTCGCTAATAACCTTCTCGCTTTCAATCTATGGTAATAATAAGCATGCGATTTGTAAACTTGAGCAAGAATTTCTGCTACAACTTGATAAAAATCCAAAGGAATCGGCTCACCAATCCTGCCAAGCAAAAACAATGCCCGAGCCACTGGTTTGTTTTCAATGGTTGGAACATCATGCTCTGCTGCAATTAATTTTATCCTTCTAGCCAATATATTTTCTCCTTTTGCAATGACTACAGGAGCAAGATCCATGCCCTTTTCATACCGCAAAGCAATTGCATAGTGAGTTGGGTTAGTTACAACAACATCTGCGGTACCAACATCCATTAGATTTTGACCCGAAAGCATCTCCATTGCCCTTTTTCTTTGAGCAGACTTTACCTCAGGGGCGACCTCTTTACTTTTTGTCTCTTCTTTCACTTCATCTTTAGTCATTTTCATCTCCTCGTCATTTTCTTTCTTTTTAATCATGTAATGGATAATGGCGATAATCAGAAGTAGAAGGACTAAAATTGCGAACATAGTCACAAATAAATCATAAATAAAGACAGGAAGATGTTGAATTGGTATTGGTGCATAAAAAATAGGGTCATCTAAAAAAAGAACTAAAGTCAGCCAAACCACCGTGCCGATGACCAAAAACTTCAGGAAATCGATCATGAAGGTCTTAAGCCCTTTTAATCCAAAAATTCTTTTTGCCCCAGTAATTGGATTAAATTTACTAAGTTTTGGCTCTATTGCTTTTGGTGTCAGACGAAAACCAGTCTGTAAACCCTCAGCAACAAAAGCAGCAATAAAAGTTAACGTTAACATTGGATAAACCATAACTCCTAAAAAAATAAATGAGTCTTGCAATAACACCGCTATTCCTTCTTGAGAGAAATTTATTTTATGGAGGTTTTGTATGATTGACTTGGTAAAACCCATAACCTCGATGGCTTTGCCTGGTGCGTAAAATAAAATAACCACTAAACCGGCAAGCAGCGTTAATGTCATTCCAATTTCAGGTGCTTTCGCAAATTGTCCTTTTGATTGCGACTCGGATAACTTTTTTGCAGTAGGCGGTTCAGTCTTTGAACTTTTATCTACATCAGACATAAACTAACCCGTTTGAATTATACTTAACATAACTTCTACTGACCTTTTACTATGTTCAATAATGTATGAGGTTATAAGAAGAATTGAAGAAACAAGTAATACAAATCCAGATAAAATCCGAATCGCAAAACTAGTCATAAATACATTCATTTTAGGCACCGCTTTGCCAAGAACCGCAAAAGAGACATTGATTAAAAAATTTAATGCAATAAATGGTGCGGCAATGAGCGTGCCAAGTACAAAGACATGACTTACTTCATTGACAAAACCAACAATAGGATTTGCGGTCAAAAAGAAAGATCCTATCGGCAGTATATCGAAGCTTAAAATGAATGCCCTAAGAACATCATAGTGGATACCATTAACAAAAAAAAGAAGTAGACAGAAATAATATAAAAGTGAAGTTATCGTTGAATCCGATGAGCCCAATAATGGATTCACACTACTACTCGCCATCAAACCTATTTCATGTGATATTAAATGACCCGCAAGCTCAACCGCAAAGAAAACCATTCGGACTACCATGGCCAGTAATAAACCAATGCATATCTCGTTGATTGATAAAATAATTGCACCAGCAAAATGATTTGCAATTTCCAAGTTTGCGGGAACTGATGGATTGATTAAAAGCGAAAGAAGCAAACCAAAAGCAGTTCTAATTTTTACAGGAACCATTTTCCCTGCAAACAAGGGTATACCCATAAAAAAAGCTCCTGTTCTAAGAAAAACGAGTACCCAAACTATAATCTGCCCCGCCTCAATAGTCACTGTGCCATAGTTGGAAGCATATTAATCATTGAGATACAAAATTCAGTTAAAGTCTTTAAAATAAAATTAGCTGAAAGTACAATGGCGAGAGAGACACACACCAATTTAGGGACAAAAGTTAATGTTTGCTCCTGAAGGCTGGTAATAGACTGGATAAAACTAACCAAGAGTCCAACCACTGTCGCAGTTCCTAAAATTGGAATCGCTAAAATGAGACCCGTTTGAAGTAGGTTTCTCATTATATCAACTGCCAATTCCATTGTCATATCAAAGAATTCCTACGCAATATTAAAACTATTTACTAAAGATTGAATGACTAAATACCAACCATCAACAAGAACAAAAAGAAGCAACTTGAAGGGCATTGATATCACCACTGGCGGCATCATCATCATCCCCATAGACATAAGAGTAGAAGCAACTATAAAATCCACAATAATGAATGGTATAAAAATAAGAAAACCCATTTGAAATGCAGTTCGTAATTCACTTAAAACAAATGATGGAACAACTATGCTTAATGGTAACTGATCTCGAGTCATTGCCCCTTGTTTAGAAATCTCAAGAAAAAACTGAACATCCAACTGACGAGTTTGATTCATCATAAAATCCTTCATGTGAGCTGTCGCGACCATTAGGGCATCACTCGATTTCATTGTTGCGGACATGTAAGGAGTTACCGCATCATCATAAATTTTATTCCAAACAGGCCCCATGACAAAGAAAGTAAGAAAAAGAGCAAGTCCCACGATTATCTGACTAGAGGGTGCCGAATTAACACCTATTGCGTTTCTTACAAAGCCAAGCACGATAATCATCCTTGTAAAGCAGGTCATCATCATGATAACTGATGGTCCAAGAGATAAGATGGTCATTGCGACCACTAGTTGTATTGCGACACCAAAATCCCCTTCATCATTAGAGCCAGTTACATCAATTCTGAGTCCAGGAGCACCAGTACCAGTCGTTTGCGCATCAAGAACTGAGTGAGAAAAACTGAAGCATGAAAAACCAAGAAGGATCAGCATTAAGAGCCTTAATCTCTTGAACATTGTTACAATTTTTCGCACTTAATGATCCTCCACAGTTTTGGTAAGTGATACCGGTTCTTTATTTGAAAGGTTTTCTATCTTAGCCAAATGATTAATCGAACCTGCACTGACTCCTACAAGATGTTTCTCTTCTCCATATTGAGCAACCATTAAGAACTGACGATTTCCAAGTGAACAGGTATCTGCAATAACTATTTTTCCATTATTGGTTGTACTAATTCCTGTTCTTTTCTTCTTTGTGTAAACGGAAAGAAAGTATGCACTCGCACCTAATATTCCAATAAAAGCAACTACTCGAATCCACAAATAAAGCATTTCCGTATCAGCACTGACCAATGAAGGAGAAACTGCAAAATGATGAAACATCATCTTAATATTTTGAAAAAATGCATTTCAACTGCTTAATGCAGATGAAAGCATAATAGAGACATTCACGATGCCGAATCAACAATCTCAGTAATCTTGAGCCCAAAACGATCGTCTATCACTACAACCTCTCCATGAGCGATAAGTTTTCCATTAACAAGTAGGCTAACAGGATCCTTCGCATTTTGCTTCAGTTGAATTTGAGCACCAGGGCTTAACTCTACAACTTCTTTCATTGGAAGTTCTGCAGTTCCTAATTGGACTGTGACACTTACCTTCACATCCATCACAATATCCATTTTTTTACTATCCATGTTTTTTTCCAATTAATTTTACGGCTTCAATAATACTCTCGTTTACCTGAAAAGCCACTTGGTTGTCTTCGATTCCAATTTCACCCACAAAGCAGGTTCTGCCTTCAATTCTTAAATTTGTCTTTTCAATTAATGAAGGAGACATCTCAACAACATCATCAACTTCTAAATTCGATAAATCTCTTAAACTCAACTCAAAAGCATCCCATTCAGCAGAGACAGAAACAGGAATCTCATCATAAATCTCATGCCACCTAGGAGGGGCAACTGCCTGCTTTTCGCTTACCGAAACTGTATTAAGCAAACGATTAACTACGGGTTCGAGCGTGTAGTAAGGCACAGCAATTCTCATCGGGCCAGATACATCACCAAAAGAAGCTTCCATACTCATAATCAGCATCATTGCGTCAGTAGGGGATGTTTGGAGAAACTTCCCTGAACTTTCAGTTCCAATAATACTCGGAGTAAGTGACATTGTGCTTTGCCACTGCTTAGACCATTCTTCCAAAATAATTTGATTAAAATCTTCTACTAGAGCTTTTTCAATATCGGTTAATCCTCGTTCTTCAGGATTAGTAGAACCGCGACCACCTAGAATTCTATCCACGACTGTGGCAGATAAATGTGAATTTACATCCAATAAGCACACCCCATTTAACTCATGGAGTTTGAACATCGTAATGCAAGAAGGGTTTTTGATGGACTGGGTAAAATTAGCGTATAAATCAGCAGTTAAATCCTCTAATTCAAGATTGAACTCGGTCCTTAAAAACATAGAAAGATGGCCAGCTAGATAATAAACGAACTGCTCTGACTTAGTCTTTAATTTGCTTAAATCAGCATCTGATAAGACAATAGGATTAGTAAAGTCATACCTCTTAATCTTGACCGAAGACAGATCGGTAATCCTTTCACCCTCACAATTAAAAACAGGTTGATCACCTGAAGATCCTTGGAGTTCGCTTACATCAAAGCTTTCGTCTTTAAAATTTGGGTCAGATGACATCTTTTTCTAAATAGGAATTACTGAACAACAAAATTCGTAAAATAAATTTGCCGAATCAAGTCACTTTCGCCATCTCTATACTTTCGTAGGATAGAAGAGAATCCTTTCTTTAAATCAACGCGTACTCTTTCTTGGAATCCATCGAGTTGAGCATCCTCGTAAGTATAACCACCCATAATAGCTAGGGCTTTGTCTCGAATTCTGTGTTGATTCATATCAAGCACTTTCTCGAAATCACCTGCTTGACCCTCTAGCTTTATATCCAAATTAATATAGCGAGATTTAATAGGTCCACCTAAATTGGTAATCAAAGAATTAAGTTCATAAATCTTTTCTTCACCAGATGGTTCCATATCCAAGGGTTGCCCGCCTTCGGTTATCTGGGGTTTGATGGTTTCCTCAGGCTTATTCATCTTAATAAGCAAAAACATCGCACCGACCGTTAATGCTGGGGCAAGAATAATTGCAATAAGAGCTGGAATTAAGTTTCCACCACCTCCACCTGCCTTGGGGGCGGGGACATCAGAGGTTTCAGGAAGTTCGTCAAGTTGAGCTGCGCACATATGATTAGGGAATATAGGTTAGAAACTATCGTTTTAAATTAACTGCTTCGGAGAGAATCATATCAGAGGTAGTTACGACTCGCGAACCAGCCTGAAAAGAACGCTGATGAGAAATCATTGCAGCAAACTCATTGGTGAGATCTACATTTGATAACTCTAAAGCATATTGTTTGAGTTTTCCATTAGAACCGGAGGCAGGTATTATATTATCACTGATTCCCGCTATATTTTGTCCTGCTTGACCATTCGAGTAAAAACCGTTCCCTACCCTTCTTAAGTATTGAGGAGAAAGAAAATTGTTAAGTTTAATTTGGCCTGAACCCCTAATCTCATCCACTCCATCTTTATTTACCACTAAATTAATCTTCCCATCGTCTTCCACTCTACGAGCTAATAGTGTTTCTCCATCCTCAGTACCCACAACTAGAGGACCATCCAATCCCTGCAATTGATAACGATACTGATCACGAGTCACAACAAATCCCTCAACGGTTGACTCAAAAGCACCTGCACGAGTGTAAAAAAGTTCCCCAGTAACAGGATCAGCAATTTCAAAAAAACCTCCACCGTTTGGAAGAGCTTCACCTTGGATTGCAATGTCTAAATCTAATCCCGTCACTTCAATTGTGCCCTGAGAAAAATCATTAGATATCGAACCGACATGTACACCAGTTCCATGCTGTTGAATATTATTACTAGGTACACCACCAGCACCCGACTCAGCATCGTTCATGTGCAGATAGAAATTATCAGAGTAATTTGCACGAGAAGATTTATAACCAAGTGAATTAACATTCGCAATATTGTTACCTAAAACTTGTAATCCTTGAGTTAGACTTTTGAGAGCAGTAATCCCGTTATGTAAAGATGCAATCATTCTAATCTAGGGGTTACTCACTCGTGTGATGTTTGCAGGAAGATAATTTTTATCTCCAACGGTCACAAAAATTTGACCATCTTCATTCTTTTCAACGGAGTCCACAAGTCCAGATACATCTTGTCCATCCTCTGAAATATTTACCATTTTACCTAAGTAAGCTTGTGCTACCATGTCTTTCTGAGAGTCAGCAAATGTTTCAAATCCCTGAGTGAATTGCTGCATTTGCTCTAATGAGGCAATATTCGCCATTTGGGAAATAAACTCCGTGTCCTTCATCGGTTCAAGGGGGTCCTGATTACTAATTTGGCTAGTAAGTAATTGCAGAAAATCTTCCATCTGCATGGCAGAATTGGAAGAATTCGATGCATCAGATGAAGTAGATGCTCGTGGGTTTCGACTAGCTTGGGTGGCTGCAATTGCGTCTATCATAATAGTTATTTTGAATAAATTGAAATAGTTAAGCGGCTTTTAAAAAATAATTGTCCATTTCTTGGTAATCGGAAAAAATATGAACATTTACATGAGTTCCTTGATCAGAATCAATTTTCTCCTTAAGTCCATTTTGGCAATAATCGAGTAACATGCGTGTCTTTTGGTCAGGAGCAATAAAACACAATGAAACACCTTTTTCAGTTTTTTCTAAACGAACACCAAGTTTACCCCCATCAGGCAAGTCTAGGGCAAAACGGACTACCTTCTTGGAAAACTTATTAGTGTAAGCGACTCGAGGAGAAACTGCCTTGCCTATAAAATTTACGAACTTTGCAATCACAGCTGTATCTAGTGAAGAAAAATTATTTACACTGACTTCTTGGCTAGAGGTCTCATTTTCTTTTAAATTCATGGCAGATATAGTTTGAGCATTTTTTGCGCCATGATGTTTATTCTTTTTCCCGTTATCTTGTGCTCCACGATCCCTACTCGTTGGTTTGTGAGTTAACTCGTTTGATACTGGAGACTTATTAAGCTCTTTGGGAATAAGCAAAGGAACAACCGGTCTCGTGTTCAAAACTGCTGCTTTTACAGTTTTAGCGAATGATGATGGAAGGGAAAGATTCTGTTTGATTAAATGTTGCCCCTGGGATTTAGAGTTTTGGTTTACGAGCGTTTTATTCATCAACATACCTTTTTGCGAAATTTTATTCGCTTCGGACAGAATTGTTCTCTCAAAACTAAGATTTGGTCTAGTTGAGGAATCTACCTTTGCACTTTTGCTAACATGATTAGAAATAGAGGTTTTTGAGGAAGAACTTCGATTACTGTTGAGATCCTTAGATTTAAAAGGACTAGTTTTTTTAATATCGGGTGAATCCTTGGGCATCCAAAATGAACCATTTCTCCCGATCGATTGATGTTTTGGAATTATATTACCCTTACCTGCAGGGCTTTGGATTTCTGCCGAAACTGTCATTTAGAAATTTTAGTTTGAGGGGAATCCAGTGGGAGCAAGATCATTCAAGTTTAAACTTGGTAACAAACCTCGATCTCGCATTGAAAGAGCATCTGCCAATTCAATCAAAGAATCTTCATCGCTATTATACATAAAAGAAATAATAGGTGCCTTATCTTCAGCTTTAAGAAGTTCAAAAATTGTTAAAGCCTCTTCGAATCTTCGTTTTTGTCTCCAATTCTGTATTTCCACAGTTGCAACCTCTGCTCCCATCTCTACCCATCTTTTAGATGTATCTTTATACTCTTTTAATTTCTCTTCACTTAAATCCTGACCTTGCCTTGCTTCGAAATCAGATAAACGAGCAGAAAGATCGTCTTGAATCTGATTCATTTCCTTTTTCTGCTTCTCAAGAGCTTCTAAGTCCATCGCAATAGCAGACTCTCGGGAATCCATCTCAGTTTCTCTTTCTAGTAACTTTTCTTTTAGTGCAGCTAGTTCTTTTGAAAGTTGATTCATTGAATGTGTTTCTGCAGGGGAATAACTAGTATCATCAGCATCAAACTCGATACTTGTGAATTCAGCTTTAATTTCTGGCTTCGGTTTAAATAAAGCATCGTAATTAAGTACGACCATAAACCCAGCAGAACCGACAGAAAGCAAAACAGCTAGAATAACAATAATAATTGGTGATATTTTCATAATTAACAAATAGTTCGATTGAAAACAAATCGGGCTCCGATTATATCCTCAAGTTCAGATTCTTCTTTCCTTTCTTCTCTTTTAAAATGCTCGTCTTTTTTCTTTTCTTCAAGCTTATGCAAGCTTTTACAATTTGAATCTGCTTGGAGATAAAGTTTTCTTTTGACTGATTCGATGTTTTTGGAATCAGCAAGCTTTGAATTAAAATCGATAATTTCTTCTTTGATCCGGACAATTGATTGGTTAAAAGTTTCTTGCTCAAATCCAGAAAATCCAACTGCTCTCTTTTGATGAATCACTGTATTTAAATTTTTCAAACTGTTAACAGCACTATTCAAATCAATTTCTGCATTCTCTCGATTTGAAATCGATATGGCATAATCTTTAATAGCCTTATCCCTAGTCATCTCACGGAGATGCAAAAGAGTCTCCAAACGAAAAGTAAATGCTTTCATGAACTAAAAATTTCAGTAAGTTGCTTAAATGAAGATTCTCGAGTGGAAACTTGATCATACCTTTGCTTTAAAAAGGTTTCTACTTTATCAATCTTTTCAATCGCTCGATCGATCTTTGGGTTACTATTTTTAACATAGGCACCAACATTAATCAGGTCTTCATTCTGTTTATAAATTGAAAGCAAATCACGAGCCTGTGAAATAATCTCAATTTCAGACTCGGTACAAACAGCACGATCCAAACGGCTCACGCTTTGCAAAACATCAACAGCAGGAAAATGGTTTGCGTTAGCAAGTCTACGATTCAGAACAATATGTCCATCGAGAAAGCCTCTTACTGCATCAGCAACTGGTTCATTCATATCATCCCCCTCAACTAAGACAGTATAAATGGCAGTAATCGCACCCGAGTCACTCGTTCCCGTTCTTTCAAGCAACTGAGGAAGGACAGAAAAAACCGAAGGAACATATCCACGAGAAGCCGGAGGTTCTCCTGCGGCAAGACCAATTTCACGCTGTGCCATTGCAAAACGAGTTAAGGAATCCATTAAGAGTAAAACCTTTGAACCATCATTACGAAATCCTTCCGCAATCGCAGTCGCTAATATTGAGGCTCGTATTCTCATCGGAGCAGGTTGATCCGACGTAGAAACCACTATCACCGTTTTCTTCATTCCCTCAGGACCAAGGTCTTTTTCAACAAACTCCCTTAATTCTCGACCACGCTCTCCTACTAAGGAAATTACATTGATATCCGAGTCTGACCCTCGTGCAACCATACCGAGAAGAATTGATTTGCCCACACCACTGCCAGAAAATATTCCGACCCGTTGCCCTACACCTAGAGGAATAAAAGTATCAATTGATTTAATCCCTGTACTAAAGGGTTCAGAAATCATTGAACGACTAAGAGGATTAGGTGGTTCGGCATAAAAACCTTCCCGATAAGGTGCAAGGAGTGGTCCTTTTCCATCTATCGGTCTACCCATCCCGTCGATAATTCTACCGAGCAAAGTTGGGCCGGAAGGTACCGTGTTATTATTACGTTGGGAAGACACCTTACAACCTGGATGAATAAGATGAACGCTATCAAGTGCCATCAACAAAACAAAATTGTCCCTAAATCCAACAACTTGAGCTTCAATTTTTTCGCTATGTCTATCCGATACAATTGAACAAACTTGACCAATACTTACTTCAGGTCCCTCTGATTCAATAATTAAACCAGTCACTCGGCGAACAGTACCCACCTTGTCATAAGTTCTGACCCCTTTTATGCCATCTTCCATAAAGGCAAATCTCTCATCTAGGGATTCAATCATTGCGCTTAAGTTCTTCCTCTATTTTTCTTAGTTTTGTTGAAACTCGACCATCTAAAAGGCCGAAACGACTCTTTATTTGACAGTCACCTGGTTGAAGAGAGGAATCTTCAAAAAATTTTACATTCGGATAACCTTCCAAAAGTGCATCATCTCCATCCAAACCATCAAAAATCCCTGCAATGGCAGAAGCAAATCCCTCTTCCTCGTCTTTTTCGTCTTCGACGGCAAGCTTTTCTGGATCTGCCATTGCTTTTAACAAAGCTAAATCTTTCGAACATAGGTAAACTTCAAGTTTTTCATCATCTCCTGAAAATTCAGTAACCATACTTTTGACAATTGCTTCTATGGCATCACGATCCAAAGTAATCTGCCCAAGGACACGTTCAGCAAGTCCAATAACCAAATCGGGAAGTCGGTGGTCGAGTTTCGCTAAAACTTCTTTGGTTTTAGCATCAATATTTCCAAGTAACTGGGATTGAGCGTCAGCATAACTAGTCCTCAATTTAGCGATTTCAGATTGGTAAAAAGCTGTCGCTTCTTCTTTACCTCGATTATATTCGGAGACTGCTATTTCGTTTGATTGATCAACTGAGATTGGAGGCAGTCCAATATGGCTTACCTTGAAACCCGTCAGTGGTTTCGGGAAACGAATAGATCTACTGTACGACAACGTCGCTTCCTCCGGTATCAAGGATAATTTCCTCGTCCTCCTCGAGCTCACGTACAATTTGTATCACTCGATCTTGGGCAGACTCAACTTCAGATAAGCGTTTAGGACCAAGAAAACCAAGTTGTTCTTCCAATGCTTCGACTGCTCGTTTTGACATTGTCGAATAAATTATCTTTTTAAGTTCGGGTGACGCATTTTTAAGGGCAATAACCAAATCATCCTGATCAACCTCTTTTGTAACTTTACTTACATCTCCAGGACTCAACCTTACCAAGTCCTCAAAACGGAACATTCTTTGACGTATTGAACCCCCAAGTTTTGGGTTTCGCTTCTCAATGCTTTTAAGTAACTCTTTACCCTCTTCTTTATCAAACCAATTAAGTAAATCAGCAGCAGATTTAACTCCTCCAGTCTTAACTCGGGGAGATTGGCCTTTTTTACCCATCCTTGCCCCAAGTGTATTAGCAACAACCTCAATTTGATCAATAGGAGTTGTTTCCATAGAACCAACTCTTTCCACTACTTGCTCCTGTACATTTGGCGGCATCATTTGAAGAACTTCAGAGCCTTTATCTGCATCAACATTAGCAAGAACGAAGGCAATAGTCTGTGGTTGCTCAAAGCGTAGAACATTATAAATCTGTCCAGAATCCATCTCTTTAATATCGTCCATGAAATCGAGTGATTCACGTACTGGAGCGATCCGATTCATCATGTTATTTGCTTTGTAATCACCATGAGCAAGCTCCAAGGTCTTTTGGGCAAATTTCAACCCCCCAAGATTAGAATTAACACTTGATTCGATGATTTCTGAAAACTCATCTAATACACAGTCCTTGAGTTCTTGGTCGACAATGGGAAAATTTCCGATTTCTTTGCAAATTCCTTCCGAGTCTTTGGAGTCAAAACGCTTGAGTAGTGTAGCAGAAGCTTCGGGTCCAAGTGCAATCATAAGAAGCCCCAACTTCTGATGCCGAGACATACGCGAATATCTCTCGAAAACGGAATCTTCTTCAGTTACTTCTTCCATCGTGTTAGTTTTATGCCATTAAGACGAGGAACCTGTCTCTAAATAACGCCTTAAGGCTGTTCCTACATTGTCAGGCTTTTCCTGAATTAAATCGTTGAGTAATTCTGGAGTTAAACCACTACCAAGACTCCTTGTACCCGCAAGCAATTGCTGATCATCTTCATCTAGTATTTGAACCTCCGCATCATTAGGTTTGAATTTTTTAAGCATTCTTAAGAATACAATAAACATGGCAACAGCCAATACAACACCAAGTAAAGTTTTTAAATGGGGACCATATTTATCAACAAATTTTTCAAACTGATCAATTGTTTCTCCACCAAGTCCACTAATTGCTGAGTTTTGAAATACGACTTCCTTGACAGATACATGGGTCAATAATTCGCTTTCTTCAAGATTAAATCGTGCACCAACTGCATTAATAACTGCTTCTCGTATCACAGCAATATCCTCAGGTGCACGAGGATTTTCGCCTTTAGCAATTAGAACCGCAACACTTCTGCTGATAATTGACCCAGGTTCTTGAACAGTCTCTTTAAGGTTTCTACTGATTTCAAAATCAGTGGTTTTAGATTCCCTCGTCTCATCACTTTGAGCCATAATAGGATCTTGCTGGGTTGCATCCTGACTTACATTTGGAACATTTGCACCCATACCAGTTGCGTTATTTTGGGGTTGAGTTTCAACAGTTGTCGCTTGATCTTTGTCGGTAGTTTGGGTGCGTGGCACTTGGCCATCAGGATCAAATTCCTCGTTTAATTCGGTCATGGACTTAGTATCTAAATTAACAGAAACCCTAGCGATTACATTTTCTCTTCCTACAGTCTTCGCAAGCATAGTTTCGATCTTAGCTTCCAAGCGCCTTTCTTGAGCTTCGTAAGCCTTCATCATTTGCCCTGCGATACCTGCAGCACCACTGGATTCGCCCTGTTCAGAAAGAAGGTTCCCCTGATTGTCCATAACAGCAACACTAGACTTACTTATTCCTTTATTCGCATTGGAAACTAAAAATTGAATAGCATTCACATTTGCCTTATCTAAAGTGCTCCCTCCCGTGTCTACATAGACAGATGCACTTGGACGGTCATTAGGATCTTCGCTTAGCAGAAGGTTGTTCTCAGGCTTAACGATAAAAACTTTAGCTGATTTGATAGAATCCATCATTGCAATGGTACGGCCCAATTCTCCTTGAATAGCCCGTGTGTGATTTGTTCTTTGTACAAAATCACTTATGCCAAAATTTCCTTCGTCAAAAATC
>MEHZ011471029.1_pt1 | contig 35701 bp, 37 predicted proteins | sample 897221 | NCBI WGS metagenome assembly MEHZ01 (sample SAMN05514161, study PRJNA337945) | marine metagenome | isolation source: marine surface water | place: Arctic Ocean | collected 2007-12-13 | reverse complement strand
ATTCGGGATGTGGCGCAGCCTGGTAGCGCACACGCATGGGGTGCGTGGGGTCGCAGGTTCAAATCCTGTCATCCCGACTAACCTATTTTATAAAAAACACTGTTAATCAAATGATTTTCAGTGTTTAAATTTTTTATATTGGTTAATCACAATAATTTTTGATTTCTCCCTTTTTATTCTGCAAGTTTTCCAACCTCACACTTAATGTATATAAATTAATGCATTAGAATCGAATTCAGAATTGGGTAACATCGATTTCGCCTTCACTTTTTTTCTCCAATTATTCAACATGGCTTGTAGCTTTTTGACTTTTTCTGGTTCTACAAGAGATAAATCGTTTTGTTCTCCTGGATCTTTAACCAAATTGAACAGCTGTACTGTATTATTCTCATAATATTCCAGTAATTTGTAATCACCGTTTCTTATTGCCCCTCCTGGACTTTGATTCCCGTGATTGCTATAATGAGGAAAATGCCAGTAAATTGCCTCCCTGTCAAGCACTTTTTCTCCCATTAAAAGTGGGACAATACTTTTCCCATCTCTTTGGTCGTTATTTAGTGCTTGAATTCCAATCATTTCTATAATGGTTGGAAAAAAATCTGGACTCGTTACGGGCACATTGCTTTTGATCCCCTGCATTCCTTTACCTGGCCATTTTATAATTAAAGGAACTCTTATTCCCCCTTCATACATCCAGCCTTTCCCTCCTCTAAGAGGAAGATTTGAAGTTGAGAAGGCCGTGTTTAGTTTTTTCTTTGAAATTTCACGGTCTGGATAATAGAAATTGGCAGCAGACATTCCTCCATTATCTGAATAAAAAATGATAATTGTATTTTGATCAAGTTCTAGCTCCATCAATTTTTTCATTATTCGCCCTAAACTCTCATCAATACTTTCTACCATTCCTGCAAACTCCACGTTGTCTTGATATTGTTTGATCTTCACTGATTCATTAGGGAAAATCTTATAGCCTTTATATCTATTATCCCCTAACAGGCTGTCTAATTCTACTCTAGTTATTAAATTTTTTTCATCTGGATTCGTCTCTAAAATAAATGGGGACCCTGAGGGTGCGTCAATTTTTTTTAACTTATTGGAATATTTTTTAACTAAATCTTTTCTTCCTTCTATTGGATCGTGTACGGCAAAATGTGATAGATACAAAAAGAATGGATTTTCTTTGTTGTACTCAATATATTTTATGGCTTCATCTGTCATTCGATCTGTTAAGTATTCTCCTTCAACTACTTCTTCAAGTCCTTTCATTCCATAAGGGGAATGATATCCTTCCTTTGGCCATCCTTTATTCCAGTCTGGAAAATGTGAATCAAAGCCTTGTTTTGAGGTGGAATCATCATCTTCTCCCAAATGCCACTTACCTATAATGGCTGTTTCGTATCCATTATTCTTAAGAGTTTTTGGGAGTGTATTTATATCGTATGGTAAATGTTGATTAATTTTAACATTCTTTAATTTCTGAAAGGGAAAATCTCTTCTTCCGGGTAACCAATCCGTTAAATTAATAGATGCAGGATATTTACCTGTCAAAATACTAGCTCTAGTTGGTGAACATACATGGCATGCTGCATAAGCATCAGTAAATTTAACTCCTTGCTTAGCAAGTTTGTCAATATTTGGCGTTTCATGAAATTCACTCCCGTAACACCCTAAATCAGACCATCCTAAATCATCGACTAGAAAAAAAATAACATTCGGACTTTTCTCTTTTATTGAATTTTTGTTGCAATTCAAAAACAGAAACATTAATGAAAGCATTAATGTGAATTGAATTAAGTTTTTCATAATTTTCAATTAGTTTCTTTTCTTCTTTAGTTACTTATTATTCTTCCATTAAATTAGTTACAATGTGCAATCATTAATCCATAGCAAAGCAATTTTATCTCCCTTGATTATCTCGCTATTATTCAAGTTTAGATAAAAGTCGCATCTATAATATTAGTTGATTTTGTCATCCCAACTAAATTTTTCTTACAACTCATTTACAAGATCTTGTAATTATCCTCTTAAAGAAATAACATCTTTGCCTTTAACTAATATTGAATATCCTAAAGCTTCCAAATATGCTCGACATTCATTTTTGGTAGTAGTGTCAAAATTTACCTCTTCGTAAATTATCACTTCAGGCAGTAAGTCTTTTATATTCAATAATTTTATAATCTCATAATCAAAACCCTCGGTGTCAATTGATAGTATATTAATTTTTTTCTTGTCAAACTTTTTCAATAAGGTAACTGGACTAATTGTTTTGATTTGAACAGTTTCAATCAAAGCATCTAAATTATTAGGATTTGGAAGTCTTAAGCCTTCCTTTCTCGCCTTTTTATGAATACTTCCATCCTTAATTCCGTCAATTAAAACTTGCTTATTAAAGGAAGATAATCCATTGGCCCAACGCTCTTTACTAATCGATAAAGTGTATAAATCAGCAATCCCATCTTTATGCGATAATGCAGCATTAATAGTAATGATTTCAGGGCGCTTTGCATGGATTTTAGTTAGTAAATTATCATAAACGAAAGGTTGTGGCTCAAGCATCACCCCCTGCCAATTATCACGTTTGATGAATTTTTGCAAAGGATCGTAAATAAAACCATCATTAGCGCCGATCTGTAAAAAAACAATCTGAGCTTTTCCTTTTGAATAATTATGAAGGAACTCAGACAAACTATTTTTTGGAGGTTTATAAAGATATTTATAGAAAAATAAGTATAAAATATTTTCCTGGGCACAAAGATTGAATCGAAAACGATTATAACTCTTTTTTAAGAAAAAAGTAAAATTCAATTTATATTAATTTGAAAATGAATTTAGTGGTTTTTGATAAGACTAAAAAAATAAAAATACTTTAAATATTAATTTTAGTAATAAATAATTATTGTTGAAATTAAGATTGAATTTTATTTAAAAGAATGAAAAATAATATAAAAAAACCTATTTTAACCATACTAAAAAAATTAAAGTTTAATAGAGACTAAAATGAAAAATAAGCTAATAGATGTCGTTATTACCTGGGTAAATGGAAATGACCCTTTACATTTAGAAAAGCTTTATACTCAATTACCAGAAAACAAGTCAAGACCTCCTGGGGCAAAAAAGACAAGGTTTGGAAATGTTAATGAAATATTCTACTGTCTTTTTTCAATTTTTACTTTTGCTCCATTCGTTAATAAAATATACATTATAACTGATGATCAACATCCCGAAATAGAAGACCTTTTCAAGTCTTGGTTTTCAGAACGAAGGAAAGATGTAGTTATTATAGATCATAAAGATATTTTTGAAGAACATGAAGAATATCTTCCAACGTTCAATAGTAGAACTATTGAAAGTATGCTTTGGCGAATAAAAGAATTATCACCACGATTTGTTTACATGAATGATGATATGTTTTTGATAAGGCCTCTCAGTCCGGAGGATTGGTTTATTGGAAAAACTCCTGTGCTTAGAGGAAAAAAAACATTTGCTCCTTTTTTTCATGTTTTATGGCAAAAAATTCAACTCTTGATTAACCCTCAAAAACAAATCCGTCCCTCTTTTCATATGGGACAGTATAATGCAGCTAAATTAGTTGGATTCTACTTTACTTATTTTGTGTTCAGTCATACCCCGCATCCAATTATAAAAGAAATTGCAGCTACTTTTAACGAATTTAAATTCCAGCGAATTCACCAACAATTAATATATAAATTTCGACATTACAGTCAGTTCAATTTTCTTTCTTATTGCTATCATTTAACCCTAAAAAAGAAAGAATACTTAAAGAAGTCTTTTGACCTTTCCTATCTTCAACCAGTAAATCGTAAAAAAAGTTATATTGACAAAAAAATAGCTTTATCTGAAAAAAAAGAAAACATAAAATTCATGTGTGTTCAAAGTCTAGATCTTTGTTCTAATGAAGATCAAGAAAAAGTGTTAAATTGGATACATCTTAGATGTCTCAATCAGTTGAAGAAATAAAAAATAAAATTCAACTTATTTTTTTTAGCATTAATTACTCACTTTTGTACATTTGATTTTAACATAATTTATAATCCTATGAAGCTTTTTTTGTCCTTAATTTTCTGTAACATTTTTTTTACTTTGGGCTGTGCACAAGAAAACTATCCCGCAATAGAAATTCCTTCAACAGTTAATTACAGCTATGAAACTATTATTGACGAAATTGAAATTCCTTGGGGTATAGCTTTCATTAATGAAAATGAACTTTTAGTTACCGAAAAATCAGGAACTTTATATCACATTTTAAATGGCATAAAAACTTCAATTGAAGGTTTACCTGACATTTATATTAGAGGACAAGGTGGTCTTTTAGACGTAGCATTACATCCTGATTATGAAAATAATCATATTATTTATATGACGCTAGCAACAACTTTAGATGGTGATGAAGGTGGAAACACTGCCTTGTACCAAGCTAAACTTGTCGAAGACCGTTTAGAGGAAGTTAAACTATTTTACAAAGCAAAACCAAACACTAAAAAAGGACAACATTTTGGTTCGCGAATTGCTTTCGATAAAGAAGGACATATTTATTTCTCAGTTGGGGATCGTGGTAATCGAGATGAAAATCCACAAGATATCACAAAAGATGGAGGTAAAATTTACCGCTTAAATCTGGATGGGAGTATCCCTAAAGACAATCCTTTTGTTTCAGATTCAAAGGCAAAGAATGCTGTGTTTTCTTACGGTCACAGAAATCCCCAAGGAATGATAGTTCATCCCAAAAAAGGAACAATTTGGGTAAATGAGCATGGACCCCAAGGTGGAGATGAAATTAATGAAATTGTAAAAGGAAAGAACTTTGGATGGCCTTTAATTACTTATGGAATTAATTATAGCGGCACACCTATTACAAGTAAAACTACTAACCCAAACATGGAACAGCCCATCTATTATTGGGTTCCTTCGATTGCTCCTAGTGGAATGGCATTCTCAACTTCTAATATTTATCCAGATTGGAAAGACAATCTTTTTGTTGGATCTCTTAAGTTTGAATATTTGGAGCGACTCGTAATTAAAGACAATAAAGTTATTAAGCGCGAAAAAGTATTAGACAAGATCGGTCGTGTTCGGGATGTTAAAGAAGGTCCTGACGGTTTTATTTATATAGCAGTTGAAGGGAAAGGAATTTTGAAAATTGTTCCTAAAGAATGAAAATTATAATTACTTCTTACATGCTTTTTTTAGGATTTCTTTCTTTTAATCTTTTTCAAAAAAAAACTAAAACTCAAAGTATTGATGCTGGAGCAGAAATCTATCAAGATTTTTGTGTTCAATGTCACCAGTTTAATGGAAAAGGTGTTGCTGAAGTTAATCCTCCTTTAAAAGCTTCTGATTATTTACTAGAAAATATTGATGTCAGTATAGCAGGAATTAAATTCGGCCTCAAAGGAAAAATAGAGGTAAATGGAGAAATATATGATGGTGTAATGAATAATCAAGGATTGAATAACGAAGAGATTGCAGATGTAATGAATTATATTTTAAATCAATGGGGTAATAACAGTACTGCCTTTATTACTTCAGAACGAGTTGATGAAATTGAAAAATTTATTTTGGAATAATGCAAAAGTATTCGTTTTTTAATTTATTTAAAGTAATGAAGAAACCTTACCTTCTTTATGGTACTATTTTGATTGGGTTTATTGTTTGGATGATTTTTTTAGATACCCACTCATGGGGGATTCATTCTGAATTAAATGGTGAGATTGAAAAATTAGAATTAGAAAAAAAAGCTTTAATAAAAATTATTTCTGATGATAAAAATACCATGAAACAACTCGAGAATAAAGATAGTTTGGAGCGATTTGCTCGTGAGCAATATGGCCATAAAAAGAAAAATGAAATTATTTTCATTATTGAAACCACAGAAAGTCCAAACAATAACTAATCTAATAATATTCTTCTTGTTTTTAACAAAACAATAGGAGCTTTTAATTTTTTGAAAGCAATTAAATAATTGTATTTTTAAAAACATATAAATTTGCTTAATGAGTAAAACTATTGCAATTGCGAATCAAAAGGGTGGAGTAGGAAAAACAACAACAGCTATCAACCTAGCTGCTGCTTTGGGTGTCCTTGAAAAAAAAATTTTACTTATTGATGCTGATCCACAAGCCAATGCAACTTCAGGTTTGGGTGTAGATGTAAATAAAGTAAATTACGGTACCTATCAGTTATTAGAACATAGTATTGTAATAACCGATGCAATTATTAAAACTAATAGTCCAAATCTTGATTTAATCCCTTCCCATATTGATCTTGTTGCATCAGAAATTGAATTAGTCAATATAGAATCAAGAGAGCATATGCTTAAAAAAGCACTTGAGAAAGTCAAAAATGATTATGATTATATTTTAATTGATTGTGCGCCTTCATTAGGCTTAATCACTTTAAATGCTTTAGTTGCTGCAGATTCATTAATCATTCCTATTCAATGTGAATATTTTGCATTGGAAGGACTTGGAAAGCTATTAAATACAATAAAAAGTGTACAAAAGCTTCACAATAAAGAATTGGACATTGAGGGTCTTTTATTAACTATGTACGATACCCGCTTAAGATTATCAAATCAAGTAGTAGAAGAGGTCAAAAAACATTTTGGCAAAATGGTGTTTAAAACTATTATCCAGAGAAATATTAGACTAAGTGAAGCCCCTAGCTTTGGGGAAGATATTATCACATATGATGCATCTAGTAGAGGAGCAAAAAGTTATCTTTCTTTGGGAGCTGAAATTTTAAAACGGAATAAATAAAAAACATGTCAAAATCTAATCGAAAACCCGCTTTAGGCAGAGGCCTTTCAGCTTTATTGAACGATTCAGCAAATACATTTGATTCTATTAAAGATAAAAATGATGATCAGATTATTGGAAAAATTATTGATTTACCGATTGAAAAAATAAATACTAATCCATTTCAGCCAAGAAGTAATTTTAATGATGAGACTTTAAAGGAATTAAGTAATTCAATTTTAGAATTAGGGATTATCCAACCTGTTACTGTTCGAAAAACTAAAGAAGAGTATTTTGAATTAATTTCTGGAGAGCGACGATATAAAGCCTCAAAAATGGCTGGTTTAAAAACTATCCCTGCATTTGTGCGTCTTGCTGACGATAAAGAATCATTAGAAATGGCTTTGGTTGAAAACATCCAACGAGAAGATTTAGATCCTATAGAAATTGGGCTTTCTTATCGTCGTCTAATTGAGGAAATTAATCTCACTCAAGATCAATTAAGCGATCGTGTAGGAAAAAAACGATCAACCATAACAAATTATATGCGTTTACTCAAGTTAGATCCAATTATTCAAACTGGAATACGAGATCGCTTTATAAGTATGGGACACGGAAGGGCATTAGTTAACGTTGAGGACACAAAAACACAATTAGATTTATATAAACAAATTGTAAAAAAAGGCCTCTCAGTACGAGCAACTGAAAACTTAGTCCGCAATTCAAAAGAGATAGAAACATCTTCCTCGTCAAAATTTCAACCTCCTTTTATCTCTCTGGTTGCAGCTGAACTTGGAACACTATTTAATACCTCTGTTACTGCAAATGCAAATAGTCAGGGAAAAGGGACATTGAAAATAAGCTTTGAATCTCAAGAACAGTTACAGCGTATTCTAAACATAGTTAAAAAGTGAAGCTTAGAAGCATTTTAGTTCTATATTTTGTTTTAGCAAGCATTTCTGTAAATGCTCAAGACAAAGAAAATGAAAAAGCTAGTGAAAATATTAAAATAATTAATAACACTGAAAATGAAAAAAAAACATTTTCAGTTCCAGATTCTGTTGGGATAAAAAATAAATATTCTTTAAGAGTTCAGCGATTAATAGCTGATCCCCTTACTCCTTCCAAAGCAGCCTTTTATTCGGCTATCATACCTGGCTTGGGTCAAGCCTATTTAGGAAAAGCATGGAAAGTACCTATCGTATATGCTGCAATGGGTGCTTCATTATATTATTATGACTTAAATAATAAAGAAATGAATAAATACCGGACAGCATATAAGCGAAGACTTAACGGGTTTTTTGATGATGAATTTTTAGAAACGGATATTCCTATAACTACTGAACAATTATTGTTGGGGATGGATTTTCATAAAAATTATCGTGATTTTGCGATAATACTTGCTGCAGTATCTTACATGCTAAATATACTTGAAGCTAATGTGAGTGCACATTTATTACAATTTAATGTAAGTGATGATTTGAGCGTTACCCCGAATTTCATTTTTGACAATGAAAAAACCGGCATAAGATTAGCTTTTAAATTTTAAATTTTAAATAAACTAAAAATGAAAATTGCATTATTAGGATACGGAAAAATGGGACAGACAATAGCTAAGTTTGCTAAAGAAAGAGATCATGAAGTCGTTTTTATTTTAGACAAGGATAAAGAAGAGGGTTCTTTAACAAAAGCTGAAGTAGCTATAAATTTCAGTATTCCAAAGGCCGCAGTAAATAATATAAAACTCGCATTAAATAAAAAAATACCTGTTATTTGCGGCACTACAGGATGGTTAGAACATTACAAAGAAATTACTGCTTTTTGTAAAAATAAAGATGCAGCTTTTTTATATGCCTCTAACTTTAGTCTTGGAGTCAACTTGTTTTTTAAAATAAATCAACTAACTGCAAAATTAATGAAACCCCATAGCAACGAGTTTAAGCCTAGCATTCAAGAAATTCATCATGTTCATAAATTAGACGCACCAAGTGGAACCGCAATCACCTTGGCTGAATCATTTCTTGAAACAGGTCATTTCACTTCATGGAAATTAAATGGTCAGTCAGATGACAAACTTAATATCAAATCTTTGAGAGAAGCAGAAGTTCCGGGTACACATTCGATAACCTACAACTCACAAGTCGATAAAATCAGTTTGAAACATGAAGCTTTTAGCCGAGACGGGTTTGCATTGGGAGCTGTAATTGCTGCTGAATGGATTTTAAATAAAAAAGGGGTTTTTAGTATGCAGGATGTTCTAAATATTTCTTAATTCCAAGGTGTATATATTAGATACCCTTATCTTTAATAAAAATAAAAAATGACACAAATCCAATGGATTCTTTTTGTACTACTTATTCAAGTAATACACTTTTTTGGAACATGGAAGCTTTATAAAGTCGCAGGATATAAATCATGGCAAGCTTTAGTCCCAATATATAATGCTGTTATTTTAATGAGGATTATCAAACGACCGTCCTGGTGGGTAGTGTTACTTTTTATACCTACCATAAATTTGATTCTTTTCGGTGTAATCTGGATAGAAACCCTTAAAAGTTTTGGCAAGAATTCAGTTAAAGATAAATTTTTAGTTCTCTTAACTTTTGGGCTTTACATATACAAAATTAATTATGGTAAAAAACCAAAACACATAGCCGACAGAAATCTAAAACATAAGACAGGCCTCGGTGAGACCGTAAGCTCTATTTTGTTTGCAATTGTCGCCGCAACAATAGTTCATAATTATTTAATTCAACCCTATATCATCCCAACAGGCTCTCTCGAAAAATCCCTTTTGATTGGTGATTTTCTATTTGTAAGCAAATTTCATTATGGAGCAAGAGCACCCATGACGGCTGTTTCTTTACCAATGGTTCACGATACAATTCCAATATTAAAAATAAAGTCCTATTTAAAAAAGCCACAACTTCCTTATTTTAGACTTCCAGCTTTACAAAAAATTAAGCGAAATGACATTGTAGTTTTTAGCTGGCCTGCAGATACCGTTCGTCAATTTTTTGTAAGAGAAAAACGAGTAGATAAGCCCATAGATAAAAAATCTAATTACGTAAAACGTTGCTTGGGTATTCCGGGTGACACATTAGAGATTATTGATGGATTTGTTCATACAAACGGAGTTAAAAACATTCTTCCAGGACGCGCTGAAGTGCAATACACTTTCAATGCATACGCTCAAAAAGGAGTTTCTTCCAGAAGATTATTAGCTGAAGGTTTTGAAGATTTTAACCGGACCTATAAAATTCAAAATATAACCGAAAATAGCTTTCAACAACTCATACCATACATCATTGGAAGAAGAGGTAATAGCGTTGATGATTTTTCTGTAATTACTAAATCAAAGGGATTGCCAACTGAGTTAATTGGAAAACTTGGACTTAGAGTAAGTGAAATACTTGAAATCAATAAACAACTCACGCTAACTATTAAAGAAGCTGCAATACTTAAAAAAACAACATGGATAGATAGTATAAAGCAGCAAATTAACTCAGTTAAAGTGCCAAACGAGAGCTTTTTTCCTAATAAAATTCCATATGACTGGAATGAAGATAATTTTGGTCCTTTATTGATACCAAAAAAGGGTATGACTGTTGCATTAAATCGGGCTAATGTTCCACTTTACAAGAAAATAATTCAAGAATATGAAAGAAATCAACTTGAATTTACACCTACAGAGATTAAAATCAATGGAAAAGTAGCTAATCAATATACTTTTAAAAAAGATTATTACTGGATGATGGGTGACAATCGTCATAAGTCAGAAGACAGTCGTTTTTGGGGTTTTGTTCCCGACGATCACATTGTAGGTAAGCCGGTATTTATTTGGTTTAGTATCAAAGGTATCAATGATGGAATCAAAAATTGGAGTATTCGATGGGATCGTGTTTTCACCACGGTAGATGGTCCAGGTGAGCGACTTTCATACTTCCCGTATTTCATGATCTTCATAGTCCTTTGGCAAGGATATGTTTTTTTTAGAAAAAGAAAATCTAAAGTCTAATTATGAGTGCTGTAATTTGTCCAGCATACTTACCTAATGTTGCTTATTTTGCATATCTAACCAGGCAAAAGAAATGTAATTTTGTAACTGACACTCACTATCAAAAGCAAACCTCAAGAAACCGAGCGGTAATATACGGTGCAAATGGAGAATTGAATCTAATCATTCCTACACTTCATAAAAAAAAACCTTTTCAATTAGAGAAAGAAGTTGAAATAAGTAATGAAACAAGTTGGCAAAAAGAACATTGGAAATCAATTTGTTCAGCCTACAAATCCTCACCCTTCTTTGAATACTATGAGAAAGATTTTGCTGTTTTTTTTGATATAAATATAGTTTCTCTTTTCGACTTTAATCTTGAATTAATTAAAATGATTATGTCTCTTTTAGAACTCCCTTTTTCATTTCAAAAGGTGTCCTTCAACAAAGAAGTTGATATAAGGTTAGATGTTCTAATTCAGGCTAAAAAAAAATCTTTAATAATACAAGAATCTTACACACAAGTATTTCAATATAAATCTGGATTTATTTCCAATTTAAGTATAATCGATGCTCTCTTTAATTTAGGACCGAATTGTGCTTTTTATGTGAAAAACGCTAACTCCCCAATTTAATTAAGGCAATTTAATTATTGCAGAAATAGGTTTATGATCTGAAAGCTTGACTTCATGGGTTTTGTAAGATAAAATATTCGCTTTGGGATTTGTCATTATAAAATCAATACGTAATGGAAAGTAGAGAAAATTATATGTTGCTCCAAACCCTATGCCCTTCTTGAGAAAAGCATCTTTTCTTCCTTTCTTCAAATTCAAATAAATTTCTGAAAAAGCATTATTATTTAAATCGGTACAAATAATTTCCGGATGATCATTCTCATTATTGATACTATTAAATTGAGACACCTGGGTTTTCTGAATTTTAAAAGTCTCATTAATTTTTCCGCGAAATTTTTGAGAGTATTTAGAAGCTATCAAGGTGTCTTTAAAATCAATTCGTAAAGACTCAAAGTGAACATTATATATACGAATTGTATCTTTTTTCCATAAAAAATTGGCATAAAGACCCCCATTAGTAGATGCTGTGAAATTAATAGTTTTTGAATTAAAAAGAGGAAGCTTAGAAATAATACACAAGCCTATTTGTCCACTTCCTACATAAGGTTTGAAAATTTTATAGGGATAATTCTTAAAATTTGGAGATTCTTTTTTTGAATACTCTTGAAAACAAATAATATCAGGGTCTTCTTTATTAATAAAGCGTTCAATCTTATCCGGAATATTTATTGAATTAATCCATTTAAAACGATTGAAAGATCGAACATTATAGCTCATCACAGAAACACCATTTTCTGCGCTAAATCCATTGTCTTCAAATTGATAGAGTAATTGAAGCTCCTCGTATCCTATCATAAATAAAAGAACAATCATCAATAAGGGCCATTGAAAACGAATCAGCCAAAAAATAAAAAAAGAAATATTTATAAAAAAAAGTAAGGGGACAGCTAAAGATAAAATTGGGAACTCAAAACATGAACCAAGACTCCCCATAGCCAAAAGTTGAAGTAACAGAAAAGCTGCATTGACAAAAGCCACAGAGCCAAGAAATATTTTTTTTCGCATCATTCCGTGAGGTTACTATTTTTTCCCTGCCTGAAAAAGATAATCTTTCTCTGATTTTGTTAAACTCTCATATCCAGAAGTACTTATTTTATCTAATATTTCATCAATTTTTTTCTGCTCTAAAGTATTTTTGAAAACCGAAGTTGCCTTTTTAGAAACTGTTTTGTTTTTATGTACAGTATTTAAGAATGTTTTTTTTTGAAAAATATTTATACAATAAGTTACAAAGCGTTCAAAAGAAGATCCGATATCTCTTCCTTGTTGAAGACGTTGGGCATATAAAAATCCTAAACATGCACCCCCTATGTGAGCTAAATGTCCACCGGCATTTCCATTGGGAATTTGAATTACATCCAACAATATAAAAGCCAAACCGAGGTAACGTAATTTAACATTAAAAAGAATTATACGAACCTCATGATCTGGAGTATAATTGCACATAAAAATAAAAACTGCCATAACTCCTGCAGAAGCACCGATCATTGTAGGTGTACTATTTTGAAAAACTGGGAAAAATGAATAGCTTAATAAAAAAGTTAATCCCCCAGAAATTACCCCCAAAAAATAAACATTAAAAAAGGTTCTTGCTGGAAATAGATTTAAAAACAAACGGGACGAAAAATATAAGAGATACATATTCCAAAATAAATGGAAAAAACCGGAATGAATAAAACTATATGTTATTAGTGACCATGGTTTAAATAAAAGAACGCTCCACTCTGAAGAAAGCTCAAACCAACCTAAAAAAAGATCAAAGGGAATTGTTAAAAGAAAAAACAAAGACTCTAAAAGCTTTGGAAATATAAAGCATAGCACATTAATAAAAATAAATTTTTCTGCACTATTAAGCTGTTGAATACGATAAAGTACTAGGTCTTTAAAATTCATTAATTCCAACGGTTATTGTCAAATTGATTTTTCTTCCAATACCAAAGCATAATGAAACCGGTAATAGCTCCACCTACATGAGCAAAATGAGCAATAGGACCTATGGAATAAGAGGTAAAGCCAAAAAATAAATCTCCTAATATTAAAATAGGAACCAAAACTTTAGCTTTAACAGGTATTGGTGGGAAAAGTAACATTAAGCGAGCATTGGGAAATGAAAACGCAAAAGCTACTAAAACACCATACAAAGCACCAGATGCTCCAACCATCAAACCGTTGAAAGCAGATAAACCACTCATTAATTCAGCTCTTCCTATTTGCTCTATTATAGAATAAGGTAAATCACTTGTTTTAAAAAATGTATTAATTTGAGAATTCGTCAAACCTTGAGTCACCAATAAATCAGAAACATGACCCACTTGATAATAATACAGTCCCAATTGAAGAGCTGCAGCACCAAAACCAGTAGAAAGATAAAAAAAGATAAACTTTTTGCGCCCCCACATTTGTTCAATTGGAGTTCCAAACATATACAAACCAAACATATTGAAGAAAATATGCCCCAAATCACCATGCATAAACATATGGGTCAATGGTTGCCAAGGTTGAAAATTAGCATTTGAAGGATAATGTAATGCAAACAAATCATACATAACGTCTCCCAATGACAATGAAGCAATAAAAAAAATTATGTTAATGATTAAAAGGTGTTTTATGGTATCAGTAATGTTTCGCATTAACTTAATTTTTGATCAATTTCTCCTTTATCCAAAGTAATAAAAATCTGTTTATTAAAAGGTGAGACAGTTGTTTCTTTACAACCAAAAAAATCATCTAATAAACGTTGTTGTTCATCTAACTTAAGTATTTCACCAGAATTTATTGCCAGACTTTTAGCCATTGACTTGGCAACTTGGTCAGCAAAACTAAAATGTTGATCATCAAAATCTTGATCAGTCTCAGATAAAAGAGTTTCGATAACAGACTCAATTTTTATTGGTGGGCATTGTTCAGGAGCACCAATTACTTCAATAGTATTTTTATTAAGTTTCATATCAAAACCTAAAGCATCTAAAATTTCTTCAGAACCTTTAAATTGTTGTTTTTGCTTTAGATTCAATTCAATTATTAAAGGAAAAAGTAATTGTTGACTTACTCCTTTTTTTGAGGTAATAGCTCTTAAAAATCTTTCATAAAGAACACGTTGATGCGCTCTATTTTGATCAATTAATAGCATGCTTGTTTGTAAAGGGCAAACAATATATTTTGAAAATAGCTGAAAAACTCTAATAGTCTGAGGAACCTCAAGTAAAGTATTTGAAGAAGTTGTCTCATCTGTCTGAATAGACTGAATCTTACTATATAAACCTTCCCATTCTTCAGTTTTTGGTTTTCTTCTTAAAACTGAATCATTAAATGGATTAAAACTAGAATCTACTTCAATAGGAGGAGTCGCAGGAATCTTGTTTTTAAATGCATATGGCACATCCATAGTTTGATTTTGCTCAAAATCAAGAGTTGGTATGACTTGAAAAATTCCTAAACTATGTTTAATTGCTGATCGTAAAATCGCATAAAGACTCTGTTCGTCTTCAAATTTCACTTCAGTTTTAGTTGGATGAATATTGATGTCTATTGTTTTTGGTTCTAATTCCAGATATAAAAAATATCCAGGGTTATATCCTGGACTCAATAATCCCTCAAATGCTGCATTTACTGCATGATTTAAAAAATGACTACGAATAAAACGATTGTTGACGAAAAAGAACTGTTGTCCTCTTGTTTTCCTTGCATGTGACGGTTTTAATACAAATCCTGTAAGTCGGGCCAATGAGGTTTTCTCTTCAACTGGAATAAGAAATGTTTCTAGCTTATTTCCAAAAATATCAATTATTCTTTTACGAAAATCTACCTCTGGTAGATCAAATATTTCAGTTCCATTATTAAAAAATAAAAATTTTATTTCTGGATGTGCAAGAGCAATACGCTGAAATTCGTCAATAACATGCCTTAACTCTACATTATCCGATTTAAGAAAGTTTCTCCGCGCAGGAATATTATAGAAAAGACTTTTAACCCCTATTGAAGTACCTATAGGTTGAGTGGAAAGAGTTTGTTCTATCACTTTACTGCCTTCGATTTTAAGACAATGAGAAATTTCCTCATTTTCTTGTCGGGTATGTGTTTCCACATGAGCAATCGCTGCTATAGAAGCAAGCGCTTCTCCCCTAAATCCTTTTGTCTTTAAAGTAAATAAATCTTCTGCAATATTAATTTTAGAAGTGGCGTGACGTTCAAATGCTAGATGAAGGTCTGAGCTATTCATACCCAAACCATTATCGATAACCTGTACTAATGTTTTCCCAGCATCTTTAATGATCAATTGAATTTTATTAGAACCGGCGTCAACGGCATTTTCTAGTAATTCTTTTACTACAGAAGCAGGTCTTTGAATAACTTCACCTGCTGCAATTTGATTGGCAACATGATCGGGTAAAAGCGTGATTCGATTGGTCATTAAATGGGTAAAGTAAAAATGGAAAGATCAAAATCTAATATGTAAAGACTCACAAAAACTAGACCTAAAATGATAAGTAAAAGACGTAAAGAAATAGAACGGTTTTTTTTAGTTCGCATTTGTACTCTGGCATCCTGCCATTGATTGGCAAAATCATTAGAATTATAGGTATCTCTATATTTAGTAAACCTAGAATCAAATTCATAAAGATTACCTTCCTCTTTCCCCTTAAAATAACGAGGTGTATAATTATAACGCCTGTTTTTATTAAGCTTGAATAAATTTGACTTTAACATATACCAAAGGTACAAGAAAGCTGTAAAATTAGAAACACTCTCATGAGAAACTTACAGCTAAATTTAAGGGGATTGACGTAATGTAATCATTTTTAGAGCAGTAATAGCTGCTTCAATACCTTTATTACCATGTTTCCCTCCACTTCTGTCTTGTGCCTGTTTAAGGGTGTTATCTGTAAGAACACAAAAGATAAAAGGCACTTCAGAATGAATATTCAAATTCATTATTCCCTGAGCAACAGCCTGACACACGAAATCAAAATGTTTAGTTTGCCCTTGAATTACACTTCCAATTACAATAACAGCATCGGGATTATAAGATTTTGCTTTTTTAGCGCCATAGATTAACTCAAAACTACCAGGCACCTCCCAAATTTTAATATTTTTCGGTTGAACCTTGTGTTTTAACAATGTATTTAATGCACCCTTTTGAAGTTCAGAAGTAATTGTATTATTCCATTGAGAAACAACAAGATGTAAAGTAAATGAAGTTCCATCTGGAACAGCTTCATAATTATAAGCAGAAAGGTTGCTTAAACTTGTTGCCATTTATTGCAATAAAGTTTCTAGTCTTCCAATTTGAACCTTAACTTGTTTGGCCTCCTCAGATTTAGGAAATTCCTTTTCAATACGCTTTAAAAAAGCTAATGCTTGGGAAGTCTTTTTTACTTCTACACCTAATATAGCTGCTTTATAAAGATATTTAGGTGTGCTGAACATATTGTTGTTAATTTTAGAAGCAGTTACATAATAGTCAAATGCATCTTCTTTTTGACCTAACTGTAAAAAAGCATCACCAATAGCGCCTTTGGAAAGAGCACTCAATAAAACATCTTCTGCAGAAAATTGATCTAAAAAAACAATTGCATTTTCATAATCTTTCAAATTTAAATAGGCCATCCCTGCGCTGTAAGTTGCAAGTTTTGCAGCTGAGGTTCCTTTATAATTTTCAATAATATCCAAAAAACCGTACTTTCCCTCACCTCCTCTAAGGGCTCTAGAATATAGAGAATCTGAGTCAACACTATTAACCGCTAACTCAAAATAATACTGCGCTTGATTTAATTCACTAACCGCTTCACGCTGTTTAGGCTCAGTAACGAAATTATTATACCCTAGGTAACTCAAAACACTAACTGCAATAACACTGATAATGGTTAGAATGACATTTTGGTATTTCACTACCCATTCTTCTGTCTTTGAAGCTGAACTGTCTAAAGCGTCAAATACTTCAGCTGTTGTACTTTCAATAGCAATTTCATTTTCTTTTGAAGAAGAAACAGATTTTATTGCACCCCGTTTTTTGTATGTTGCCATGATAAAATAAATTAAGCGCTCAAAATTAGTCTTTTTATTCTAATTCAAAAAGTACTTCAGTAGCTTCTAACTTATTATTTTTGTAAATATGTATTTAAAACAAATTACACTAACCAATTATAAGAATATAAACTCAAAAACTTTTGATTTTAATCCAAAGATCAATTGTTTCATAGGAAATAATGGTGTTGGAAAGACAAATATCTTGGATGCTATCTATCACTTAGCTTTTGGAAAAAGCTATTTTAACCCCATTTCAATTCAAAACATACATTTTGGGACTGACTTTTTTGCCCTAGAAGGACGCTATGAAATCAATAAAAAAGAAGAGAAAATTATTTGTAGTGTAAAAAAAGGTCAAAAAAAGACCCTAAAACGCAATGGCAAAGCCTATGATCGTATTGCTGATCATATTGGATTAATTCCAACGGTAATTATTTCTCCTGCAGATCGAGATCTTATTTCCGAAGGAAGCAGCACAAGAAGAAAATTTATTGATGCTGTAATTGGGCAAACTGATTCTGAATTTCTTAGAAACTTAATCGAATACAATAAGATTCTTTCACAACGAAACGCTCTGTTAAAGTTTTTTGCTCTCAATCAAAGTTTTGATGCAGACACTTTGGAGATTTATAATGAGCAATTAACTTTAAGGAGTCAGCCAATCTATGAAAGACGTAAAACGTTTATGGAACATTTTATTCCTATTTTTAAAGAGCGATATAATTTGATTAGTTATAATCAAGAGCAAGTTAATTTGTCATATGATAGCCAGCTTCAAAATATTTCACACAAAATACTCTTAGAAGAAAACCTATCAAAAGATCGGATGATCCAACATACCTCTTGTGGAATTCATAAAGATGATATTCATTTACTCAAAGACGAGCAACATATTAAAAAATTTGGTAGTCAAGGACAGCAAAAAACTTTTTTAGTTGCCCTAAAATTAGCTCAATTTGAATTTTTAAAAGAAAAAACGGGAGTTGCTCCCATTCTGTTATTAGATGATGCATTTGACAAATTGGATCAACACCGGGTATCACAAATTGTTTCTTTGGTAGATCAAAATGATTTTGGCCAAATCTTCATAACAGACACTCATGAGGATAGAACAATGCAAGCACTATCAAACACGAAATCTGGCTATGAATTATTTAAACTTTAAACTTTTATCTCAATTAATAATTGGATTTTTATTTTTCATCCTGCTAAGCTGTAAAAACTCACAAAGCATTAATATTGAACAGCTTAAAGGATACTGGGAAATTGACTTCATCTCCCAACAAAGGGAAACTTTTAAATCAATTTCTTCAGCTCCATTGTATGACCATTATGCTTTAGAAGAAATGTCAGGTTATTATAAAAAAGTAGCTCCTTCGATTACTGGAACCTTCGAAACTTCAGATTATATGACAGAATTTAAAATAAAAAAAACAGATGCTGGTGTGTTTTTAAATTTTAAAACACCCTGGGACGAATGGAGGAAAAAAATTTTACAACTCGACAGTCAAAAGCTTATCTTAGAGCACGAAAAAAGAACTTTTCATTACAAACGCCCCATATTAATTAATTTCAACCCATGAGTAATCCAAAAAACAAGTTTGATCCTATGCCAATCAAAAGTGTACTCAGGGATATAGTAAATCAAAAATCACTAAAAAAAGGAGTACAAAATGTTCGTATTTGCAATGCATGGGGAGAAGTTGTCGGCGAAAATATCATGAAGTACACCGACCAAGTTCGGTTTTCTTACAGTATTTTATATGTAAGTATTCATTCAGCTCCACTCAAAATGGAACTAAACTATACTCTTGAAACCTTAACACAAAGATTGAATGAACATATTGGCTCTGAGGTAATTCGAAAAATAGTTTTAACCTAAAAACGTTCGCGAATAGCAAAATGAAATGTGGCCTCTATAGCTGCATTTTCGTTACTATCGGAACCATGAACAGCATTTTCTCCCATAGAAGTTGCATACAATTTGCGTATTGTTCCATCTGCAGCTTCAGCGGGATTAGTAGTCCCTATTAATGTTCTGAAATCACTTACTGCATTATCTTTTTCCAGTATTGCAGCGACAATTGGACCACGAGTCATAAAAGCAACAAGTTCACCAAAAAATGGACGATCATTGTGTACTGCATAAAAATACTCTGCATCATCACGAGTAAGTTGTGTTAATTTCAATGCCTTAATTTTAAAGCCATGAGAAGTTACTTTTTCTAAAATATTTCCGATATGGCCGTTTTCAACACCATCCGGCTTAATCATCATTAAAGTTGTATTTGCCATTTTTATTATTTGCTTCAAAAGTACTGAATGTATTTAAATTCGGCTTTGTCAGAAGTATTAAAGATATTCTGAATTTAAAAAATACTTAATGATGATGTATTGATTTGACGAAAATAGTATCTTCGTTGGGTATGAACAAAGACTTTATTATTGAACTCAAAAAAAAGCTTGAAACTCCTCAAAAAGTAGTAATTCTCCCTCACAAAAATCCCGATGGTGATGCCTTAGGAAGCACTTTAGCATTAATGCATTTTTTAATTAAAAATAATCACCAAGCAGATGTTGTCTCTCCCAATGAATACCCTGCTTTTTTAAACTGGCTTCCGGGTCAAGAAAAAGTTTTAAAATACAACAGAAGCCCAAAAGATGTTAGAAATAAAATTGAATCTGCTACATTAATTTTCACTTTAGACTTTAATAGCTTAAGTAGGGTTGGTGATTTAGAACCATTAATCCAAAAATCTAAGGCTGAGAAAATCATGATAGATCATCATGAAAGTCCAAATGATTATGCCGTATTAATGTATTCAGATGTTAGCATGAGTTCAACTTGTGAGATGGTTTATAACGTTATTGAATCTTTGGATTCAAAAGCCTTTAATTCAGAAATCGCCAACTGTCTTTATACAGGAATCATGACAGATACAGGCTCGTTTCGTTATCCTGCGACTACTCCAGCAACCCATAAAGCAATTGCACATTTGATAAAAATAGGGGCCTCCAGTACTGAAATTCATCAAAAAATTTATGATAGCTCCTCTTTTAGTAGACTTAAACTACTTGGAATTACTCTGTCTAATTTGAAGCAAATACAAAACCTGCCAATTGTTTTTATGACACTTACGCAAGGTGAACTAAATAGTTGCGATTACAAAAAAGGGGACACCGAGGGCTTCGTAAATTATGGTTTAAGCCTTGAGAATATTGTTTTTTCTTGTATCATGATTGAAAATGAAAGTGAAGGAATCATTAAAATGTCTTTTAGATCTCAGGGTGAGTTTTCTGTTAATAATTTTGCACGATTCTATTTCAATGGAGGTGGTCATCACAATGCAGCAGGGGGAATGTCAACAGATTCAATTGAAGCAACCATTATACGTTTTGAAAAAGCAGTTCAAGAAGTCGCCGATAATTTTTAAGTTTTGAAAAAAGAAATCTCCCTTCTCCTTTTGTTATCGCTGGTTTCATGCACTAAAATTGAACCCAGAAGACCCCTAAATCAAAAAAAGGATGCATTTATGTTTAGCTCTGCTCAACGCAATAAAAATTTAATTAAAAAAGAAGAGCAATTACTGAAAGAAGCGGCCTCCAAAGATAGCCTTCATAAATTCAAAATATCAAAGTCTGGTTTTTTATATGCATATATAAAAAGTAATTCTCAAGCTAGCTACCTACCAATAAAAGGAGAAATTGTACGTTTTAATTATCAAATTGAAGATCTTGATCAAAATGTGATTTATAGTTTTGAAGAAGTTGGATCCGTCGAATATGCAATTGATCAAGATGATTTATTACCAGCATTAAGAGAAGGTTTACGATTACTTCGCCCCAGGGATGTTGTGGTATTTCTTTTTCCTTCCTACATTTGCTATGGCTATCAAGGTGATGGAAATAAAATAGGAATAAATCAGCCTTTGCGATTTATAATTGAGCGTTTACCTTATAACTAACCAATATAATTTAACATAGAATGAAAAAAATATTTGCCCCCATCTTATCTATTCTAATTTTTATAGGATGTAAAACTCAACACCCTAATTTAGATTCTGGTCTTTACGCTGATATCAAAACTAATAAAGGTTCAATGGTGATAAAATTAGCTTATGAAAAAGCGCCTATTACTGTTGCTAACTTTGTCTCTTTAAGTGAAGGGAGTAATACTTACGTTTCAGAAGAGTTTAAATCTAAAAAATTCTATAATGGCTTGAAATTCCATAGAGTAATTGCTGAATTTATGATTCAAGGAGGTGATCCAACTGGAACTGGATCTGGAAGTCCAGGATATCGTTTTGATGACGAGTTTTCTGATTTAACCCACAAAGGACCGGGAATTCTTTCTATGGCAAATTCAGGACCTGCAACCAATGGAAGTCAGTTTTTTATTACTCACAAGGCTACGCCCTGGCTAGATGGAAAACATACTGTTTTTGGAGAATTAATTAAGGGACAAGAAGTATTAGATAGTGTTGCTCAAAATGATATTATTGAAGAAATTATAATTATCAGAAAAGGAATAGATGCAAAGAAATTTGATGCTCCAGAAATCTTTAATTCTTATTTTTCAAAAAAAGATGAAATCGCTAAAGAAAAAGAAGCGATACAAGAAGATATCAAGCAAGAAAACCTTTCTAAATTTGATAAACAAAGAAAAAAAACAATTACCAATAAATCGGGTTTAAGATATATTATAACTTCAAGAGGTAAGGGGGTGCCCGTTAGCTCTTCCAAAAAAGCAATGGTGCATTATGCAGTTTATTTTGAAGACGGTACAATTTTAGAAACGAGTGAGGAAAAGGTTGCAATTACCAACAATATTCTAAACCTACAACGTCAAAATGCTGGCCAATATGAACCCATTGAAGCCTCTGTTGGTGTTGAGGCGAAAATGATTGAAGGATTTAAAGAAGGTTTACGCTTATTAAATGAAGGTGATAAAGCCACTTTATTCCTTCCTTATTCCATTGCCTATGGTGCGGATGGAGTTCAGGGTATTCCACCTAAATCTAATTTGATTTTTGAGGTTGAAATTATTAAAGTAATTCAATAAAAATTTAAAAAAAAGACTAACCCATTTTGGGTCTTTTTTATTAATGAAAAAGGTAAACTATCTTTTAATAATATTATTACCCCTAAACTGGATTACCTTATTGTGGATTAAAAAGAATCCAGAATGGGTAGAACTTGTTTTCAGTCAAAACTTATATCCTTACATTTTTAAAACACATAGTTTTTTCTTCAGAAATTTACCTTTTTCATTTGGAGATCTCTTTTATGCTATTATTATTGCACTAATAATAAAATTTGTTTTGCGATTAATCAGAAATCCAATGGATTACTTCAAGCCTTTCTTGATTCAAAGCCTTGCAATAGTTTCTATGATCCTTTTGGTTTTCCAAATCACTTGGGGCTTAAATTATTATCGAACACCCTTAAACAAAACATTAAATTACGATCTTAAATATGATGAAGCAGAATTAACAGCAACCCTTGAAAAACTTATTAAAACAACAAATATTCTCCACGAAAGATTAAGTAACTCGGAAACTATTTCTATTCAAATTCCCTACACAAAAAAGAATTTATCAAGGATGATCGAAGAGAACTTTTTATTTAATGAACAACAATATTCAATTAAGCCGTTTGTAAAAAACTCACTCTGGAGTACAGTTCTCAGTTATATGGGATATGCGGGTTACTTAAACCCAATCACCCTAGAATCTCAAGTAAATAAACACATCCCTAAACTAAACTATATTACAACAGTTGCTCATGAAATGGCACATCAACTGGGTTTCGCCGCTGAAAATGAAGCAAATTATATTGCCTTTTATACCACCATTAATCATCCAAATCCATTTATTCAATATTCGGGCTATAGTTTTGCATTTCGTTACTGCTATTCAGAGCTATATAAAGCAAATCCAGAAAAATCTAAAGAATTGATTTCATTGCTAAATCCTGGAATCATTAAAGATTTCGAAGTACTTTCTGCATTTTGGAAAAAATATCAAAACCCCTTTGAACCTTATCTAAAAAAAGGGTATAATTCGTATTTAAAAGCTAACGGACAAGCCATGGGAATTGAAAGTTATAATGCTATGGTTGCCCTTGTCATTGCTCATTCTGAAGTAAATAATTATTCTATTGATAAATTATGATATTTTTTTTTAAAATCAGTTAGATTTTAAAATACCTTGTGAGTGTGAAAATATTATCAAGTAATAAGAATCCTGAGCTTAAAAAGCTTCGTTCACTTTTTCAAAAAGCACGCGAACGAAAAAAGCTAAATCTTTTTGTCATTGAAGGAGTACGTGAAATTAAAAAAGCAATTACAGGAGGTTATGCTTTTGAGTCAGTATTTATCCACGAAGCTGCTTCAAATGATTTTGATCCTTTGCTTAAGCCAATTCAAAATGTTCTTAAATACATTATTAAAGCTGATCTTTTTGAAAAATTGAGTATTCGTTCCGGATCAGAAAAAATTATAGCTGTTGCTAAAAATAAATCTCATGATTTATCTGAACTAAAACTTAATGATGACTCTATTATTCTAATAATTGAAGCACCAGAAAAGCCTGGAAATATTGGAGCATTATTTCGTACTGCAACTGCCTCAAAAATGGATGCTGTAATTATTGCTAATCCCAAAACAGATTTTTATAATCCAAATAGTATTCGATCTAGTCTAGGGACTCTATTTTTATTACCAACTGCAATTGCCTCCTCTAAGGAAGTTATTGCCTTTTTAAAAGAAAGAAAAATTATAATTACAACTGCTGCCATCCATCCCCATGCAATGACTTATGATCAATTTGATTATAACCCGCCTCTTGCTATTGTCATGGGTACCGAAAGCACTGGTCTTGACAAACTTTGGATAGAAGAAACGAATCAAAATTTGATTATACCGATGGCAGATGAAGTAGATTCCTTAAATTTATCTGTTTCAGCAGGTATTTTGATGTATGAATCTCAACGGAAAAATAATCGATTTTAAAAAAACTATTTTCTTTAGTAAATTTAAACAGAATGATCGTTGACCAAGAAATAGAAAATAAAGAAATAGCCAAGCAATACAAAGAGTTGCTTCGGATCAGTTATCAATCCTTAAACGATTCAGATAAAAAGATGATTCGTTTGGCTTTTGACACCGCAGTTGAGGCGCACAGTAACCAACGTAGAAAATCTGGTGAAGCATATGTTTTTCATCCAATCAGCGTTGCAAAAATTGTCGCAAATCAAATTGGTCTTGATGCTACTTCCATTTCTGCTGCTTTATTACATGATGTAATTGAAGACACTCCAATTAAACTTCAAGATATTGAACGTTTAATGGGAAATACAGTTGCAAAAATTGTTTCTGGACTCACTAAAATATCAAGTCTAAAAAAAGACAAAGATATTTCACTTCAAGCAGAGAATTTTAGAAAAATGTTACTAACACTTAATGATGACATTAGGGTAATCATTATTAAAATTGCTGATCGGCTCCATAATATGCAAACCATGGACTCAATGCCAGAGTACAAACAAGTTAAGATTGCTTCAGAAACACTCTATATTTATGCTCCCCTAGCCCACAGGATTGGATTGTATAATATCAAGATAGAACTTGAGGATTTAAGTTTAAAATATACCGAACCCAAACGTTATAATTCTATTAAAGAAAAGGTTGATCAGAGTTTAGAAGCTCAAAATAATTACATCACTTCATTTTCAAAGTTTATTTCACACGAACTAAAAAAGGAACGCCTTAAATACCAAATTAAAGGGAGGAGTAAATCGATTTATTCGATTCACAAAAAAATGTTAGCTCAAAATGTTTCCATTGAACAGATCTATGACAAATTTGCAATTCGAATCGTTTATGATTGCCAAAGAGCAAAAGAAAAATTTATCGCTTGGAAAATATATTCTATTATAACCGATCATTTTACCCCCAACCCTACTCGATTAAGAGATTGGATTTCCGCTCCTAAATCTAACGGATATGAAGCTTTACATATCACCGTAATGGGACCTATGAATAAGTGGGTAGAAGTTCAAATCCGGTCCAGTCGAATGCACGAAATTGCAGAGAAAGGATACGCGGCACATCATAAGTATAAACAAGGGGAACAAAAAGATATTGGAATTGAAAGTTGGTTAAATCGTCTTCAAGAGGTTCTTGAAAACAATACAGGAAATGCTGTTGACTTCGTTGAGGATTTCAAACTCAATCTATATGCTAAAGAAATTTTTGTTTTTACTCCAAATGGAGATTTAAAATCATTACCACAAGGAGCAACTGCCCTCGACTTTGCTTTTTCCATACATTCAGAAATTGGTAAAAAAACAAGAGGAGTTAGAGTCAATGAACGACTTGTTCCTTTGAGTAAAGAACTTAAAAGTGGAGATCAAATTGAGGTCATTACCTCTGAATCAAAAAAAATCTCTAAAAACTGGCTAGATTTTGTAATTACTTCCCGCGCTCGTTCAATAATCAAATCGTCTTTAAATGACGAGAAGAAGGAAAGGGCTGAGGAAGGAAAAGAAATTTTGAGAAGAAAATTAAAACAACTCAAAATTACGATTAACGAAAAAACAATTCAAAGTATGTTGCGTTTTTTTAAGTTTAATTCGAGTCAAGACCTCTATTACAGAGTCGGTATTGGAGCTTTGGACAATAAGAAACTCAAAAAATTCGCAAGTGCTTATAATAATTCCTTATTGAATTTTTTCAAGAAACGTATTCGCTCAAAAAGTACTCAGAAAATTATTACCAATAATGAAATCAATGAAAATTTTGATAAACTTGTTTTTGGAAAAGAAAAAAAAGCCATGGCTCACAGCTTTGCTATATGTTGCAACCCTATTCCAGGCGATAATGTTTTTGGCTTTATTACAATAAATGAAGGAATTAAAGTACACAACAAAGACTGCCCTAATACCATAGTATTACAGTCTAATTATGCCTATCGAATTATACCTGCAAAATGGGTTGATTCTTCTTCTGAAGAATATTCTGCAGTATTGAAACTATCAGGTATAGACACAAGGGGATTGGTAAATGAAGTAACTCGTATGATTTCCAATAACAGTAAGGTAAATATTAATAAAATCAATTTTGATTCTAATGATCAATTTTTTACTGGACTAATTCATGTAAGTGTCCAAAATATTGATATTCTTAATAAATTAGTTAAGAATTTATCACGGGTAAACGGAATTGACAAAATTGTTAGGGAATAAAGCTTTATAACTATATTTACAAAATGATCATAAAAAAATCTAATCAAGATACAGTAAAAGAGGTTTTTATAAAATTCTTAGACTTACAGGGACATCGAAAAACTCCAGAAAGATTTGCCATCCTTTTTGAAATCTATGATAATAAAGAGCATTTTGATATAGAATCTTTATATATCAAAATGAAAAATAAAAATTATAGAGTCAGTAGAGCAACCCTCTATAATACAATTGAACTTTTATTAGAATGTGGTTTAGTTCGCAAACATCAGTTTGAAAAAAATCAAGCTCAATATGAAAAATCATATTTTGATCATCAACACGATCATATTATACTCACAGATACTGGAGAAGTAAAAGAATTTTGTGACCCTAGAATACAACAAATAAAGAAAACAATTGAAGAGGTTTTTGATGTTGAAATTCACAAGCATTCTTTATACTTTTACGGCACTAAAAAAAAATAAAAAAATGGCTGTAGATTTACTTCTCGGACTTCAGTGGGGAGACGAAGGAAAAGGAAAAATTGTTGACGTATTAACCACTTCTTATGATATTATTGCTCGATTTCAAGGAGGTCCTAACGCAGGACATACTCTTGAATTTGAGGGGAATAAACATGTTCTTCATACTATTCCTTCTGGAATTTTTCATCCCAAGGCAATCAATCTTATTGGAAACGGTGTGGTAATCGATCCAGTAATTTTTAAAAAAGAAATCGATAATTTAGCTCCTTACAAAATTAATTTTTCTGAAAAATTACTAATCTCCAAAAAAGCACATCTAATTTTACCAACACACCGTTTATTGGATGCAGCATCAGAGGCAGCAAAAGGAAAAGCTAAAATTGGATCAACCCTTAAAGGAATTGGACCCACTTACATGGACAAGACCGGAAGAAACGGAATTCGTGTAGGTGATGTATTATCACCAGATTGGGAAGAAAAATACAAACGACTTACTCAAAAACATCTTCGAATGCTAGAATCATATAACTCTTCTATTGAATATGATCTAGATAGTATGGAAGCTGCTTTTTCTGAGAGTATCAAAGCACTTAGTAAATTTAAGTTAGTAGACAGTGAGCAATATCTTTTTGAAGCCCAGAAGAAGGGTAAAAATATTTTGGCAGAAGGTGCTCAAGGATCACTTCTAGATGTTGATTTTGGAACCTACCCCTTCGTGACTTCATCTACTACAACAGCAGCTGGAGCATGTACTGGCTTAGGGGTTGCTCCTAACAAAATAAAAAAGGTTTTTGGAATCTTTAAGGCTTACACTACAAGGGTTGGGAGTGGTCCCTTCCCTACCGAACTTTTTGATAAAGATGGTGAAACCATGGGGCGAGTAGGAAATGAATTTGGAGCTACAACAGGTCGTTCAAGACGTTGTGGCTGGATCGATTTAGTAGCTCTTAAGTATTCAATTCAGATAAATGGCGTTACGCAATTAATGATGATGAAAGGTGATGTTCTTTCTGGTTTTGAAAGAATAAAAATCTGTACTGCTTACAAAACAGAAACGGGAATTATGGATTATTTCCCTTATGATATTAACTCAAGAATTGAACCAATTTATGATGAAATTCCTGGATGGGAAGAAGATTTAACTAAAATGAGCGAAGTTTCTCAATTCCCTGCTAAATTTCAAGCTTACATAAACTACTTAGAAGAAGCACTAGAAACTCCAATTAAAATTGTTTCAGTAGGTCCTGATCGTAAGCAAACTATTTTTAGATAAAAATATCAAAAAAATATGAGGCTATATTTGCGTTCAATTTTAATTATTATTTGTGGCCTTTATGTTAGTCTTATAATTGCTCAAGAGTCAAAAATTATTGAGATTAGACAAGCAGGGGGTTCTACTCAAGACCAAGAACGCTTTCCGGGGGCTAATATTCTTTTTAAATCACCTGGAAAAAGGGTTATTCTATTTCATGAAGGTGCTCTGATCGAGTCAAACCAAGCCTACTTTTATGCAAAAGATAATTATTTTAGAGCCCTAGGATCTGTTATTTTCACCCAAGGAGATAGCCTAAAAATGACTTGTAATACTATTGAGTATGATGGCGAAACAAAAACCGCAATTGCCATTGGAAATGTTGATCTTCAAAGACCTGATATGAATTTAAAAACAGAAAGGCTAGATCTTGATAGAATTAACGAAACAGCCTTTTACAATTCAGAAGGAATTGTTGTGGATAGTGAAAGCACACTTACAAGTAATCAAGGGATGTATTATATGGATCAAAAAAAATACCGTTTTACTTCAGATGTAACAATAATAAATCCAAGTTATACAGTCAATTCTGAACAACTAGATTATTTTACAGAATTAAACCAAGCTTATCTTTATGGAAATTCAAAAATAGTAGGAGAAGCTTACACAATTTTATGTGAACGTGGTTTTTATGATCTAGACAGAGAAAAAGGAATTTTTAAAAAAAATGCTACTTTATACTATGATAATAAAATCATCAAGGGGGATAGCTTGTATTTTGAAAGTGAACGTGATTATGCGTCGGCAACAAAAAATATTAGCATTTTTGATTCCTTAAATAATTCAATTATTACAGGGAATTATGGGGAAATTTTCAAAGCTAAAGACTCTGTAATTATTACTCGAAGAGCAATGGCAATAAATATTGTAGATAAAGATTCATTATTTATTCATGCAGATACACTTGTCGCTACTGGACCTGAGCAGAAAAGAATTTTGAGAGGGTATTACGACGTACGAATTCTCAAAAGTGATATTAGAGGTAGATCAGATTCAATTTTTCTAGATGAATCAATTGGACTAACAAAACTTTTAAATAAGCCTCTTACCAAAAAGCAAGAGCAAGTCTTTACCGAAGCAGACCGAAATGCAAATAATCCTGTTTTGTGGATTGGCAATAGTCAAATGTCAGGGAGTAAAATAGTTTTACTCTCTGATTTAGAAACAAAAAAATTAGACTCTATTAAAATCACTAATAATGTATTTATAATAGAAAAGGATACCCTCAGCGATGATGGCTATCAACAAATAAAAGGTGGCCTTCTGGATGGAGCGTTTAAAGATGGTAAATTGGACAATATAGTGATTACTAAAAACACTGAAATGGTTTATTATCTATACAATGACGAAGATCTACAGCTAATTGGAATAGATAAAACAACCTGTAGTGCCCTTCAAATGAATTTTGTAGAGGGGAAAATTGATGATATTACTTTTTTAGTAAGTCCTATTGGAGATGTTTATCCGGAGGATAAAATTCCACTAAACGATCGAACCTTAAAGGGATTTATTTGGAGAATAAAAGAGCGTCCAGAAACGATGGAAGATCTATTTGATAAAAATGACAAAGCAGAGCAATTTCCAGATATTTTAATGTTTAAGTTTCCTGAAAAATCTGAGAAAGAAGAAATTGAAAAAATAACTTAATGGGTTTACTTCATGATGATTTTTTGAACTACCAAGCTAAGACAACTCCGCGTCCACTTGGCATTGAAGTTAAAAAAGCAAAGGGTTCATATATAACTGCCCGTTCAGGTAAAAAATATTTAGACTTTGTGGCGGGTGTATCAGCTTGTAACTTGGGGCATTGTCACCCAAAAGTAGTTTCAGCTATCCGTAAACAATCCAAAAAATATATGCATGTCATGGTTTACGGTGAGTTTGTGCAGGAACCCGCTGTAAATCTATCTAAAGAATTAATTGCTTTACTCCCAGAAAATCATCACTCAGTTTATTTAACTAACTCAGGAACTGAAGCAATAGAAGGTGCACTAAAACTAGCCAAACGTGCAACGGGGAGGAGCGAACTTATTGGGGCGAAAAGTAGTTATCATGGCAGTACCCATGGGGCTTTGAGTCTTCTAGGTTCTGAACATCAAAAAATGGGCTACCGGCCCTTACTACCTAATACACGCTTTATTAGTTTTAATTCTAAAGATGATTTATCCCAGATTACTACTAAGACTGCTGCGGTAATATTGGAAACAATACAGGGAGGCGCTGGTTTTATTCTCCCCGAAAACAATTATTTAAAAAAAGTTAAAGATAGATGTGAAGCTGTTAATGCACTTTTTATTTTAGATGAAATTCAACCTGGATTTGGACGAACAGGTCGTTTTTTTGGCTTTGAACATTTCAATGTTAATCCTGACATTGTAGTTATGGGAAAAGGAATGGGGGGCGGACTACCTGTGGGAGCTTTTTCAGCATCGCATGATCTTATGAAACTTTTTGAATACAAACCTAAACTGGGACACATCACAACTTTTGGCGGGAATCCTTTAATTGCTGCATCATGCCTAGCTACTTTAAGGGAAATTAGAGATTCAAATTTAATGAAAGAAATTCCTGAAAAAGAAGCGTTATTTCGTGACGAATTAAATCATTTAAAAATTAAATCAATTAATGGAAAAGGACTTATGCTGGCTCCAATTCTTAAAAACTCCGAACTTGCAAATGAAGTTATTCTTAAGTGTATTAATCGCGGTCTTTTGCTCTTTTGGCTTCTCTGGGAAAAAAAAGCACTTCGTATCTCGCCTCCTCTAACCATTACTAAAAAAGAAATAAAAAAAGGATGTGCCATAATTCGTTCAGTTTTAGATGAAATCTAAGTAATTTTATGTTAATTAATTTGTTAAGAACAATAATCCATTGAAACAAAAAATCAATAGGTAGTCGTTAAATTTGGGTATCTGGTTTAGATATTATTTTATGTTGAATTACAATTCTGAAAACGCTCAATCTTCAATATCGAAATTTGAGCACATGCTCAAAACGAATCATATCTACTTTTTTGATGGACAGGAATTTGAGGATATTATCCTTCATTACTTAGGCTTTGGCGATAATCAATTAGCAAAAAAGGCTTTGAAAATGGGACTAGAACAGCATCCTTCAAACGTCGAATTGATGTTACTTCAAAGCGAAATTTTCATATTAGATGAAAAATTCGATAATGCTATTGACCTTTTAAATTATATTGAAAAATTAGTTACTCTAGACGAGGAAATTGCGCTTCAAAGAGCAACTATCGCATCTAAAACTGGTAATCATATGGCTTCAATAGAATTCTTACATATTGCGCTGGGATCGACCGAAGAACCCCAAGAAATATGGAATTTATTGGGAATGGAACATTTACTAGCCGAGGAATATGAAGATGCAGAATACTTTTTTAAAAACTGTCTTTCAGATAACCCAGAAGATTACCCCTCATTATACAACCTTTTGTATTGTTATGAACAACTCAAAAAAGATGATGAAGCTATAGCTTCCCTTAATGATATTTTAGAAATTGATCCGTATTGTGAAGTAGCATGGCTTCAACTAGGGAAGCTATTCAATAAGTTAGAAAAAACAGAAGAAGCGCTTTCAGCTTTTGAATTTGCAATTATCAGCGACGACACCTTCACTGCAGCTTATATAGAAAAAGGTAAAATTCTAGAGCACTCTGGAAACACAAATGAAGCCATTGAAAATTATGAAATTGCCTTGAACACCTCAGAACCTAATGCTTTTGTTTTTCAAAGTATTGCTCGTTGTCATGAAAAATTAGGTAATGATCGATTGGCAGAAAAATTTTTTTTAAAATCTGTTCAATCAGAACCAACTAACGAAAAGAGTTGGGAATCTTTAATTAATTATCATGTTCAATTAAAAAACTATAAAAAGGCAAAGCATTATTTAAAAAATGCCCTAGAAGTAAATAGTGATTCTTTCCTGCTTTGGATTCAAAGTGCTAGGATTTACAAAGCGCAAAATCAAAATGAAAAAGCTTTAACCTCTTATGAAAAGAGCTTGGATTTGGGTTATTTTAAGCACTCTTTTTTATTAGATTATATTGATCTATGTCTTTATATGGAAAAATGGTCTGAAGCTTATCAAATTGCTAAAACTGCCTATAAGGGTTATCCTGAGAGCGAAGGTTTAAAATTAAGATTAGCTGGCTGCAGTTTAATTATGGGTAAACTTGAAGAAGCGAAGTATCATTTTTATTCCACTGAAACTCAAATGCAAAAAATTGATTTAATCCATCAACTTTTTTCAAAGGCGGATCCATCTATTTTCAATAAGATCTTTTCAAAATAATTATAGGAAAGTATCCAAATAAAAAAGGATTTTTTAACTTTATATTAATCATTATAAGTGAGTTAACTATGCGGTATCTAGTTCTGTACTTAAAAGGAATGCTTATGGGAGCGGCAGATGTTATACCTGGAGTATCAGGCGGAACTATTGCTCTAATCACTGGAATTTATAAAGAACTTTTAGAAAGTATCAATGGAATATCCTGGAACACCCTGAAAATCATAAGAAAAGAAGGTTTTATGACTGCTTGGGAAGGAATAAATGGTCCATTTCTACTAGCTGTTTTTGGAGGAATAATTTCTAGTATTTTATTGCTATCAAGACTCTTAGAATGGCTAATGAATAATGAACCGATTGGGTTATGGTCTTTCTTTTTTGGCTTATTAGTCGCTAGTATTATTTACCTTATAAAAACTGACCTTTGTTTTGACCTACCTTCTATACTATATCTATCTTTTGGTACTTTTATTTCGTTTACCGTGACCCAACTTCATAATGGGCAGGGAGAAATGAGTCTTTGGTATCTTTTCCTTTCCGGTTTCATTGGTATTTCAGCTATGATATTACCCGGGCTTTCTGGTGCATATATTTTATTAATAATGGGAGTTTATCAAACAATTCTCTCATATGTGACGCAGGTACAGGATCTGATTTTCAATTTTGATAAAGCTACTTTTACTCTAGTAGGTAGTGGATTAATTGTTTTTGTTTTGGGAATTATTACAGGACTAAAAGTGTTTTCAAAATTTTTAACATGGCTCTTTGATCGTCATCCAAAACAAATAATGGCAGTACTAATTGGTTTAATGATTGGTGCGCTTCACAAGTTGTGGCCTTGGCAGAATGAAGTCAAGTCTTCCGTGTCTTCTATTGAAAAAACCATTGCTGTACTTCCGTCTTTTTATCAAGGAGATGCTCCTCAAGTTTTAAAAGCAATTCTTTTAATGATCTTTGGGTTCGCCTTACTGTTTATAATGGAACGAACCAAGACCCATCAAATGAAATGAAACCCCTAACTGAAAAAAGGTCTTTTACAAAAGTATTCTTCTTAATCCTAAAAGGAATTGCGATGGGCACTGCTAACAAGGTCCCAGGTGTTTCTGGAGGCATCGTTGCATTGGTGGGTGGGTTTTATGAAGAACTTATTTTTTCATTTCAAAGAATTAATCTAAAAGCTTTGAAACTTTTATTATCCGGAAGGTTTAAATCCTTTTGGGAATATGTTAATGGTGAATTTTTAATCACTCTCTTTGGTGGCGTTATCATTAGCTATTTCAGCGTATCAATATTATTAGATTATGCTTTAAATAACAATGAAGCTATTGTCATGGGGGCTTTTTTTGGAATGATTATCGCGTCTTTATATTTAACAATTAAACAAGTTAAATTGTGGGAAAAAACAAGTATTTTAATTTTAGCTTTAGGATTAATTTTAGGGTTGAGTTTAAGTTTTGCGAAGCCTATATCAGAAAATGATCAACTATTATTTGTTCTTTTTTGTGGCATCATAAGTGTTTCAGGAATGACAATCCCTGGACTTTCAGGGTCTTTTTTACTTTTAATTTTAGGAAATTACAATCTTCTTTTGGTCGATTCGGTTAATGCCCTTTTTAAAGTTCTTACCAATATTTTAATTGGAAATATTAAAATTCTAAGCGATCCTATACTTCAACGCTTATTAATTATAATGGTGGTATTTGGATTGGGTTCAATTATAGGATTAATTCTTTTTTCTAATCTGATTAAATGGGTGCTCAAAATCTATCCTCAACATACTTTATCCGCTATAATTGGTTTTATTGCTGGAACGCTTCGTTTAATTTGGCCATGGAAAACAAAGTTATATAAATATAATAGCGAAGGCGAACTGTTATTAAATAGCGTTGGAAATTTTGAAGTTGTTTCATATCAATATAATCTCCCAGATTTAAGTAATCTAGAGACCTATGGTGTAATTTCTGCACTTTTTTGTGGAGCAATACTCTTATTTGTAATTGATTACTATGATAAAAAAAGAAATGATAAAGCAATTCGGGCTGGTAGGTAAGGATATTGATTATTCCTTTTCAAGAAATTATTTTAAAAACAAATTTAAAAATGAAGGATTAAACGACCATGAGTATGTAAATTTTGATTTTTCAAGTATTAAGGGATTTATCAAACTCCTGAAGAAAAGACCTTTTCCAGCTGGACTTAATGTTACTATTCCTTACAAAAAGAAAGTTATGCCTTTTCTAGATCGTATTTCTAAAGAAGCTCGAGCTATAGGAGCTGTAAATACAATTGTCTGGGAAAAAGATGGGACAACCACTGGTCATAACACAGATCATGTTGGATTTCAAAAAACATTGGGGGAAATCATAGATACCCCTCTTAAAAAAGCACTTATTCTAGGTACCGGCGGTGCGTCAGGAGCAGTTAAATTTGTCCTTGAAAAAATAGATTGTGATATCAAATTTGTATCAAGAAATCCAACATCAGCTCAATTAAGTTATAAATCATTAGATCAAGTGATAATGAATGAAATCGATCTTATCGTAAATACTACTCCATTGGGTACTTTTCCATCTATTGAAAAAGCACCTCCACTTCCCTACCAATTGATAAACAAAAGGCACATACTTTTTGATTTAATTTATAATCCTTCGGAAACTACCTTTATGAAATTAGGAAAATCAAAAGGAGCAAAAACAAGTAATGGACATAAAATGTTGATTTACCAGGCAGAAAAATCATGGCAACTTTGGAATTCTTAAATATGTTACTATTTTAGTTACTTATTCACTAAAATTTGATAGATTGTATTTTTAGAATCCAAAAAAATGTATATTATTTGTATACAAGCTACAGACTATGGAAGAAAATACCATAAGATCGGGTGCGGACGACCAAACTAAACCGCAAAAAAAAGAAACAAAACAAGAGGAAGTTTCAGAATCTTCTGAGCAAACTGACAT